>ONZZ01001429.1_pt1 | contig 15222 bp, 13 predicted proteins | sample 1671101 | NCBI WGS metagenome assembly ONZZ01 (sample SAMN06348122, study PRJEB24527) | human gut metagenome | biome: human gut; feature: ankylosing spondylitis patient; material: feces | host: Homo sapiens | place: China | collected 2015-10
CACCTGCATTTATTTGTCAACAGCATACATAAAATTTGTTTTTCAAATCTGTTTTTTTAACAAATAAACTTATTTTGTTTTGTATAAAACCTACAATTATCAGCCTGAAAAGCACAAAAAAGCCGTGGAAACACTGCTGTTCCCACGGCTTTCGGTATGTTAAGAGAGTATCTGTATGGCTTTATTACTTTGTCATAAGATCGCAAACAAGGTTTGCAAACTCAACAGGGTTGTCGATAGACATTCCCTCGATAAGCAAAGCCTGATCGTAAAGAAGCTTTGCATAGTCTTTCAGCTTGTCCTTATCGTTAGCATAGAGGTCTTTCAGCTTCTCAAAGATAGGGTGATTTGGATTTATCTCCAGTGCCTTTTCAGCCTTGACCTTGTTGCCGTCATTCTGAGGCATAGCGTTGAGGACCTTCTCCATTTCGATAGTTATGCTGCCGTCTGATGAAAGACAAACAGGGTGAGTTTTAAGCTTCTTTGAAAGACGGACAGTCTTTACCTTGTCAGCGATAGCTTCCTGCATGAAAGTGAACATATCCTTGTTCTCTTCGTCAAGCTTTTTAGCCTCTTCCTTTTCTTCCTCTGTGTCAAGGTCGAGATCAGCATCGCTTATGGACTTGAAAGGCTTGCCGTCATAGTTTATCATCACCTTGATAGCGAACTCATCAACGTCCTGTGTAAAGTAAAGAACTTCATAGCCCTTATCCTTGATCTTTTCAAGCTGAGGGAGCATTTCGATCCTTTCCTTTGTTTCGCCGCAAGCATAGTAGATCTCTTTCTGATCTTCTTTCATTCTTGAAACATACTCTTTGAGTGTAACGTTCTTGCCGTCAAATGAGGACGGGAACATAAGGAGATCTTTCAGAGTTTCGTTTGCAGCGCCGTATGACTGATAAATACCAAACTTGAACTGAAGCCCGAATACGCTGTAGAACTTCTCATACTTCTCACGGTCGTTTTTCAGAAGCTTTGCAAGCTCGTTCTTTATGGACTTTTCAAGGTTCTTTGCGATTATCTTGAGCTGTCTGTCCTGCTGTAAAAGCTCACGGGAGATGTTCAGTGAGAGGTCCTCAGAGTCAACAACGCCCTTTACAAAGCTGAACCAGTCAGGAAGCAGGTCTGCACATTTTTCCATTATCATTACACCGCTTGAATAAAGCTGGAGTCCCTTTTCATAGTCCTTTGAGTAATAGTCAAAAGGCGCACGGGCAGGTATATAAAGCAGTGCATCATATGTTGCAACGCCCTCGTTCTTTGAGTGGATATGAGTTACAGGAGGCTCATAGTCGCCGAACTTCTCCATATAGAAGTTGTTGTAATCCTCGTCTTTAAGCTCGCTCTTGTTCTTCTTCCAGATAGGGGTCATGCTGTTAAGAGTTTCGATAGCCTTGTGTACCTCTGGCTCTTTACCCTCCTCATTATAATGAGTATGCTCGACTTCCATTCTGATAGGGAATCTGATGTAGTCAGAATATTTCTTCACAAGTGACTGTATCTGATACTGATCAAGATATGTTGAATACTTCTCGTCATCAGTATCGTCCTTGAGTTTAAGTGTGATAGTTGTACCAACGCCGTCAGGCTTGTCACACTCTTCTATTGTGTAGCCCTCAACACCGTCAGATGTCCACTTGTAAGCCTGATCGCTGCCAAAAGCCTTTGTTACAACGGTAACTTCCTTTGCTACCATAAAAGTAGAATAGAAGCCTACACCGAACTGACCGATGATATCAATGTTCTCGTCCTTGTTGTCCTTTTTGAAATCCAGAGAACCGGAGTGGGCAATGGTGCCCAGATTCTGCTCCAGCTCTTCCTTGGTCATACCAATGCCGTTATCCTCCACGGTCAGGATGCGGTTTTCCTTATCGCGGGTGATGAGGATACGGAAATCGCTCTTGTTCATGCCCACGGAGGTGTCGGTCAGGCTCTTATAGTACAGCTTATCAATGGCGTCCGAAGCGTTGGAGATCAGCTCCCGCAGGAAAATCTCTTTATTGGTATAGATGGAGTTGATCATCATGTCCATCAGCTTTTTGCTCTCTGCCTGAAATTCTTTCTTGGCCATAATACAAAACCTCTTTTATCACATATTTGGTGCGCCGTACCCGGCAAACCGCCAGAATGCTTAGCACTCATAACTTCCGAGTGCTAATATACAACGACTTGAAGGGAAAATCAAGGCTTTTCATAAAAAGTTAAAAAAATTAAAATTTGTTCTCCTATGCGCGAAGCGGCGTTCCGGATTCGTTTCTTATATGGAAAATAAAATTTCTTGCAAAGTCTTTCCCACTTTTGCGCGGACTGTGCTATAATGGAACGAGTATGCCGGAAGGATGTGAGAAAATGTCAAAACAGGGCGATGCCGCTTACGCATGGTTTTTAAAGGGTTATAATTGCAGCCAGAGCGTGGTGGCGGCGTTTGCGCCGCAGCTTGGCCTGACCGAGGAGATGGCTCTGCGCCTTTCCGCAGGGTTTGGCGCGGGTATTGGCCGGATGCGGGAGGTGTGCGGGGCGTTCTGCGGCGTGGTGACTGTGCTGAGCATGGTCTATGCCGACCCCACAGACCCCAAGGATAAATCCCGGATGTACGCGCTGGTGCAGCAGGCGGCAGAGCAGTACCGCACCCGCAACGGCGGCGGCAGCATTATCTGCCGGGAACTGCTGGCAAAGGCGGGTGCTGCCCCTACCGGTGGCACGGCGGCAGAGGAACGCACTGCAGACTATTATAAAAAGCGCCCCTGCCCGGAGCTGTGCCGCATTTGCGCCGACCTGTGTGCAGAATTTATTGCGGCGCACCCGGAGGGACGGCACGGACTATATAAGGAGGATGCGTAAATGCAGCTTGAACAACTGGAATTGACCGGCGGCGGTACGCTGACGCTCTACCTGCGGGAGAGCGTGGAGGCCATGCCGCATTTCCGGCAGCGTCCGCTGGTGCTGGTGGTGCCCGGCGGCGGCTATACCCACGTCAGCCCCCGGGAGAGCGACCCCGTAGCGCTGCAATTTGCGGCAGCTGGCTACCACACGGCGGTACTGCACTACGCAGTAGGGGAGAGCGCCCGGGATGCGCTGCCCATGCGGCAGCTGGCACAGGCCATCGGCCTTGTGCGGCAGCACGCAGAACAGTGGAATATTTTGCCGGATAAGATCGCTTTGTGCGGCTTTTCTGCCGGCGGGCATCTGGCACTGTCCGGTGCGGTGTGGGAGATCCCCGGCATGGCAGACCAGCCGCGGCCCAATGCCTTGCTGCTGGCATACCCGGTGGTCACCGCCGGAGAATACGCCCACAGGGACAGCTTTGTGCAGCTGACAGGCACGCAGGATGTTGCCGCCCACCAGCGCTTTACGCTGGAGGATAAGATCACCCCGGTCACACCGCCGGTGTTTGTCTGGCATACCATGGAGGACGAGACCGTCCCGGTGGAAAACACCCTGCTGTTACTGAACGCTCTGCACAAGGCAGGCGTTCCGTGCGAAGCACACTTGTTTGAAAAAGGCTGCCACGGCACCAGCATCTCCACCCCGGAGGTGGACGCCGACAGCGCCCACCGCAACCGCTGGGTTAAACTTGCGGTGGAGTGGCTGGACGATACCTTTTCTTTCCATGCCTGAGATAATCGACTGAAACAGAAAAAGCGTTTGTGAATTTTGGCCGTACCTACAAAAAATTCACAAATAAACCGTTGACTTGCACAGGCGTATGCCGTATACTGTCCAACGGGGATAAAACCACGAAAGAAGGAAACAAAAATGGTTATGGATCCCACACTGCCGCGCATCAAGGTGCGCGATCTGCTTATGCAGGCATTCCTCACCGGCTGGGAGCGCTCCGATAAGAGCACCTCGCAGGACGAATACCTGCAAAGCTCTATTCAGGTCATTGAGATGCTTCAGGTAGAGCCGGAAAACCTCTACGCAGAGGAAGGTCTTGGCCTGCCGGACGGCGAAGAGGTGGATCATCTGGATGATCTGCTGCGCGCGGACGGCTTCTGGCTGTACTACGGGGTGGAAGCAGAAAACTTCTTCCTGATCCAGTGGTACCCGGACGAGGCTTCTGCCAATGCAAAGCTTGCCCAGCTGGAAGAACTGGGCGACGGCAAGCAGTATCTGGTAGACCTGACCCTCAAGCGGGCAAACCCTTCCGAGGCTGAAAACTTCGGCAATTCTAACCCGGTGCAGCTCCGCTCCTGAAACAAACGTTAACGTATTGAGTTGAAAGGAAATTTTGCTCATGCAGCTTTCTGTTACGGAACGCGAACGGCTTTATGCCATTTTGGAAAAATACGATCAAAACCCCAAGGTGCAGCAGATGCGGGAGTTCATCCAGCACGGGGACGTTACCACCTATCAGCACTGCAAGAATGTGGTGCTGGTCAGCTGTTGGCTGAACCATCGGCTGCATTTGGGTGCAGACGAGACTTCGCTGGCTGTCGGTGCTTTCCTGCACGATTTTTATCTGTATGACTGGCACAAAAAGGGTACCTTCCATGGCATCCGCCGCCTGTTCGAGATGCACGGCTTCTCCCACCCGGGCTGCGCCTGCGTCAATGCAGAACAGGTGTTCCATATCACCAAAAAGGAACAGAGCATCATTTCCAGCCACATGTGGCCGCTGACCTTCCGTCATGTGCCCAGCTGCCGCGAGGCCATCATCGTCTGCCTTGCCGATAAGTACTGCGCTGTGGTGGAAAGTATGTTCAAGCACAGCCGCGTGGCTGCCGCCAAAAACGCCAACGGCGAATACAACGAGTGGTAAAACCGAAGCATCACAAATAACAGGAGCCGCTGCACCCAAAAAGTGCAGCGGCTCCTTCTGCCTTATACGTCGTGAAAAGACAGAGCGGGAAAAACTGCGGATTTTTCCGCTCTGCAAATAAAAATAATTCTGTGCCCGGTGGGGCTGGTTACAGCTTTTTGAACCCCTCCGGTTCGTCTGCGGCGGCGCGGCGCTCCATCAGATAGGTGTCCAGCCAGTGGCCGTGGCAGTCCCGCGCAATGCGCTCCCGGCGCCCCACCAGCCGGAAGCCGCACTTGGCGTGCAGGGCGCGGCTGGCGGTGTTGTCCTGTAAAACAGTGGATTGCAGCGTCCAGTACCCGGCCTTTTCAGCGGCGGCGCACAGCGCGCTCAACAGCTGAAAGCCCAGCCCGTGCCCACGGAACTGCTCGCCTACATAGATGCTTACCTCGGCCACGCCCCGGTAACACCACCGGGGGTCTACCCGGTGCAAAGCACACCACCCTGCCAGCACCCCGCCGGAAAGAATGACCAGACGGCACTCCTTTGTGTGGGAAGCGTCCCACGCGGTATAGGGAGGGCATTCGGTCTGGAAGGTGGCGTATTCCGTGGCAATGCCCTCAACATAAATTCTGGAGACCGCGCCCCAGTCCTCCGGCGTCATAGGCCGGATGATGATCTTATCCATACTTTCATCCTCGGCGGGCCGAAAATTGCCCGCATTCTCTTTCCACTCCCGGATAAATTTCAGTATAGCAGAATTTGCCGCGCGGTACAAGAAGCGGACTGCACAGAAATTGTTTTGACATCTCACCTGTTTGTGATACAATAAGGGAACAAGAATGCGGCGCGGGGGGTGCGCCGTATCCCATGGAGGATGTATGAGAAAAACTGTCCGGGTACTGCTGTGTATGGTTTGGCTTATGCTTTGCGCGGCGCTGCCTGCCTTTGGCGCAGAGAGCGCACCCCATGTCACGGCAGAAACTACAATGGCTCAGCTGCGCGCAAACCCGGCGATCCAGGGAAGCGGCTATTATACATATTGCCGTGAGATGACGCCGCTGATGGTGGAACGCTGGAAAAACAAGACCTTGCACGATTATTTTGGCGACACCGACCGGGAATCCGGCATTGCTGCGCTGAACCTTATCATTGATAACTATAATAAGGGCGTCAAGGTCACCTATCAGGTCTACACTCCTGAGGAGATCGAACACAATTCCAGTCTGGGCTGTGTGCAGCTGTTTTATTATCCGGCCGAGACCCCCAACGCCAAAACCGCTATCGTAGTGCCCGGCAACGCCTTGACCGCAACCTCGGAGATGGGTGAGGGCGGCTCCACGGCCTACGAGCTGCATAACCGGGGCTATGCCGTGTTCGTGTTGCGCTACCGCACCTTTTTGGATCTGGGCAATAACGCCCCGCTGGAGGATCTGGCAAGGGCGGTGCAGCTGGTGACAAGCCTTGACGAGGAGCTTTCCATCCATACACAGGGCTATGCGCTGGTGGGCTACTCCTCTGGCGGCCAGCTTGTGGGCGTGTTCGCAAATAAGGAGCGCGGCTACGGCTATTACGGCGCTGCAAAACCCGGTGCACTGCTGTTGGCTTATCCGGTAGTGAACTTTTCAGAGGTAAAGATCGCGTATCAGGCGCTTATGGATACCGGCAACTATGGGTGGCACTATTACTGCTCCAGTGTGGCAGATCTTATCACGGACGATTATCCGCCGGTATTTTTCTGGTACGGGAAGGACGACAAGGTGCTGCCCTGGATGATCAATCAGGTGCAGGGCCCGGCGCTGCAAGCGGCGCTGGAAGCCCACAAGGTGCCTTATGTTATGAAGGTGTTTGAGTCTGCGCCGCATAGCATCGGGGTGGGCTATACCACCGACGCCGAGGGCTGGCTGACAGATGCCGTGGCTTTCTGGGAGCAGCAGACCGCTGCCTGACCATAAATAGAAAAGGAGTAGAACATGATGGATCAGAATACTTGTTTTGCATACCTGAATATGGAGCTGCCGGATGATATCCGCCGCCTGAAGGAGGCAGGCTACTATGATGCCGCCATTGCGCGCATCGATGCCTGTCTGGCCGAGGACTGGACTGCCAGCCAGAACCAGCCCCTGCACCCGCAGGGCGCGCTGCCGGTAAACCCCACCCCCCACGGCGTGGACGCATGGCGGCAGGGTCTGTTGGCGCACCGGGAGATTTTGCGCCGTCTGCCGCGGGACTACACCCTGACCGCCGACCAGCTGTTGAACAAGCTGCAGGCCACCCTGCGGGACTTTACCGCAGAGGAGTTCGCCGCACTGGACGCTGCCGGGCAGATGGACTGGCGCTTTGTGGAAGGACAGAAGCGCTATATCTACCGCGCTGCCGAAACGCTGGTGGCTACCCATCCCGACCTTGCTGCCCGTCAGCTGGACCCGCCCGTTCCGGAGCGCAGCTGGGATCGTTTTGAGCCTCAGCACGACCAGATGGTGCGCACCGGCGCAGTCAGCGCAGACATCACCCTGCGCACCAGCATCGGCATGACCGATGAGACCTTTGCCCGCGCCCTTGCCGCCGCAAAGGCTGAGGGCAGAAACACCGTGCACGTCAAGGTGTGGCTGCCGCTGCCTGCTGCCTGCCCGGCACAGAGCAATATCACGCTGGACAGCTTTACCGCGCAGCCCACTTATATTGCGCCGGAAACCGCACCCCAGCGCACCGCGTACTGGGAGGCAGACCTTGCCGAGAACTGCCGCTTTGGGGCACAGTACAGCTACCGCAGCACTGCGCACTACGCTGCCCCGCTGGAAATGCAGGCCGACCCGGTGCAGCCGGATTTTGACACCGCCGAGCAGCTGCCCCACATCGCCTTTACCCCCTATATGAAGGCACTGGCTGCGCAGCTGACCGAGGGTATCACCGACCCGGTGCAGAAGGCAAAGCGCATTTACGATTTTGTCACCCTGAATGTGCACTACCACTTCCAGCCTATGTATTTTGTACACGAGAACATCACCGATAATTGCGCCCGCAGCCGCCGGGGCGATTGCGGCGTGATGGCCGCTACTTTTATCACTCTTTGCCGCATTGCAGGCATCCCGGCAAAGTGGCAGAGCGGCATGGTGGCACGGCCGGAGACAGCCGGCTGCCACGACTGGGCAATGTTCTATATTGCCCCCAAGGGCTGGATGTACGCCGATTGCTCTGCCGGTGCCTCCATGGCGCGTGCGGGCAACGAGAAGATGCGTCTGCACTACTTCGGCAATCTGGACACCGACCGCATGGTGGCCAACAGCGACATCTGCGCGCCTTTCGACCCGCCCATGTGCTCCTTCCGCGCCGACCCCTGTGATAATCAGGTAGGCGAGATGGAGGTAGACGGCGTGGGTCTGTACGGCCAGCAGGTGGAGACCACGCAGGAGATCGTAAAGCATCAGGAAGTATAAGCACATCCGGGTCTGCCATTACCGCAAGACCCGGATTTTTGAGTTAAAAGGAGAATGTCTATGGAATTTTTGGCAGGACTGTACACGCTTCTGCTGGTGGCTATCTGCCTGCTGCAGGCGCTTTTGCTGCACCGCACCGGCAAGCCCGCAGCTCAGCAGGACGATGAAGCCCTGAAGGAGTGGCTGCGCCAGCAGCTGGAAGCGCAGGCGCGGGTGCTGGAAGAAAAGCAGGCGCAGCAGGCACAGCAGAATCTGGCCGCGATGGCGCACATCAGCGATACCCTGCAAACCGCAGTGCAGGGCATGAGCAGCACCCTGACGGCAGGGCAGAACACCCAGCAGCAGACCATGGAGCAGCGCTTGCAGGGGCTGGAAGCCTCCAACGCCCGCAAGCTGGAAGAGATGCGCAAAGCGCTGGCAGACGGCCTTGCCGCCATGCAGGCACAGAACGCCCAGAAGCTGGACGAGATCCGCCACACTGTGGACGAGCAATTGCAGGACGCGCTGCAAAAGCGGGTGACCGAAAGCTTTAAGGCGGTCAACGACCAGCTGGAACAAGTGTACAAGGGCTTGGGCGAGATGCAGAGCCTTGCCGCCGATGTGGGCGGGCTGAAGCAGGTACTCTCCGGCGTTAAGACCCGCGGCATTCTGGGCGAGATCCAGCTGGGTGCGATTCTGGAAGAGATCCTTGCGCCGGAGCAGTACGACACCAACGTAGCCACCATCCCCGGCAGCACCCAGCGGGTGGAGTACGCCATCCGTATGCCCGGTGTGGACGGCAACAGTGTCTGGCTGCCCATCGACTCCAAATTCCCCGGCGATACCTATGCCCACCTGCAGGATGCGCAGGCCTCCGGCGATGCACAGGCAGTGGAAAACGCCCGCCACGCGCTGGAGCTGGTGCTGCGCAGCGAGGCAAAGGATATCCGGGAAAAATATGTGGAGCCGCCATATACCACGGCCTTCGGCATCCTGTTTCTGCCCTTTGAAGGTCTGTATGCCGAGGTGGTGAACGCCGGGCTGCTGGAGGTTTTGCAGCGGGATTATCAGGTGAACGTGGCCGGCCCCAGCACCATGGCGGCGCTGCTCAACAGCCTGCAAATGGGCTTCAAGACCCTTGCCATCCAGAAGCGCTCCGGCGAGGTGTGGCAGCTGCTGGGGGCAGTCAAGACCGAGTTCGATAAGTTTGGGCAGGGGCTTTCCAAGATGCAGCAGCGCCTGCGCCAGACGGACGAAGAACTGGACAACCTCATCGGGGTGCGCAGCCGCGCCATCAGCCGTAAGCTGCGTGCGGTGCAGACGCTGGACGAGAACACCGCTGCCACCCTGCTGGAACTGGACACCGAGCCGGGCAGACCGGTAACGGCACGTCTGCCGGAGAGCGGGGAAGAGCTTTGATGCGCAGAAGCTCTCCGCATTATCCCTTGCGAAATTTCTGACGATGTGCTACAATAGGAATTGTTCTCAGAAATATTTGCCAATTTACGGCACAAGATAAACCCAAAAGGAGTCTGAACGGTATGAGCATGAAAAAAATCAGCGAAGCCATCCTTGGTGTGGGCGTGGACGATACTACCATCGACCTGTTCGAGAGCCAGTATCCGGTGCCCACCGGGGTCAGCTATAATTCCTATGTCATTCTGGACGAAAAGACCACCATTCTGGACACGGTGGACGCCCGCGCCACCGAGCCTTGGCTGGAAAACCTTGCCGAGGCACTGGGCGGCCGCAAGCCCGCCTATCTGGTGGTCTCCCACATGGAGCCGGATCACGGTGCCAACGTGGCAAAGCTGGCAGCCCTCTACCCGGAGATGCAGGTGGTAGGCAACGCCAAGACCTTCCAGTATATGGAGCAGTTCTTTGGCGCAGATGCCATTGCCCCGGAGCGCCGCGTGGTAGTGAAGGACGGCGAGAGCCTGAGCCTTGGTGCCCACACCCTCACCTTTGTGTTTGCCCCCATGGTGCACTGGCCGGAGGTCATGGTCAGCTACGAGAGCAGCGAGAAGGTGCTGTTCTCCGCCGATGGCTTTGGCCGCTTTGGTGCCGTGGCAAAGTTTGACGAAAACGCCGACTGGGCCAGCGAAGCCCGCCGCTACTACCTGAACATTGTGGGCAAGTACGGCCCGCAGGTGCAGGCATTGCTCAAAAAGGCTGCGGCACTGGACATCAAGACGATCTGCCCGCTGCACGGCCCGGTGCTTACCGGTGATCTGAGCAAGTACCTGAACTACTACGATCTCTGGTCCAGCTACAAGGCCGAGGAGCCGGAAAAGATTCTGGTAGCCAGTGCCTCCATCCACGGCCACACCCGTGCCGCTGCCCACACCATGGCTGAAAAGCTGCGTGCACAGGGCGCAAAGGTGGTGGAGATGGATCTGACCCGCACGGATGTTTCCTATGCCGTTACCGAAGCCTTCCGCTGCGGTAAGATCGTGCTGGCCTGCGCCACCTACGACGGCTTCCTCTTCCCGCCGATGGAGAATCTGCTGACTCACCTCAAGACCAAGAGCTTCCAGAACCGCACCGTCGGCCTGATGGAAAACGGCACTTGGGCACCCATGGCTGCAAAGCTTATGCGTGCCGAGCTGGAGAGCATGAAGAACATCACCCTCTGTGAGAACGTGGTCACCATCCGCTCTGCCGCCAACGCTGCTGCCGAGGCACAGATGGACGCCCTTGCCGCCGAACTTGTGGCAAAGTAACGCGATATAAAATCAATTAAACGCAAACACTCCCGGGCTTTCTAAAAAAGCTCGGGAGTGTTTTTTGTTCCTTTGTTTGTTCCATTATCTGCTAGATTATGAGCGGGAAACACAAAATTTTACGTCATTTTTTGAAATGGACACAAACAAAAAGCGGTGAAACGAACAAATTTTGAACGCCTCACCGCTATATTCTGGAGCAGGATACGGGACTCGAACCCGCCGCCTACTGCTTGGGAAGCAGTCGCTCTACCGGATGAGCTAACCCTGCAAGTGCTCCATTATTGTAACAAAGCAGGGCAGGAATGTCAAGGCTTTTCCGCACGAAATTTGCGGTCAGCTCATTTTGGCCCAAGTCAGGTCCAGCACCGGGAAGAATGGGTCGAATACCAAGTCCCGCACGCCGTTTGCCAGCAGCAGACGCTTCTGCTGCGCCAACAGGGGCACCACGGTGCAACTTTCCAGCAGCTGCCGCTCGCACTGCGCCAACAGAGCGCAACGGTCCTTGCCGGTCTGCTGTGCGCTCAGTGCCAGCCGGTCGGCATAAACAGTATCGGCGTAGCCGGTCAGGCTGCCGCCTGCGGTGGTGAACTGCTGCAGCATCTGATATACGCTGCCGCCCTCGGCACGGATGGGCGCAAGGGCAATGGTGTATTTCCCGGCGGCAATGCGGGCGTCAAACTCGTCCTGCTCTACCTCTTCCACCGAGAAGAACAGGGAACACTCCTTCTGCCATGCGCTGTTGATCTGGTCGGCCAGTTCGCCCAGCCCGGCGTTCTTGGGCAGCAGCAGGGTCACACCGGAAAAATCCGAGGTAGCCATGCCCTGTCGCGCAGCCAGATACAGGGCTTTCGGCTCCGGGATGGTAGGCAGGGGATCCCCGGCAGTTTCGCGGTAGTCCAGCCCATCCACGGTCAGACCCTCCGGCACAAGCCCCTTTGCAGCGGTGTACAGGCCGCTGGAGGGCACATCGGCGTTTTCCCGGGCAATACCGGCCAGCGCCTGCCGCAGCTGCTGGTTCTGGAACACCGACCCCTCCGCCGCGTTGAACAGCAGCGCCCATGTGGTGTCGGAATAGCTTACCGTCTGTAAGTTGGTGGCTTCACCACTCTCGTCCAGCGCTGCCGAGCATTTGTCATCAGCAATGAGCTGGGCTGCGCTCTTGCCGCTGCCGCTGGTGTCCTGCACCAGACGCAGACTGCCGACCAGCGGGCTTTCCACGGTGCGGCGCAAAAACAGGCCGTTTGCCGTCCAGTTATACAGGTAAAAGCTACCGCTGGCAAGTGTGGTCTTGGCGGTCAGTCCGTAGGTGCCCCGGGTGCTCTCAAAAAAGGCCTCGTCACAGGGGGCTGCACCGGGCATGGCCAGCTTTGCTAAAAAGTTATCGTCCCGCTCGCTCAGCCGGAACACCAACGTCAGCGGCCCATTGGCCGAAACGCCCAGACTGCTTTCGTCTGCAAGTCCCGCTAGCACGGCGGCGCTGTTCTGAATGGCGGAGAACTCCACCGCATAGGGCGAGGCGGTATCGGCGCGGAAAATGCGCCGGAATGCAAATACAAAATCCTCGGCGGTAATGTCGTACTCTGTGACGGCGCCCTTGGCGGCAGCGTAGGTCAGGCCGTCCTTCAGGGTAAAGGTGTAGGTCAGCCCGTCTGAGGAGACCGTCCACTTCTCACAGAGCTCCGGCACAAGTTCGCCGTCCGGGTCCTTGCGCACCAGCGTGCCGTACAGATTCTCGCAGGCGATGACATCCGACGCACCGGAGGCTACCTGCGGGTCCAGATTTGCAGGGATGCTGTCCACAAACCAAGTAAAGCTGGCAGAGTTTGTGGAGCTGCCGCAGCCGGTCAGGGCAAAAAGAAACGCAGCAGCCAGCACCGCTGCGGTAAAACGCAACCATCGTTTCAAAAAGAATAACCTCATTCCGTTTATCTTCGCGCAGAAACGGCAAAAAACGCTCTGCAACGACAAGTGTAGCAGAAAGCAGCAGAAAAAACAATTGCCTTTTTGTGAATTTACCGGACTTTTTGAAGCAGACTGTGCGGTTTTCCGTTGCCAATTGCGCGCAAATGGACTATAATGGTACAGCAAAGTGATCCCCGCGCTGCCCGTGCGGTGCGGTGTTATACCATGATCCTATTAGAGGAGGAACTGTTTTTATGCAGAAAGATCAGCAGAAGCTTGCCCAGCTTATTCAGGGCAAAAAGGTCGCCTTTATCGGCGCAGGCGTCAGCCACAAGACCCTCATCAAGGAGTTTGTGGAGTTGGGCGCTCATGTGACTTTGTGCGACCAGAAAAAGAGCGTGGAGGACTTTGGCGATTACGCCGCCACCATCCGGGAGTTGGGCATCGACCTGAGCCTTGGCGAAAACTATCTGGACGGCTTCAAGGGGCAGGACATCATCATGCGCACCCCGGGTTTTGTGGGTTACTTTGAAAAGCCACTGCAGGATGCCATGGCCGCCGGTACCATGGTCACCAGTGAGGTGGAACTGTTCTTTGATTTCTGCCCCTGCGAGATCGTAGCAGTGACCGGTTCGGACGGCAAGACCACCACCACAACCCTTATTTCCAAGTTCTACGAGGCCGCAGGCCGCAAGGTGCACTTGGGCGGCAATATCGGCGCAGCCCTGCTGCCCATGCTGCCGGAGGTGTCCCCGGAGGATGTGGCTGTGGTAGAGCTGTCCAGCTTCCAGCTGATCAGCATGCACGCCAGCCCCAACATTGCGGTGGTCACCAACGTGACCCCGAACCATCTGGATCACCACAAGGATATGCAGGAATATATTGATGCAAAACGCAACATTTATCTGCATCAGGGTGGTATCAGCCGTACTGTTATCAATGCGGATAATGAAATCACCGCTTCCTTCCTGCCGGAGATCCGTGGGGAAGCAATGCAGTTTAGCCGCAGAATTACCCCTGCACTGGGCTGTTATCTTGCAGAAGATTGTACTCTTACCATGAATGACCGCCACAGTGTTACCCCAGTGCTCCATATGGACGAAATCCGCATCCCGGGCATCCATAATGTAGAAAATTACCTTGCTGCCATCAGCGCAGTCTGGGGAGAGGTTTCCAAAGAAAATATCGTTTCGGTTGCGAAGAATTTTGGCGGAGTGGAACACCGCATCGAATTTGTCCGTGAACTCGACGGTGTAACATGGTACAACGACTCCATCGCATCCAGCCCAACAAGAACTATTGCAGGACTTAATTCCTTTAAACAGAAACTCATCCTGATTGCAGGCGGCTATGACAAGAAGATCCCATTTGAGCCGTTGGCTCCAAAGATCATTGAAAAGGTCAAAGTTCTGATCCTGATGGGTGTAACTGCACCAAAGATTGAGGCTGCTGTTACCTCCTGTGAAGGCTATGATCCAGATAAACTGACCATCCTTCACGTTTCCTCCATGCAGGAAGCAGTTCAAAAGGCAAGGGAAGTTGCCGAAAAAGGAGACATTGTTTCTCTGTCGCCTGCCTGCGCAAGCTTTGACCTCTATCCTGATTTTGAAGCAAGGGGCAGACACTTTAAAGAACTGGTAAATGCGTTGCAATAAATCCTAAGTACAATCATGCCATTTAAAAGGAGGGAAGGTGTACAATGAAAATTACCCTGCAGGAACGCACTGCTGACCATGTGCGGATCTATTTTGAGCGAACGCAGGACGATCAGATCGACCGAATGCTTCCAAGAAGTGTAAACAGCCTTGATCAGGCTCTGGAAAACTTTGCACAGACCAAACTGCCGGACGCAAAAAGTTATGGAAAAACCATTTATGCAGACGACCGCTACATCGGAGACATCTGGTGCTACTGTATCGACCCAAAAGAAACTCCCAACGCCATGCTCAGCTACTGTATTTTCGAGAAAAGCTGCTGGGGAAAAGGAATTGCTTCCCGTGCACTTTCTCTCTTTCTGGATGATGTAAAGGAAAAATATTCGTTTAGCAGTATCGGTGCCTTTACCTTTGCCAACAACATCGCTTCCATCCGTGTGCTGGAGAAAAACGGTTTTTCTGTAAAGGAATCTTTTGTGGAGGATGGCAGGGAATCGGTTTATCTGGAACTCAGTAACTTAGGTAGGTAATGGGTTATGATTTATTATTCTGACCAAGAAATTACCATCCGTTCCTTACAGCCCGAGGATGCCGATACCATCGCGGCAGAGGAAGTTGCACAGGGCTGGATTAATGCCAGTCCACAAAAATATTATCAGCGCCTGCAAGACCAAAAGGACGGCAAGGCAATCGCCCTTGCCGCTGACTACCGTGGACAGGTTGCCGGCTATATCAACGTATATTTCCGGCCGGAACAGGGAGCTTTTGTCAATCAGGGAATC
>ONZZ01001432.1_pt1 | contig 15193 bp, 12 predicted proteins | sample 1671101 | NCBI WGS metagenome assembly ONZZ01 (sample SAMN06348122, study PRJEB24527) | human gut metagenome | biome: human gut; feature: ankylosing spondylitis patient; material: feces | host: Homo sapiens | place: China | collected 2015-10
TCTTCCCTGCTTCGATTTTTGTCGTTGCAAAACACCTCGTAAGGCTGCGGGACGCAGAAGGGAAGAGGACTTATAATGCTGCTTCAAATATTCTTTTTCATATCTGTCTGTGAATACAAGAGAGAAGTTAAAGGAGAATCGCCTCCGATTTTTTTTTAAGCCGATATCCCGACTAATTATCGATCGAGCCATTTTTGTCCGATTTTGTTCAAGTGCTCCAATTCCATTATCTTCGCAAATGGAAAAGGAGAAAGTAGATGTTTGTTTATCGAGACGAGGAATTCGGGGAGATTTATATTCGTTCGGATAGTCGGGCGTGCCGTTTGATATTTAGAGTAAAGGATAATGGTTTGCAGATTACTTGCCCGGAAGGATATGCTGTAAACCGGGTGAAATCGGCAGTGGACGATAACCGTGAAAAACTGAGGGTGTTGGTGTCTCGAAGCGTGACGATACGGAAAAATCGAGTTTTGTCTACGGGCGATAGTATTCCTTGTTATGGAGGAGATATATGTTTATTGCCGGGTGTGTCGAATAAGTTTTTATTTCGGTATGAGGGTGATTGTTTACAGGTGTTTTGTCCTCCGGGAATCGATTTGAATGAGACGAATGTACGGAAAACGTTGTCGCGGGGAGTGGGTCGTTTCGTTTACAGAAGGGCGCAAGAGGTTTTACCTCGGAGGCTGAATCAAATCTCGTCGAGATTGGGGTTGCCAGTGGTTTCGGTAACGATAGGTCGCGGGCGGCGAAAGTTGGGGCATTGTACCCGTCGGGGAGAGATACAGTTGTCGTTTTATTTGATGTACCTACCCGAAGAGTTGATCGATTATGTTATTTGCCATGAGCTCGCTCATCTAAAATATATGGATCACAGTCCATTGTTTCATGCTTTGTGTAATCGTTATTGTGGGGGCAGAGAACTTTTGTTGCGGAAACAATTGCGTTCTTTTGTATTTTTATTATATTAAATAAGAATATATTTGTTGAAAAATATTTAAATTTTAGGTGCGAATTATCCTATTTTGGTTCATAGGGAATCTGTGGAGTTGCGTATTATATAATATTGTGCTATCTTTGTGGCGGTTGGAATGGAAGAGGGGGCAATGATGTCCCCTCGTTTTTTTCTTAGCATAGAATCGTTATGATAGATAAAAAAGAAATAGAGGCATTTGTTGAAGAAGGGTTGACCGGAAGCGACTGTTTCGTAGTTGATGTACAAGTAAAACCCGATAATGTGATTGTCGTGGAAATAGACAACGAGGAGGGTGTGGATATAGATCGCTGCGTGGCGTTACATCGTTTTTTGGAATCGAAGCTCGACCGAGATGTCGAAGATTATGAATTGGAGGTTGGGTCGGCAGGGATTACCTCTCCGTTCAAAGTCCTCGGACAGTACAAGAAAAATATAGGCAAGGAAGTGGAATTGTTGACCAAAAACGGCATGAAACTTTCGGGGATATTGAAAAGTGCCGATTCGGAGAAATTTGTCGTGACGATAACCAAGAAAGTAAAGAGCGAAACCAGTAAACGAAAAGTGGAGGTCGAGGAAGACCTCGCTTTTGGATATGATGAAGTAAAATATACAAAATATCTAATCAGATTTAAATAATATGGCAAAAAAAGAGGAACCCGTTAGCATGGTCGATACCTTTGCAGAGTTCAAAGAGTTGAAGAACATCGAAATAACTACGATGATTAGTGTGCTGGAAGAATCTTTCCGCAACGTATTGGCAAAGATGTTCGGGACCGATGAAAACTTTGATATAATCGTGAATCCGACGAAGGGGGATTTCGAAATATGGCGTAACCGTGAGATTGTGGAAGACGGAGCGGTGACCGACAGTAATTTGCAGGTTTCTTTGTCGGAAGCTCGGAAAACCGATCCTGATTTCGAGGTCGGCGAGGAGATGACCGACGAGGTGCATTTTGAGAAATTCGGTCGTCGAGCTATTTTGAATTTGCGCCAAACACTGGCTTCGAAGATTCTCGATTTGCAAAAAGATGCCATATACAATAGATATAAAGATAAAATAGGCGAATTGGTAAGTGCCGAAGTTTACCAGATTTGGAAAAAGGAGATGTTGTTGATCGATGACGACGGCAATGAGTTGCTGCTGCCGAAAGCCGAACAGATACCTTCGGATTTTTACCGGAAGGGTGAGACCGTGCGGGCTGTCGTGTTGGAAGTCGATAACAAGAACAACAATCCTAAAATTTTGGTATCCCGCACGTCCAATGAATTTCTTCGCCGTCTTTTTGAGCTCGAAGTGCCCGAAATTCACGACGGTTTGATTTTGATAAGAGCGATTGCCCGTATTCCGGGAGAGCGTGCTAAAATTGCCGTTGAATCGTATGACGATCGTATCGATCCGGTAGGAGCTTGCGTGGGTGTGAAAGGTTCGCGTATACATGGTATTGTTCGGGAATTGCGCAATGAAAATATCGATGTCATTAATTATACGGCTAATCCATCACTGTTTATACAACGCGCTTTGAGTCCGGCTAAGATTTCTTCGATTCGGTTGAATGAAGAGGAGAAGAAAGCAGAAGTATTTCTTAAACCCGAAGAGGTCTCGTTGGCTATCGGTAAAGGTGGCTTGAATATTAAGTTGGCTTGCATGCTTACGGGTTACAATATCGATGTTTACAGAGATATAGACGAGGAAGAAGAGGAGGACATTTACCTCGACGAATTCAGCGACGAAATCGACGACTGGGTGATCGAGGCCTTGAAAGGTATCGGATGCGCTACTGCGAAGAGTGTGCTTGCGTTGCCTCGTGAAACATTGATCGAGAAAGCCGACCTCGAAGAGAACACCGTGGACGAAGTTCTCGCTATTTTGAAAGCGGAGTTTGAAGAGTAATCCGTTTTCGGGACCGATACAATGCGGTCTTTGTGCCTTTGTCGGAGGCATCTTTAATTCTTCCATTATTTATAAACTAAAACTGAGTATGTCGATAAGGTTAAATAAAGTAGCAAGAGACTTGAATGTAGGAATTCAGACGGCGGTCGAATTTCTTCAAAAGAAAGGTTTTACGGTTGAAGCTAACCCTAACACCAAGATAACCGACGAACAGTATGCACTGCTTGTCAAGGAGTTCAGTAAGGACAAAAATTTGAAACTCGAATCGGAGAGCATTAGTCTTGAACGTCATAAGGAAAAGAGCAAGGCTACATCGGCTACCGAATCGGAGGAGGGTAATTCTTCATCGGCAATAAAGGAAGAACCGAAGGAGCTGAAAACAATTATCCCCGAGACACAACGCCCGAAAGTGGTCGGTCAAATAGATCTCGACGCTTTGAATCGTCCGAAGTCGTCCGAACATAAAAAGGAAAATCCGGTAGAGAAGAAAGAGCCGGTTAAATCGGAGGAGAACAAGGTCGAAGTGAAAACGAAAGAGGAAAAACCAGAGCCGGCGGTGTCGGCCCGTGAAGAAGTGAAGCCTACCGAAGAAGAGAACAAGCTGGTCGCCGAACCTAAACAAGAGGTTGTCTCTCAATCGAAACCAGAACCTCAAATAGTTGAACCGAAAGTAAAAGAGGCGGTTGTCGAGCAAGAGGTTAAAGAAAAAAAGGAAGTTGAGGAATCCCATGAAGACGAGGTGTTTACCATTAATCGTCCGGCGTTTACCTCGAATATCAATGTCGTCGGTAAAATAGATCTCGATGCGTTGAATCAACAAACTCGTCCGAAGAAAAAGACGAAGGAGGAAAAACGTAAAGAGCGGGAGAGTAAAGAGAAGCAGAGACAAGAATCACACAAGGCTGCCGGCGGTGACGATACTAATCAGCAAGGTGGTGAACGTAGGAAGCGTCAACGAATCAGTAAAGAAAAGGTAGATATATCGAAAAGCATTTCATCGATGGGTGGACAACCCTCCCGTGGAGGAAATGGTAAAAATAACGGAGGAAATAGACCGAATAAACAAAAACAACGTCCTATAAAGGCCGAGGTGAGCGAAGAAGATGTACAAAAGCAGATAAAAGAAACATTGGCTCGCCTCACCAATAATACAAAAGGACAGAAGAAATCGGCTAAATGGCGTAAAGAAAAACGAGAGGCTTTCTCGAATCGCGAACGTGAGCTCGCCGAAATGGAGGAAGCTGAAAGTAAAGTGTTGAAGCTGACTGAGTTTGTTACGGCAAACGATTTGGCTTCGATGATGAATGTTCAGGTGAACGAGGTTATCGCTACCTGTATGAGTATCGGCATGATGGTGTCGATCAATCAGCGTCTCGATGCCGAGACGATCAATATCGTTGCGGAAGAATTCGGTTTTAAGACCGAATATGTAAGTGCCGAGGTGGTCGAGGCTATTCATGAAGAAGAGGATAGGGAAGAAGATTTGACATCTCGTCCTCCTGTCGTGACCGTGATGGGACACGTGGATCATGGTAAAACTTCATTACTCGACTATATTCGCAATTCGAATGTGATTGCCGGGGAAGCCGGAGGTATCACTCAGCATATCGGTGCATATAATGTGAAATTGGAAGATGGACGTCGTATCACTTTCCTCGATACTCCGGGTCACGAGGCATTTACGGCTATGCGTGCCCGCGGAGCTCAGATGACCGATATCGCCATTATTATCGTCGCTGCCGACGACAATGTAATGCCCCAAACTGTCGAGGCCATCAATCATGCTTCGGCAGCCGGTGTTCCCATTGTGTTCGCTATCAATAAGATTGACAAGCCGAATGCCAATCCTGACAAGATTAAAGAGGAGTTGGCTAATATGAACTACCTCGTAGAAGATTGGGGCGGTAAATATCAGTCGCAGGAGATTTCGGCTAAAAAAGGAACCGGAGTACATGAATTGATGGAAAAGGTTTTGTTGGAGGCCGAATTGCTCGACTTAAAAGCGAATCCCAACCGGAGGGCTACCGGTTCGATTATCGAGTCCACTTTGGATAAAGGGCGTGGATATGTTGCTACCGTATTGGTACAAAACGGGACTTTGCATAAAGGCGATGTCGTGTTGGCGGGAACCAATCACGGAAAGGTAAAAGCTATGTTCAACGAAAGAAATGCCCGTATCGAAGTTGCCGGTCCGTCGGCTCCCGTTCAGATTCTCGGTTTGAACGGTGCTCCTCAGGCAGGTGATGTGTTCCATGTGATGGATACGGAGCAAGAGGCACGCGAGATTGCCAATAAACGCGAACAATTGCAACGTGAATTGGGCTTGCGTACTCACAAGTTATTGACCCTCGACGATATAGGTCGTCGTATAGCTGTCGGCAATTTCCAAGAGTTGAATTTGGTTGTGAAGGGCGATGTGGACGGATCGGTGGAGGCTTTGAGCGATTCGCTTATCAAACTATCCACCCCCGAAATACAAATCAATGTATTGCATAAGGCCGTAGGACAAATATCCGAATCGGATATTACGTTGGCCGCCGCATCCAATGCTATTATCATCGGATTCCAAGTGAGACCCTCCGTGGCTGCTCGCCGATTGGCCGAGAAAGAAGGAGTCGATATACGTCTCTATTCGATCATCTACGATGCTATCGAGGAGGTTAAATCGGCTATGGAAGGTATGTTGTCTCCCGAAATCAAAGAGGAGATATTGGGTACGGCCGAGGTTTTGGAAACTTATCATATTACGAAAGTCGGTACGGTTGCCGGCTGTATCGTGAAGGAAGGTAAGCTGAAACGGTCGAGCAAGATACGTTTGATACGAGACGGTATCGTGATTTATAGCGGAGATTTAGGTTCTCTGAAACGCTTCAAAGACGATGTTAAAGAGGTGACTACGGGATTTGAATGCGGATTGAACATCACGAACTACAACGATGTTAAGATAGGCGATCTCGTAGAGGCTTATGAAGAGGTAGAAGTGAAAAAGACGCTTTAAGAAAGAAACGTTTTTCGGGAATAGAGAGGCTGCCTCGTAGGTACGGGGTGGCCTTTGTTATCGTCTTTGACGGATAATAAGGCGGAAATACGGAGTATTCAAAATAAAAAAGTAATTTTGCAGGGTTAAGAATCGGGAGTGTGAGAGATGAATTATGTTGATTTTACTATCCTATTGATCGCCGTTATAGGTTTTCTGTACGGACTCATCAAAGGGGTTATCCGTCAGGTAGGTTCGTTGGGCGGGTTTATCGCAGGTATAGTCGTCGCCCGATTTTTCGGAAGTTCGTTCTCTGCGTTGTTGAGGGAGATGTTCGATTTGCCCGAGGGTGTAAGCCGGGTTATCGCATATTCGTTATTGTTCCTTATCGTGTACATTATATGCGTTCAACTGATGAGGCTGATACATCACATTACGCATCATGTGGCATTGGGGTGGCTCGATAGATTGGCCGGGGCTTTGTTCGGCGCCGTCAAATATTTGGTCATATTGAGTATAGTGCTTAATCTCGTCCATATTATCGATCCTAAGGGTAAACTGATTCCGGAAAAAGAGACGGCTTCGTCACAGTTCTATGGATATACATTGCGTGTAGCTCCGTTGCTCTTTTCGAGGGCACAAGAGCAGTTCGTTTCGGAAACCAAACCGACGAGGGGATTGTTTATACCTTATTCGATATGCAACGAGCCGTATCTCTGTTGTGAAAATTGTAAAGCAGATTAAAAATGAAACAGGATAATTCAAATGAAATATTAAACGACGTTACTACTAACGATTATAAATACGGATTTGTAACCGATATAGAGACAGATATTATTCCTACCGGATTGAACGAGGATATTATCCGCCATATTTCGGAGAAGAAAAAGGAGCCGGAATGGTTACTTGAATTCCGTCTGAAAGCATACGCTTACTGGAAGACGCTCGAAATGCCGCATTGGGCTCATTTGAATATTCCCGATATAGACTATCAGGCTATCAGTTATTATGCCGCTCCCAAGACCAAAGAGGCTCCGAAAAGCCTCGATGAAGTGGATCCTGAGCTACGCAAGACATTCGACAAGCTGGGAATTTCGCTCGAAGAACAGATGAAACTGTCGGGTATAGCGGTCGATGCGGTGATGGATAGTGTGTCGGTACGGACAACTTTTCGGGAAAAACTGGCCGAATTGGGTGTCATTTTCTGCTCGTTCAGCGAGGCGGTGAAAGATTATCCCGATTTGGTGAAACGTTATTTAGGCTCGGTTGTTTCGTATCGGGACAATTTTTTTGCAGCGCTTAACTCGGCCGTATTCAGTGACGGCTCGTTCGTTTATATCCCCAAAGGAGTCCGGTGTCCTATGGAATTATCTACCTATTTCCGTATCAACGCCGCTAATACGGGACAGTTCGAACGAACATTGATTGTTGCCGATGACGACAGCTATGTGAGCTATCTCGAAGGTTGTACGGCTCCTATGCGTGATGAGAATCAATTGCACGCAGCTATCGTGGAAATTGTAGTGCATGATCGTGCCGAAGTGAAATATTCGACCGTGCAGAATTGGTATCCGGGCGACAAGGACGGGAAAGGCGGTATCTATAATTTCGTGACGAAGCGAGGCATGTGCAAAGGCGATCACTCTAAGCTCTCTTGGACGCAGGTGGAGACGGGGTCGGCCATTACTTGGAAATATCCCAGTTGTGTGCTGGCGGGCGATCATTCGGTCGGGGAGTTTTATTCGGTGGCTGTTACCAATAATTATCAACAAGCCGACACGGGAACGAAGATGATACATATTGGGAAAAACACCCGCAGTACGATCGTGTCGAAGGGTATTTCGGCGGGTCGTAGCCAGAATAGCTATCGAGGACTCGTGAAAGTGTTGCCGAGTGCCGAGAATGCAAGGAACTTTACCCAGTGTGACAGTCTGTTGTTGAGTTCCGATTGCGGGGCGCATACTTTCCCGTATATGGAGATTCTGAATGATTCGGCCGTGGTAGAGCATGAAGCGACTACTTCGAAAATCAATGAAGACCAAATATTCTATTGTAACCAGCGTGGAATCCCTACCGAGGATGCCGTGGGTCTTATCGTGAACGGATATGCCAAAGAGGTGATGAATAAACTGCCTATGGAGTTTGCCGTTGAAGCGCAAAAGCTATTGCAGATCTCGTTGGAAGGTTCGGTAGGTTAAGGAAAATAGTAGAATGATATGAAAAGGATTGCGTATCGTTTTTTTCTCATTGTGTTATTGAGTGTTTTGGCTGTGGAGGTTTTTCCTGTTTCGGCGCAAGAGGGCTCGTGGTTCGATGAAGGGAATTACGATGAAGAATGGCTTGACAAGAATTTCGATAACGATGTGATGATTATTTCCACGCCCGAGGAGTTCGCTGCTTTTGGTGAATATATGACAAGTTCGCTGTGGAATTATCCGAACAAGACCGTTCGATTGGCGGCCGATATGGATATGTCGGCACATAAGTGGATAACACCTGTTAACGAGCAGTTTGGTAGTTATTTTAGCGGCGTATTCGATGGTGACGGTCATAAGATCAGCGGTTTGACGGTCGTGCCGGCAGAAGAAGGCGAAGGATACGATTACAAGCGTGTCGTGGCCGGTTTGTTCGGTACGGTTCGAAATGCCGAAATAAGGGACTTGACGTTAGATGAGACTTGCCGGGTAGAAGTATCCGGAACCTATTACTTTTCTTTCGGGGACTTGGATTTGGAGATAGGTGCGATAGCGGCGGTGGGTGATGAGTCCCGTTTTATTCGTTGTGTCAATCGAGCCGATGTCGTGGTTACTTCTGTAATATGGGGTAGCGAGACCCATGAGACCATCTGTTCGGTAAGTGGAATTGTGGCTCATGCCGATGATATGAAACTCATCGGCTGTTCCAATGAGGGGCATATGACCGTAGATGTTCACAGTGATGTGGTCGACATAAGGGTGTCGGGTCTTGTGGGTAGATGCGGACCGGTTTATGGTAAAGAGAATCGTATTGTCTCTTGTACGAACCGGGGAAATATTTTCGTGTCGGGCAATACTTCGGGAAGTGTGTCGGTGGGCGGAATTTCAAGTAATTATTCATTCCGGGTGGATAGTTGCGAGAACCATTCGGTCGTTAAGGTGAATGCCCATGAAGGGAGTGCTTATGTCGGCGGGGTTTCCTCGGCGAGCGTGGGTATAACGTACAGTTTCAATAAGGACTCCGTGATTTGTGAAAGCGATGGTTTTGAAGTACAGGTAGGAGGTGTTTGCTCTTATTCCTTTTATAATAGTTCGCAAACCGATTCGTTGTACACTTGTGGCAACGAAGGTGAGATCGAGGTTAAATCGAATGGTTCGATGTTGTCGGTCGGGGGAGTGATGGGTCAGAATACAGATTGCCCGGTTGTAGATTGCTGGAATCGTGGAGGTTTGAAAATCGAAAGTTCGGCTCCCCGATCTTCGTCCCGTTGGAATGCTATTTATGCAGGTGGACTGGTCGGATATTGTGAAGAACCGGTGTACAATAGCTATAATCGAGGAAATATCTCTTTAATCGATGCGCATATAGATGAGGAAGGTTCTTCACAGGGAAGCGTTGGAGGCTTGGTGGGAAAGGCTTATAAGTTATTGTGGAATAGTTATTCGACGGGCGATGTATGTAGCGATGTCGCTGGTGTCAAGGTGTGCCGGTTGAGTGAGTCGAACGTGCATTTTTGTTATTATAACAGTGATGCAGTCATAGAAGGTACAGAAGTCGGCGAGAACGGTATTGCGTATAGCACAGCAGAGATGCAGTCTGCCGGAAGCGGTTTTTTGGAAGCGTTGAATAATAATGCGATGAAAGGTGGCACTTCATGCCGGAATTGGGGATATATTCCCGGGGAAAACGACGGCTATCCGGTGCATATTGACCGTATTGTCGATGGAGTGGATTCGCCGGCAGATCATTCGGTGGGCCGAGTGTACGCTGCAAACGGACGTTTGTTCGTACAAAGTGATCGGTCGATGCAGTTGCCTGTTTACAAAGTGACGGGACAAATAGTGAAGGGTTTGAATACCGACTATTTGCCTTGTGGTGTATATGTCGTGGCGGGACAAGTAGTCGCAGTAACGGCAGGGAATAAATAAAGAAAAGAATAAAACGAAATATCTATGTTGAAGATTGAAGATTTACATGCCAGCATAAATGGCAAAGAGATATTGAAAGGGATAAACCTCGAAGTGAAACCGGGCGAGGTGCATGCGATTATGGGGCCTAACGGTTCGGGGAAAAGTACGCTTTCCGCCGTATTATGAGGTGACTCGTGGCTCGGTCGAGTTTTATGGGAAAGACCTTTTGGCTTTGTCACCCGAGGATCGTTCTCACGAAGGTATATTTTTGAGTTTTCAATATCCGGTGGAGATACCGGGTGTGAGTATGGTTAATTTCATGCGCACGGCTGTGAACGAGCAACGCAAGTACAGAGGCCTTGAACCATTGTCGGCTACCGATTTCTTGAAACTTATGCGGGAAAAGCGGGAGATTGTGGAGTTGGATAATAAACTGGCCGGTCGCTCGGTAAATGAGGGTTTTTCGGGTGGAGAAAAGAAACGGAACGAGATATTCCAGATGGCTATGCTCGAACCCCGTCTTTCCATTCTCGATGAGACCGACAGCGGGCTGGACATCGATGCCCTGCGTATTGTTGCCGGTGGTGTGAATAAATTGAAGTCCGAGAAGAACGCGACGATTGTCATCACACACTATCAACGTTTGTTGGACTATATTGCCCCCGATTTCGTCCATGTGCTCTATAAGGGGAGAATCGTGAAATCGGGCGGTCCCGAATTGGCTCTTGAATTGGAAGAGCGCGGGTATGACTGGATAAAAAAAGAGTTGGGCGAAATTTAAGTCGATATGGGTGCAGTACAACAATATATAGATTTATATAGGTCTCAAAAAAATTTGATAAACAGCCATTCGTCGGCAGTGATGAACGGGTTGCGCGAAGAGGCTGTGGCTTTGTTGGAGAGTCGGGGATTACCCTCTTTGAAAGACGAGGAACACCGGCGGACAGATATAGAGTCGGTCTATTCTCCCGATTACGGGTTGAATCTGGGTCGGATAGATATAGAGATCAATCCTTATGAAGTGTTTCGTTGCGATGTGCCTAATTTGAGTACGTTGCTCTATTTCGTTGTCAATGACTCTTTTTACAAACGGGTTCAGCCGGTATCATCTAAACTCCCTGACGGCGTTTTGGTGGGCAGCCTTTGTGACATGTCCTTGCAATACCCCGATTTGGTATCGCGTTATTACGGAAAGGTCGCCGATATGAAACGAGACGGGACCGTTGCCTTGAACACGGCTTTTGCCCAAGACGGTTTCTTTTTGTATATTCCGGACGGAGTCATCGTAGAAAAGCCTATACAGTTGGTAAATATCCTTCGGGGCAATGTCGATTTTATGGTGAATCGCCGGTTGTTGATTGTCGTAGGAAAACGGGCGCAGGCCAAATTGCTGGTATGCGATCACTCGGACGAGGCCACCGTTAAATTCCTGTCGTCGCAAGTTTGCGAGATATTCGTGGACGACGACGCTGTGTTCGACTATTACGATATAGAGGAGTCCTCGGAGAATACGTCGAAAGTTTCGTCGGTGTTCGTGCGTCAAGGGGAACGATCTAACGTATTGGTCAATGGTATCGTATTGCATAACGGAGTAACCCGTAATAATTACTATTCGGCTTTTGAAGGAGAGCATGCCGAATTGTCTCTATGCGGTATGGCTATCGCCGATAAAGGACAGGTCGTCGATACGTATACGCATATAGATCATGCCGTGCCTCATTGCCACAGTAACGAGTTGTTCAAATATGTGTTGAACGATTCGGCGCGAGGTTCGTTCAGTGGACGCATATTGGTTCGACACGGGGCGCAGAAAACCGAAGCCTATCAGAGTAATAAGAATTTGTGTGCATCCCCGCTCGCCAAAATGTACACGAAACCTCAACTCGAAATTTATGCAGACGATGTGAAGTGTAGTCATGGAGCCACGGTCGGTCAGCTCGACCAAAATGCCTTGTTTTATATGCGGTCGCGCGGTATTCCCGAGTCCGAAGCTCGCATGTTGTTGATGTTTGCGTTTACCAACGATGTCATCGAGTTGGTACGGCTCGATGCCTTGAAAGATCGGCTACGCCAATTGGTTGAGAAAAGGTTCCGTGGGGAGTTGGCGAAATGCTCCGGTTGTCAAGCATGTCATTAAGATTTATGAGAAAGGAGTGCCGTTATGTTTGATGTCGAAAAAATAAGGGAAGATTTTCCTATTCTGAGTCGGGAGATTTCGGGACGACCGTTAATCTATTTGGATAACGGCGCTACGTCTCAGACTCCCAAGTGTGTGGTCGATCATATTGCCGATACTTACTATCGGGTAAATGCAAACGTGCATCGTGGAGTCCATACGCTTAGCCAAGAGGCTACCGATGCCCACGAAGCTGCCCGCCGTCGGGTGCAACAGTTCATCGGGGCCGGTTCGTCTTCGGAAGTTATTTTTACAAGAGGAACAACGGAGGCAATCAATTTGGTGGCTTCTTCTTTTGGAGATGAGTTCCTGCACGACGGCGACGAGATTATTCTCACCGTTATGGAACACCATGCCAATATCGTGCCGTGGCAACTTTTGCAGCGCCGGCGCAATATCAAGCTCCGGGTAGTTCCCATCGACGAACGTGGAGATTTGAACGTCGATACATATAAGTCTCTTTTCAATGGGCATACTCGTTTGGTCGGTGTCGCCCATGTCTCGAATGTATTGGGGACGATTAATCCGGTGCGTGAAATGATCGCTTACGCTCATGCGCAGGGGGTTCCTGTCTTGGTGGACGGCGCACAAGCCGTACCTCATTTGCGGGTGAATGTACAGGAGCTCGATGCCGATTTCTATGTGTTCTCGGCTCATAAAGTATATGGACCTACGGGGATAGGTGTGTTATACGGTAAAGAAAAGTGGCTCGATGCCATGCCTCCTTATCAAGGAGGCGGGGAGATGATCGCTCATGTCGATTTTTCGGGTACGACTTTCGGGGAGTTGCCTTTCAAGTTCGAGGCCGGTACACCGGACTATGTGGGGACGAGCGCTTTTGCGACGGCTTTGGATTATGTCGATCATATAGGATTGGAATCTATTGCCGCTCATGAAAACGAATTGTTGCGTTATACGACCGATCGATTGCAAGACATAGAAGGTATGCGTATATTCGGTACTTCGGAACATAAAAGTTCGGTTATTTCGTTTTTGGTGGACGGGATACACCACTACGATATGGGTATGTTGCTCGATAAACTGGGTGTTGCCGTTCGCACGGGGCATCATTGTGCACAACCGTTAATGACCTCTCTCGGTATCGAGGGTACAGTGCGAGCCTCGTTCGCCGCATATAATCCGAAAGCCGAAGCGGAAGCATTTGTTGCGGCTGTGAAGCGTGTCGTTCAGATGTTTCGGTAGAACCGGTTTTTATCGGAATCGTTTTTTCCCTTTGAGAAAATAGTCTATTGTTATGTTGCGCCCGGATTCGGGGAATGTTTTTAACAAATCGGTATTCGGAAATTCGGTGTATCGTTTACGCATTTGCCGAAAGTCGTTGTGGGCGCGTAGTATGGCACGGGCATGGGAAAACTGTCCTAAAAGGGCGAATCGCACAAAAGCCAGCGTGTCATAAAGCCTGCGGACAAACAGCGTCTTTTTCCCTTCTTTGCAGGGCAGGTTCTTGTGCAGCATTAAAAGGTTATTGCGAAAGTTGAGATAGGTTTTCCGGGGATTGGCGGCATCGAGTGATGCTCCTCCCAAGTGATAGACCGTGCTTTGCGGTACGACAGCGATGCGGTATCCTGCGAGATGGATGCGCCAGCAAAGATCAATCTCTTCCATGTGCGCGAAGAATGAAGGATCTAATCCTCCGACTTTTTTATAGATTTCAGAGCGGACGAAAAGAGCCGCACCACTGGCCCAGAAGATGTCGCATATATCGTCGTATTGTCCCCGGTCGGTTTCGAGGGTATTGAAAATTCTTCCCCGGCAGAACGGGTAACCGTAACGATCGATAAATCCGCCGGCCGCACCTGCGTATTCGAATTCTTCACGCTTCCTTAATGACTTGATTTTGGGTTGACAAGCCGCTACATCGAGATTGCCCTCCGCAAATTCCAACAGAGGTTCGAGCCAGTGTGGAGTGGTTTCGACATCGGAGTTAAGCAATACGGCGTATTTGTAATCCAGCATCTCCAACGCTTTGTTGTAGCCTGCGGCGAATCCGTAATTTTGAGGGAATAGCAGCGTTTTAACTTGTGGAAATTCCTGTTTGAGAACTTCGACCGAGTTATCGTCGGAACCATTGTCAACGACTATGACATCGGCTATATCGGCATTGGTATGGGCACATACCGAAGGAAGAAATTTACGCAGTAAATCCGCTCCATTCCAGTTGAGTATAATGACAGCGATTTTTTTCATATCATGTACCGGGAAAATCCTCGTGTTTGTATTTCCAACGTTTGTGAGTCCACAACCATGCCCACGGATTCCTGAGAATCGTTTTTTCCATGATGGCCGTGTAGCGATCGGTGATTTCGAATTCGGGCAGTTCGTTGGGGCGCAGGGCTATTTCCCGTATAGTCGTTTTGTAGTATCCGCGCTTAACGATTTCGACATCGAAGTAAAGAACGGCGAAATCCGTTTTACGGGCGATTTTTTCGAATCCGGTCAATACGGGAGAGTCTTGCGAAAGGAATCGGGCCCAATGGTGTATATTTGTCGGTGAGGGGGTTTGATCGGACATGAAGCCTGTAATGGACGGTTTGCCCGAACGTTTCATTTGTAAGATGGCTCTTAACGTATCTTGTTTGGCAATACATACGGAACCGAATCGGGAACGAAGTTTCAGGAAAAAACGATCGAACCACTTGTTTTTCAAGGGGCGATATATTTGTGCGAACATGACATCGGGTGTGCGAGTCCACAGCGTTACGGACGGAACCCATTCCCAATTACCGAAATGCCCTAACAGGATAATGATAGAGCGGTTTTCTGCAAAGAGACGGTCTATGATTTCTACCTGTTCGAATTTCATGCGGCGACGCATTTCCTCGTCGGAGATATGCATTAGCTTTATAGTTTCGACGATATAGTCGCAGAAGTGGTGATAAAATTTCTGTTCCAGTTGTTTCAGTTCCTTGTCGGTCTTATCGGGAAACGCTTTGCGCAGATTTTCGGATACTAATTTTCTCCTGTAATGAACGATGTAATATAGAGGGAAATATAAAATATCGGATAGAATATATAGTATCCGCATGGGCAAAATAGCATGCAGTTTGAA
>ONZZ01001447.1_pt1 | contig 15073 bp, 10 predicted proteins | sample 1671101 | NCBI WGS metagenome assembly ONZZ01 (sample SAMN06348122, study PRJEB24527) | human gut metagenome | biome: human gut; feature: ankylosing spondylitis patient; material: feces | host: Homo sapiens | place: China | collected 2015-10
ATGTATAACATCAATGAAGGCAGAGGAAAAAATGTCGCAGGCGAGTATTATTACCTCAGCGACTATGTGAAATTGGGCGCAGTGGAAACCACTGCTGCATATGCAGATCGTGAAGCGGCAATCAATGCTGTGAATGCAGAAGCTAGGACGCTTAAGTCCATCGGTTCCAGTGCTATTATTGGTGAAGATCAGATGGTAATGCTTGCGCCTGAGGCTGATGCTAAGACGTATGCACTGGTGCTGTATATGCCCACGGAAGTCGGCAACGAGGCAAATCCGAAAAACAACGATCCGTATTGGGCATCAAAGTTTTCTTTCGGTATTAGCGTGAATGCGACGCAGGCAGAGTATGAAAACGATTCGTATGACAATACATACGACCATGCTGCACCGGAGCTGTTTTATGCCGAGAGCTTTTCTCATGGCACGCATGAAATCACCAAGAATATTCAGGCCAACGGCAGATATGGTGCAGTGCAGGCTGAAAAGACAGCGCAGATTACGATCGACGCCGATGTGTACGCCGTGTATACCAAGGGTGCGGACGGACAGAATGCAGCCATGGCCGTTGAAGCCGGTGGCACCAGTAAGGTTATCATCAAAGGCGGTGACTTCCGTCAGGTTGACGTTCCGGCAGACGATCCCATTTGCGATCTGATCTATGCAACCGATAAGGCTACGATTGAGATTCAAGGCGGTACCTTCAAGGCGGTTACCCCGGCGAATACTCTGAATGTGATCGATTCTGCAAGAGGCGTTGCCAAGATCATCGTCAGTGGTGGTTCTTTCTACAAGTATGACCCGTCTCATCCCGCTATGGGCGAAAACGAAGTTTTCGTTGCTGACGGCTACCATGTCGTGCAGAACGGCGATTGGTACACCGTAGTCAAGAACTAAACGCTGATACTTTCGTATAAAAGGGGATGCTCTGAGGGATGCTCTTCCAGGGAGGAGCATCCCCTTTTTTCGACCTTCCGGGCGACATGGAAAGAGAGCGTCCACAAAACATTTCGCCTAAGGAAACTTACTTTCCGTAAAGTTTCCTGCAAGTTTGTGAAAACTGTATAAAATGCCGGGCTGCAGGGCAGTAAATTCGACATACCCCCCATTGACTTTTGCATATAAAACCGGTAAACTATGCAACATCAAGCGGCCCGCCCGTGTGGGCCAGCCTTTGGAAAGGAGACAGACACCATGAAGTACACTTCCGCCTGTAACCGTACTCATGCTGCCGATGCGTGCTGCGCACCGGCCACTCGGTCTGCCTCCTGCACCGCTTCTTATCTGTTTGCTCTGGACACTGCCATTCTGGCGGTGTCCATTTTGCTGTCCATTCTGCTGGGGGTACTGGTGGCTCTGGCGATCCTGCTGGTTCTGATCGTACTGGTACGAATTATCCCGCATCCCGCAGTAAGGCGCAGCGTCGAGTGGTTTCCGGCAGAATAGTCCGGGACAGAGACTTGGCTGACGGCTTTGCTGCAAGAGCAAGGCCGTTTTTCTTTTGTATTTTTAAGCCCACCGGCTGAAAATAAAACCCACAAGAATCGAGGAAAGAAACATGAAAAAGGGAATGAAACTTGTATGTATGGTATTGACGCTGGCCATGCTGCTGGGCCTGCTGGCCGGATGCGGCGGCAAGGGCGGCGATGACAGCAACGGCGGCGGAAGCGACCAGACTCTGCTGCTGGGCCTCATCGGCCCCATGACCGGTGACTACGCCCACTATGGTACCTCCACCCGTGACGGCGCTCAGGTGGCTGTGGAGGAGATCAACGCCGCCGGCGGCGTCAACGGCTGGCAGCTCAAGCTGCAGACCGAGGACTCTCAGGGCGATCCCGACTCCGCCATCTCTGCCTTTGGCAAGCTGATGGACGATAAGATGGACGTCTCTCTGGGCTGCGTGCTGTCCGGCGAGGCCCAGTCCGTCATCACCGCCGCCAAGAACGACAACGTACTCGTCGTCACCTGTACCTCCTCTGCCGAGAAGTGCATTCAGGGCAACGACAAGGCCTTCCGTGTCTGCTTCAACGACCCGGCACAGGGTACTGCCTCTGCCGACTATATCGCTGACAACAAGCTGGGCAGCAAGATCGCCGTGTTCTATCAGTCCGATATCGACTACTCTGCCGGTCTGGTGGAGACCTTCACTGCTCAGGCGGCCCAGCGGGGTCTGACCATCGTCACCCAGCAGGCCTTCACTGAGGGTACCAAGACGGATTTCTCCACCCAGATCAACGCCATCCGTGATTCCGGCTGCGATTTGGTGTTCCTGCCCATCTATGCCGCTGAGGCCTCCGTGTTCCTGACCCAGGCTCAGGGTAAGCTGGACGGCATCAAGGTCTTTGGCTGCGACGGTCTGGACGGCCTGCAGACCAAGGTCTCCGACATGACTATGCTGGAGGGTGTTATGATGCTGACCCCCTTTGCCGTGGACGCTCCCGACACCAAGACCCAGACCTTCGTGGACAAGTTCACCAAGCTCCACGGCTCCGCTCCTGACCAGTTCGCCGCCGACGCCTACGACGCCGTGTATGCCGTGAAGGCGGCCATGGAGGCCTGCGGCAAGACCCCTGCTGATGCCGACTTCACCTCCGCCATGGTGGACGCCATGTACACCATCACCGTGGACGGCCTCACCGGCACCATGCAGTGGGACACCAGCCGTGAACCCGCCAAGAACGCCAAGGCCATGGTGTTCGCCGCCGACGGCACCACCAGCCTGCTTGGCTAAAGAAACCCGGTGCTCTCCGGGGCTTCGGCCCCGGAGGGCGCTGTCCGCCGAACGGCAGAACAGTGCCTGCCGGTGTCTCCGGCACGGCAGTATTGTGCCGCCCGGCCCGCCCTCCGGACAGGGAGGGATATCCGGAAGAAAGAGAGGAAACTGATTTATGACCCGATTGATCGAGACCCTTATCAGCGGTCTGAGCCTCGGCAGCATCTATGCGCTGATGGCTCTGGGCTATACCATGGTCTACGGCATCGCCAAGATGCTGAACTTCGCCCACGGCGATATCATCATGGTGGGAGCCTATGCCGTTGTCACCTCCGTGCTGACGCTGGGGATGCCGCCGCTGGTGGCTATCCTCATCAGCATCGCCGTCTGCGCCCTGCTGGGTATCACCGTTGAATTTCTGGCCTACCGGCCCCTGCGGCAGGCCCCGCCGTTGGCGGTCCTGATCACCGCCATCGGTGTCAGCTATCTGCTGCAGAATCTGGCGCTGCTGATCTACGGCTCGGAGCAGAAGGCCTTTCCGGTGCTGTTCACCATCCCCAGCGTGGAGCTGGGCGGCGTGTACATCGACGGCATCACCATCGCCACCATGGCGGTGACGGCCATTATCATGGTGGGGTTGTCCCTGTTTATCAACCGTACCCGGATGGGCAAGGCCATGCGGGCGGTGTCGGAGGATAAGGAGGCAGCGGAGCTGATGGGCATCAGCGTCAACCGCACCATCACCGTCACCTTTGCCATCGGCTCGGCGCTGGCGGGCGTGGCCGCCATCTTCTACGGAGCGGCCTACACCTACATCCGGCCCACCACCGGCGCCATGCCCGGCATCAAGGCCTTTACCGCAGCCGTGTTTGGCGGCATCGGGTCTATTCCCGGCGCTATGCTGGGCGGTGTGCTGCTGGGCGTTATCGAGCAGCTCTCCAAGACGTATATTTCCACCCTGTGGGCCGACGCCATTGTGTTCGGCGTGCTGGTGGCGGTGCTGGTGGTGAAGCCTACCGGCCTGCTGGGCAAGCGTATCAGTGAGAAGGTGTAAGCTATGGGAAAGAATATGACCTCCGGCGCACGGCGCCTCAGCGGCAACGCCGTGACACTGCTCATTACCGCCCTGCTCTGCGGCGGCTCCGCTGCCCTCATTTACTCCGGAACTGCCAGCCGGCAGATCTCCAATATGCTCATCTCCATGGCCTGCTACATCGTCATGGCGGTGTCCCTGAATCTGGTGGTGGGCCTACTGGGTGAGCTGTCGCTGGGCCATGCGGGCTTCATGTCCGTGGGCCTGTTCACCGGCTGCCTGCTCTCCATTCAGCTGGCGCAGAGCGTCCCCATCGGAGTGCGGATGCCTCTGTCCATGCTGCTGGGCGGCGTGGCGGCGGCGGTGGTGGGCCTGCTGGTGGGCCTGCCTGCCCTGCGGCTCAAGGGCGACTATCTGGCCATTGTGACGCTGGCCTGCGGCGAGATCATCAAGACCATCATCAACAATCTCTCCGTCACCGGCGGCGCCAAGGGGTTGGATACCAGCGAGATCTACGCCGATACCCGGACACTGCTGCCCTTTGCCATCGTGCTGATTTTTCTGGTGGTGCTGGTGATGATGAATCTGAAAAACTCCCGCCATGGCCGGGCCATCATGGCCATCCGGGATAACCGCATCGCCGCCGAGTCCAACGGCGTCAACGTGACGTATTACAAGCTGATGGTGTTCGTGCTGGCGGCTTTCTTCGCCGGAATGGCCGGTGTGCTGTACGGTCATACGCTGGCCAACATCAAGCCCGCCATGTTTGACTACAATATGTCCATTGAGATCCTGGTCATCGTGGTGCTGGGCGGCATGGGCTCCATCCGGGGCTCCATCATCGCCACCATCATCCTGCGGGCTCTGCCGGAGGTACTGCGTCAGGTGGCAGACTACCGGATGCTGGCCTACTCCGTACTGCTGATCGTCATTATGCTGCTGAACTCCTCCCCGCAGTTTGCGGAGTGGAAGGGTCGGTGGTCCCTGAAAGCCCTGCTGAGCCTTGGGAAGGCCCGGAAGGAGAAAACGAAAAAGGAGGCGGCGAAGAAATGAAAGAGTTGAAAACTGCCGGTGTTCGGCTGCCGGATTCGCCGCTGGTTCCGTACCCCAGCCGCTCGCTGGTGCCGGAGCGTGATGTCCGCTACACCCCCGTGCTGGAGGCCAGCCGACTGGGCATCGATTTCGGCGGTCTGACCGCCGTGGATGACTTCACTCTCACCATCGGCCGCACGGAGATCGCCGGGCTGATCGGCCCCAACGGAGCCGGAAAGACCACGGTCTTTAACCTCCTCACCAGCGTCTATCAGCCCACCCGGGGCAGCATCCTCATCAATGGGATGCCAACGGCGGGCAAGTCCACCCATCAGGTCAGCCGCATGGGCATCGCCCGTACCTTCCAGAATATCCGGCTGTACAACGATATGAGCGTCATCGACAATGTGAAGGTGGGGATGCACAATAGCGTCCGGGAGAACCTGCTGGCCGCCGTGACCCACGGCTTCGGCTACCGCAAGGCGGAGCGTCAGGCGGAGGCCACGGCGCTGGAGATGTTGGACTTCTTTGGCATGGCGGATCTGGCTCATGCACAGGCGGGGAGCCTGCCCTACGGCGCACAGCGCCGTCTGGAGATCGTCCGGGCGCTGGCCTCCGGGCCATTGCTGCTGCTGTTGGACGAGCCGGCGGCGGGCATGAACCCTTCCGAGACGGCGGAGCTGATGGAGAACATCCGCCGCATCCGGGATACCTTCCAGATCGCCATTCTGCTCATCGAGCACGACATGAATCTGGTCATGGGTATCTGCGAGGGCATCTGCGTGCTGAACTACGGCAAGGTCATCGCCAAGGGCAGCCCTGCCGACATCAAAGCCAATCCCACCGTCATCGAGGCGTATCTGGGGAAGAAAGGAGCCAAGGACGATGCTGAAGGTTAAGGATATCAACGTCTACTACGGCAAGATCCATGCACTGAAGAACGTCTCCTTCGAGGTGCGCCCCGGCGAGGTGGTGGCCCTGATCGGCGCCAACGGCGCCGGAAAATCCACCACCCTGAAAACCGTCTCCGGCATGATGCACTCCCGTACCGGCAGCATCGAGTTTCTGGGGGAGGACATCACCCACACCCCCAGCCACAATCTGGTATATAAGGGGCTGGCTCACGTGCCGGAGGGCCGCCGTATCTTCCAGCAGATGACGGTGCTGGAGAATCTGGAGATGGGGGCCTACCTCCACAAAAAGCCCACCCGTGAGGAGCTGAAGGATATCTTCACCCGCTTCCCCCGCCTGCAAGAGCGGCGGGATCAGGGGGCGGGGCTATGGGCCGGGCGCTGATCAGCCACCCCAAGCTGCTGATGCTGGACGAGCCCTCTATGGGCCTTGCCCCCATTCTGGTGGGACAGATCTTCGCTATCATCCGGGAGCTGCACCAGTCCGGCACCACCATCCTGCTGGTGGAACAGAACGCCGAAATGGCCTTGCAGGTGGCGGACCGGGCCTATGTGCTGGAATCCGGAAAGATCGCACTCTCCGGCACCGGCCATGAGCTGGCGGAGTCCGACTCCATCAAGAAGGCATATCTGGGCGGCTGAGCCGCCGCCCCCGCCGATGGGGCGCTGAATTTGCTACTCTTTCCTTCTTCCTTTATTTACCATCAACGCCGCACCCCGGTTCGGGATGCGGCGTTGATGGCGTTTGAGGGCCTTGGGGAGATGCGGTGAAGGAGAGCGTTTGTGCAAAAAGCCGACCCGGCGGTACGATTCATTCCGAACGTTCCGCCGGAAAAACGGGGCTGGGAGATACCGTGAAAGCGCCGGAGGGAGCTTTTGATACGGCTTCTTGATGCCGACCGCAGGCGGAAGTGGGAAAAGCTTCCAAATTTGCGGAGAAAATCCCCGGCGGCCTTGTGAGAGTGAACAAAAAGGCGATTTGTGCTGTTTGCCCTCTGCAAGGCGGGGAAGGTCTATGGTATAATATGTGCAAACAAATGTCCACGAGACAGAAAGGGGCGATGGGTCATGCAGACCAAAGAAATCCAAAAGGTGCTGGTGGCCAACCGTGGCGAAATTGCCATCCGCATTTTCCGTGCCTGCCACGATCTGGGCATCCACACGGTGGCCATCTACTCCAATGAGGACACCTATTCGCTGTTCCGCACCAAGGCGGACGAGGCGTATCTGGTGGGGGAGAAGAAATCCCCGCTGGGGGCGTATCTGGATATTCCCGGCATTATTGGTTTAGCCAAGCGCCGTGGTGTTACCGCCATCCATCCCGGATACGGCTTCCTGTCGGAGAATGCCGACTTTGCCAGAGCCTGTGAGGAAAACGGCATCCTGTTCATCGGGCCATCCTCCAAGGTGCTGGGGCAGATGGGCGATAAGCTTAGCGCCAAGGAGATCGCTATCTCCTGTGGTGTTCCCATCATCCCCGGCTGTACGGAGCCTCTGCGGGACGCAGAGGACGCCGTGGAGAAGGCGGTATCCTTCGGCTTTCCGGTGATTTTGAAGGCTGCTGCCGGCGGTGGCGGTCGTGGGATGCGCCGCTGCGACAGCCCGGAGGAGGTCCGCACCGCCTATGAGCTGGTCCACAGCGAGGCGGAGAAGGCCTTCGGCTGCGGCGATATTTTCATGGAGAAGTATCTGGTGGAGCCCAAGCACATCGAGGTGCAGATTCTGGCGGATCAGCACGGCAACGTCTATCATCTGGGCGAGCGGGACTGCTCCCTCCAGCGGCGGTATCAGAAGGTGGTGGAGTTTGCCCCGGCATGGTCCGTCCCGCAGGAGACGGTGGAGGCGCTGCGCCGGGATGCCGTGAAAATTGCCCGCTCGGTGGGGTACGTCAGCGCCGGTACGGTGGAGTTTCTGGTGGATAAGAACGGCGGCTACTACTTCATCGAGATGAACCCCCGCATTCAGGTGGAGCATACGGTGACGGAGATGGTCACCGGCGTGGATATCGTCCGAAGTCAGATCCTCATTGCCGCCGGGTATCCCCTGAGTCACCCGGAGATCGGCCTGAGCCGGCAGGAGGATGTCCACATCGACGGCTACGCCATCCAGTGCCGTGTGACCACCGAGGACCCCGCCAACAACTTTGCCCCGGACAACGGCAAGATCACGGCCTACGCCTCCTCCGGCGGATTCGGTGTCCGTCTGGACGGCGGCAATGCCGACGTGGGTACCGTTATCTCCCCCTACTACGACTCGCTGCTGGTGAAGGTCACCAGTTGGGATCATAATTTTCCCGCCGCCTGCCGCAAGGCGGCCCGTGCCATCAACGAGGTACGGGTGCGGGGCGTCAAGACCAACATCCCCTTCGTCACCAACATTCTGGCCCATCCGGATTTCGTGGCGGGCCGCTGCCATACCAAGTTCATCGACGAGACGCCGGAGCTGTTTGATATCGTGGACTCCCGTGACCGGGCCACCCGTGTCCTGCGGTACATCGCCGAGATCCAGGTGGCCAATCCCAACGCCGAGCGCCATCAGTATGACACCCCCCGCTTCCCCCAGCCTCAGGCCCCGCTGGGCCCCGGCCTGAAGCAGCTGCTGGATGAGAAGGGCCCCAAGGCCGTGAGCCAGTGGGTGCTGGAGCAGAAGAAGCTGCTGCTCACGGACACCACCATGCGGGACGCCCACCAGAGCCTGCTGGCCACCCGGATGCGTACCCGTGACATGGTGAAGGGCGCCGACGGTGTGGCGGATATCCTGCGGGACTGCTTCTCACTGGAGATGTGGGGCGGCGCCACCTTCGACGTGGCCTACCGCTTCCTCCACGAGTCCCCATGGGAGCGGCTGCGGCTGCTGCGGGAGAAGATCCCCAACATCCCCTTCCAGATGCTGCTGCGTGGCTCCAATCTGGTGGGCTATGCCAACTATCCCGACAATCTGGTCCGCAGCTTTATCAAGGAGGCGGCGGAGCGGGGCATCGACGTGTTCCGTGTGTTCGACTCTCTGAACTGGATCCCCAGCATGGAGGTGGCCATGGACGAGGTGCTGAACCAGAATAAGCTGCTGGAGGCCACCATGTGCTATACCGGCGACATTCTGGACCCCACCAAGGATAAGTACACCCTGAAATACTATGTGGACCTTGCCAAGGAGCTGGAACGCCGTGGCGCCCATATGCTGGCCATTAAGGATATGTCCGGCCTGCTGAAGCCCTACGCCGCCAAGAAGCTGGTGTCCACCCTGAAGCAGGAGATCGGCATCCCCATCCACCTGCATACCCACGACACCACCGGCAATCAGGTGGCGGCCCTGCTGATGGCCGCCGAGGCCGGTGTGGATGTGGTGGATGCCGCCTGCGCCCCGCTGGCGGGTCTCACCAGCCAGCCCTCGTTGGATGCGCTGGTGGCCGCCCTGCAGGGAACGGAGCGGGACACCGGGCTGGACCTGCGGCGGGTGCAGGAGCTGTCCAACTACTGGGCGGATGTGCGCCTGCGGTATGAGAGCTTCGACCACGGCCTGAAAACCTCTACCACCGACATCTACCGCTACGAGATCCCCGGCGGTCAGTACACCAACCTGCGGCCCCAGGTGGAGTCGCTGGGTCTGGGCGACCGCTTTGAGGAGGTCAAGGAGATGTACAAGACCGTCAACGATATGCTGGGCGACCCGGTGAAGGTGACGCCCTCCTCCAAGGTGGTGGGCGATCTGGCCATCTTCATGGTGCAGAACGACCTGACCCCGGAGAATATCGTGGAGCGGGGCAAGGCACTGGCTTTCCCGGATTCCGTGGTGTCCTACTTCAAGGGCATGATGGGCCAGCCCGCATGGGGCTTCCCGGAGGATCTGCAGAAGGTGGTCCTGAAGGGCGAGGAGCCCATCACCTGCCGTCCCGGCAAGCTGCTGCCGCCGGTGGACTTTGACCGGCTGGAGCAGGAGGTACGGAAGTTCCGGAACGACCCGGAGCGCAAGGACCTGATCTCCTACGCCATGTACCCCAAGGTATATGAGGACTTCTGCCGCCACCGCAAGGAGTACGGCTATATCACCCGTATGGGCAGCCATGTGTTCTTCAACGGCATGGCGCTGGGCGAGACCAACAAGATCAACATCGAGGACGGCAAGACACTGGTCATCAAGTATCTGGGGCTGGGCGATCACAACGACGATGGCACCATCAACGTTCAGTTCGAGTTGAACGGGATGCGCCGTGAGGTGGCGGTCCGTGACCCCAACGCTTCGGAAAAGACCCGTCAGGTGGTGCAGGCCGACGAGAGCGACCCCCGTCAGGTGGGGGCCTCCATCCCCGGCATGGTGTCCAAGCTCCATGTGCAGCCCGGCGACACCGTGGAGGAGAATCAGGTACTCATGACCATCGAGGCTATGAAGATGGAGACGGCCGTTACCGCCCGCACCGCCGGCAAGGTCCGGGAGATCCGGGTGAAGGAGGGGCAGGCCGTCAAGGCCAAGGAGCTGTTGATGCTGCTGGACTGATGCCCTCACCCTGCAAATCATACGCCTAACAGAAAACCATCCCCTCAATCAAACAAGGACTGCGGACAATGTCCGCAGTCCTTGTTTCTTGGTATATGGGGGCTTGGCACTTAATTCTTGCCGTGCCGACGTTTCCACTCCGCCGGCAGGCGGAATAGGGTGGACACCAGCAGGATCCCCACCGCCAGACACCCGGCGATGCCCGCTGTCTCCAATCCCTTGGCCAGCGCCGCATGGAAGTCTCCCGCCAGCCCCAGGCTCATGGTATAGTAAATGCCCGCCCCCGGCAGCAGCGGGAAGGTGGACACCACCAGATACGACGTCACCGGATACTTCCGGATACGGGCCATAGTCTCAGCATAGAGGGCCGCTACCAGTGTGGCGAAGAAGTTCATGCTGTAAACACCATAGCCCAGCTGCTGCGCCAGCAGGTATACCATCCACGTGGCCACGCCGCCCAGCGTACACAGCCACATTCCGCCGCCGTGTACGTTGAAGAGGATGGCGAAGCCCACGCAGCCCACCAGCACCGCCAGACCCTGTACCCAGAAGGGATGCACCACACCGGTGCTTACCGGCAGGCCGTACAGCCCGGAGGTGATGCGCCACGCCGCCGCCGTACCCAGTGCAATGGCGAAGGCCGACAGCAGCACCTGCACGATGCGGTTGATACCGGAGTTGGTATCGCCGTAGATGATATCCCGCATGGAGTTGGTGATGAGCAGCCCCGGCACCAGGATCATCAGTGCGCCGATGATAGAAGAGTCCACGGAATCCATCCACCCCAGACTGGCCACCAGATATGCCGGAGCCGCCATGAAGAAGGAGGCGGCGATGGTGCGAAAGAAGGGGTTCACCTCCAGTCGGTTCAAAAACCCGTTGACAAGGCCGATGATCAGCCCCAACAGACCCGCCCACAGGCTGTCCCGCAGGGTGCCGCCAAAGACAAAGCAATAGCCAAAGGCCCCCAGATAGTGGCCCAGATAGTATGCCGGCAGCGAATATTTCCGACAGGCGGCCTGCGTCTCCTCCAGCCACTGCACCGCTACCTCCACCTCCGGGGTCTCCCGGCAGATGCGGCGGCTCAGGGCATTGAACTGCTCCACCGCATCCAGATCGTTGCCGTGGAAGCCGATGCGCTTCATGATGGTCAGGGGCTTGCCGTTGGCGGCCTCAAAGCTGATGGTCAGGCAGTTGGGGATGGCGAATACCTCACACTCGATGCCGTAGGCAAGAAGAATACGCCGTATGGTATCCTCCACCCGAAAGGTCTCTGCGCCGCTGATGGCGAGACCGTGTCCCACCTGTGCAGCCAGATCCGTCAGAAGATAATAATCCATACGGCGTATTTCCTCCTAATTGGGGATAGCTCGCCTTACACCACTGCGAAGAACTTCACAATGAACAGGGCGGCGATGACATAGGTCAGGACGGACACGTCCTTGGCCTTGCCGGAGAACACCTTGATGATGGTGTAGGAGATCATGGCCAGACCGATGCCGTGGCCGATAGAGCCGGAGATAGGCATGGCGATGAGCATGATGAACACGGGGACGATCTGATCCAGATCGTTGAAGTCCACGTTCTTCAGGCCCTGCAGCATCAGGATGCCCACATAGATCAGAGCGGAGGAGGTGGCCGCAGCGGGGATGATGGCGGCGATGGGGGCGATGAAGATGCAGGCCAGGAACAGCAGGCCGGTGACAACGGCGGTCAGACCGGTGCGGCCGCCGGCCTCAACACCGGAAGCGGACTCCACGAAGGTGGTGACGGTGGAGGTGCCGCAGCAGGCGCCGGCCACGGTGCCGATGGCGTCAGAGGTCAGGGCCTCCTTCATGTTGGGCATATTGCCGTCCTTGTCGGTCATACCGGCACGGGAGGCGGTACCCACCAGCGTGCCGATGGTGTCGAACATATCGATCATGCAGAAGGTGATGACCAGAGTGATGGCGGTGAACCAGCCGATGCGGAAGAAGTCGCTGAAGTCGAACTTAAACAGGGTGGTGGCAGCCATGTCGTGGAAGGGAGGCACAAAGGAGGCACCCTGCAGGGAGGCGAAGGGGTTCACGTGCAGGAAGATGGCCTCACCGGCCCAGTAGATCACGGAGGAAGCCAGCATACCCACCAGCACGGCGGCCTTGATGCCCTTCTTGGCCAGCAGGATGATGACGAACAGACCCACGAACATGGTGATGACGGTCAGGACCATGGTGCTGTACTCGGCGCCCATGTGATCCTTGATGACGCTGGGGGTCATGGCGCCGAAGAAGTCACGCATGACATAGAAGGGATCGGTGTAGCCGTTGCCCTCGGCGTAAACGCCCACGTTGGAGCCAACGCCGATGTTCATCAGCATCAGGCCGATGGCGGGGCCGATACCCAGCCGCACGCCCAGAGGGATGGCGTGGACGATCTTATCACGGATGTTGAACACGCTCAGCAGCAGGAACACGATGCCCTCCACCAGGATGATGCACAGTACCGCCTGGAAGGCGCTGGTGTAGTCGGTGTTCAGCAGGGCGGCCACGTTGCCCGCCACCACGGCGAAGAAGCTGTTCAGGCCCATGCCGGGAGCCATGACAAAGGGCTTGTTGGCCAGAAAGGCCATGCACACCGTGCCGATGGCGGAGGCGATGCAGGTGGCGAGGAATACGCCGTTCCACAGGGGCGTCCCGGTCTGGAAGCCGGTGAGCAGATTGGGGTTCAGGGCGATGATGTAGGCCATCGTCATGAACGTGGTGAGACCGGCCAGGATCTCTGTTTTCACAGTCGTGCCGTTCTCCTTCAGGTGGAAGATACGTTCCATTGTTTTCTCTCCTCTTTTATTATTTTGTCCGGCCGATTCCCGGACATTCTACATGATACAGCATCCGCAAAAAGTACGCAAGGGGGTAGACGTGATTTTTTCCACATATGAGACATAAATCCTGCTTTTTCGTCGAGCTTCCCCGCCTGCTGTCCCGACGCCCTCCACCGGGTAAGATTTTACATGGATTTTACAAAACTCCGCTTTTGGATTTTATCTGCCGCCGGTAAAGTACTGATTAGATAGAGTATTTGGGAAAAACTGTGTAAAAAAAGGTGCCGCCCGGTGGCGGCGGAGAGGAAAACGCTTATGAGTATTTTTGATGTATTGACCATGCTGGGAGGGCTGTGTCTGTTCCTGTTCGGCATGACGCTGATGGGACAGGCGCTGGAGCGCCGGGCCGGGGGCCGCCTGCGTTCCCTGCTGGGCAAGATGACCACCGGCCGTCTGGCGGGCTTTTTCACAGGCCTTGGCGTCACGGCGGTGATCCAGAGCTCCTCGGCCACCACGGTGATGGTGGTGGGCTTCGTCAACTCCGGTCTCATGACCCTGCGGCAGGCCATCAACGTCATCATGGGGGCCAACGTCGGCACCACGGTGACGGCATGGCTGCTGAGTCTGGGCGGCATCAGCGGCGACAGCATATGGGTGCGGCTCCTGAAGCCCACCTCCTTTACGCCGGTGCTGGCGCTGGTGGGTATCATCTTCTTCATGTTCTGCAAGGACAATAAGAAAAAAGACACCGGCACGGTGCTGCTGGGCTTTGCCACGCTGATGTTCGGCATGGAGACCATGTCCTCCGCCGTGGGAGGTTTGGCGGATGTGCCGGCCTTCCGGCAGCTGTTCATCACCTTCCAAAATCCGGCGCTGGGCCTGCTGGCCGGTGCGGTGCTGACGGCCATCATCCAGTCCAGCTCCGCCTCCGTGGGGATCCTGCAGGCGCTGGCCGTCACCGGTCAGGTGAGCTACGGCGCCGCCATCCCCATCATCATGGGCCAGAACATCGGCACCTGCGTTACGGCGCTGCTGTCCTCTGTGGGGGCCAATAAGAACGCCAAGCGTGCTGCCTTTGTCCACCTGTCCTTCAATGTGATCGGCTCTGTGGTGCTGCTGACGGCCTATTCCATCGTTCGGGCCATCTTTGCCCCGGCCATTCTGGGAGAGGCGGCCACCCTGCCGGGCATCGCCGTGATCCACACCGCCTTCAACCTGCTGTGCGTGGCCATCCTCATGCCCATGGCCCCGCTGCTGGAGAAGCTGGCTCTGCGGGTCATCCACGACGCCCCGGCTCCGGAGCACGAGACGGAGCTGGATGAGCGTCTGCTGGCCTCCCCGGCTCTGGCGCTGGGCCAGTGCCGTGAGGTGACCATGAAGATGGCGGACTGCGCCGTGCAGGCTCTGCGCAGCAGTCTGCTGGCGGTGACGGACTATACCCCGGCGTTGGCGGAGCAGGTGCGGGCCGACGAGGAGGCCACGGATCACTATGAGGACATTCTGGGGACCTATCTGGTGAAGCTCAGCAGCCAGACCCTGACGGCGGCGGACAGTGAGAACGCCACGGAGCTGCTGAAGGTCATTGGGGACTTCGAGCGCATTGCCGACCACGCTGTGAACATCGTGGAATCTGCCGAGGAGCTGCAAAGCAAGGGGCTGACTCTCAGCGAGGCCGCTCAGGCGGACCTGAAGGTGCTGGACGCCGCCGTGGCGGAGATCCTGGACCGTTCGGCGGATGCCTTCCGCCGGGGGGATGCACAGGCGGCAGCCGCCGTGGAGCCGCTGGAGAAAGTCCCGGCTCTCGGCAGACAGATAGTCCTCCCGCCGGACGAGGGGGGTATACAGGTTATTCCGCCCCTCCTTCTCCCGCTTCACAAAGCCCCGCTCCTCCAGGCGGGAGAGGAGCTTGAGCAGGGTGGCCGTCTGCCACCGTCTCCCCGCCAGCTCCTCCATCAGCGCGGCGGAGGAGACAGGGTACTTCTCCTGCCGCCACAGGGCCTGCATGACCTCCAGTTCCGCATCCGGCAGCCGTTCCATCGCGTTCACCCTTTCATAAGACATTTGTCTCTTCATTTTTATTTTACAATTGTCTC
>ONZZ01001478.1_pt1 | contig 14883 bp, 13 predicted proteins | sample 1671101 | NCBI WGS metagenome assembly ONZZ01 (sample SAMN06348122, study PRJEB24527) | human gut metagenome | biome: human gut; feature: ankylosing spondylitis patient; material: feces | host: Homo sapiens | place: China | collected 2015-10
TTTAATCAGCGAGTCAGCTTGGGAAGAAATGACCTGCTTATTCGCACCTTCCTTAACATGATTAATAAAACCGACTTAATTGGCTTTTTGCCTTCCTATTTATATGACTTTATCTCACCCACTATGCAGCTTCACGCCATCAACATAGATAATCTTTTTCCGGATATCACGATCTACATTAATTACCACCATGCATCTTCGCAAAATCATTTTTTAACTGAATTAATCACCATATTAATGAATGATCGAGAGGCATCACAGCCCCAATTTAATCACAGCGAATAACGCCCTTCTGTTCCCCCGCTGCCAGAAACAATAATCGACCATTAATTTCCTACCCCTCATCGTTTATACTGAGCTAACGGGAATTTTCTACTATTAAAGGATTAATGGTCATGTCGTTTATTAAATATCCCTTACCGGAATCGGTGCTGCAAGCAACTGAGCAGCGGATCCAGTGGGTCATGGATAATTTTTCGCGCATCTGTGTCTCTTTTTCCGGGGGAAAAGACTCCACCGTTATGCTGCATTTAACCGCCCAGGCGGCGCGGTTACAGGGGAAAAAAATCTGCGTGTTGTTTATTGACTGGGAAGCGCAGTTCTCCTGCACCATCGCCCACTGTGAAAAACTGCGTGCGCTGTATGCGGATGTCATCGAAACCTTTTACTGGGTCGCCCTGCCGCTCACCACCCAAAATGCCCTGACGCAGTATAAGCCGCAATGGCAATGCTGGGAGCCCGGAACCGAGTGGGTACGCCAGCCGCCGCCCTGGGCCATTACCCACCCGGGCTATTTTTCATTTTATCAACCCGGAATGAGCTTTGAAGCCTTCGTCAGCCACTTCGCCGAGTGGTTTTCGCAGCGTCGTCCCGCCGCCGTGCTGGTGGGCATTCGCGCCGACGAATCGCTAAATCGCTTTATGACGATTTCTTCACAGCGTAAACAGCGCTTCGCCGACGATAAACCATGGACCACTTCAGCGCCGGGCGGCCACGCCTGGTACATCTACCCGCTCTATGACTGGAAAACCGCCGATATCTGGACCTGGTTTGCCAAAAGCGGCGAGCCCTATAACCCGTTGTAAGATCTGATGTATCAGGCCGGGGTGCCGCTGCGCTATATGCGCATTTGCGAACCGTTTGGTCCCGAGCAGCGCCAGGGGCTGTGGCTGTATCACGTGCTGGAACCTGAGCGCTGGGCCGCGATGTGCCAGCGAGTGAGCGGCGCGCACAGCGGCGGGGTCTATGCCGGGCATGATAATCAGTTCTACGGTCATCGGAAAATCGACAAGCCCGACCACCTGACGTGGAAAAGCTACGCCCTGTTCCTGCTCGACAGCATGCCGGAAACCACCGCCGAGCACTACCGCAATAAAATCGCCGTCTACCTGCGCTGGTACCAGAAAAAAGGTATGGAGGATATTCCGGATACCCAACCTGCGGACATTGGCACCAAAGATATCCCATCCTGGCGGCGAGTCTGCAAAGTACTGCTCAATAACGATTACTGGTGCCGTCAGCTTTCGTTTAGCCCAACCAAAAGCAGCCACTATCAGCGCTACCGTAAACGCATGGAAAAACATCGCCAACAATGGGGGATTTTATGCAACAACAACTGACGCAGGCGCTGGAAGCTTACCTGCAAAAGCTGGATGACGAGGCGCGCACTGAGGCTATCAACGCGTTTCGCCAGGTGCTCCACCACTACAGCCCCTTCCGCTCGCAGCCCGTCGACTGCGTGCTGTGGGTCAAACAGGAGCTGGTCGCCCCCAACGATTACAACCCGAATAACGTGGCGCCGCCGGAGAAGCGTCTGCTGCAAACGTCGCTGGAGGCCGACGGCTTTACCCAGCCGGTCGTCGTCATCCAGCAACGCCCACAGGCGTATACGATTGTCGATGGTTTTCACCGCCATGAGCTGGCCTGCAGCAAAGCCGCGCTGAAAAAAACGCTAAAAGGCTATTTGCCGGTGACCTGCCTGACGAGTGAAGCTGCCTCGCGTGACGGGCTGATGGCAGCGACCATACGCCATAACCGGGCGCGCGGTCGCCACCAAATCCACGCCATGTCAGAGATCGTCCGCGAGCTGACCCAGCTCGGCTGGACGCCGCAGAAAATCGGCAAAGAGCTGGGGATGGATGCCGATGAAGTGCTGCGTCTGAAGCAAATTAGCGGCCTGACAGAGATGTTCGCCGGCCGCCAGTTCTCCCAGGCGTGGACGATTAAGTAACTACAGCTGGCACAAACGCGCCGCCGCAGCCAGCAGAGTCGCCGGCTGTTTGGCGAAGCACAAGCGGATCAGCTTGTGCGGGAACGGATCGGCGCAGAAGACGGAGAGCGGGATCGCCGCCACGCCGATCTCAGTGGTCAACCAGCGGCAGAAGCTGAAATCGTCAAGATCGGAGATGGCGCTGTAGTCCGCCAGCAGGAAATAGGTCCCTTCACAGGGCAGGATTTCCAGCCGGCTGGGACGCAGCGCTTCAATAAACAGATCGCGACGTTCCCGATAAAACGCCGGCAGCTCACGATAATGCTCCGGCGCTTCGCGCAGCATGTCGGCGATCGCCAGCTGCGCCGGGGTATTCACCGAGAAGGTCAGATACTGGTGCACCTTGCGCAGTTCGGCGCTGATGGCCGCCGGGGCCACGCAGTAGCCGACCTTCCAGCCGGTCATATGAAAGGTTTTGCCAAACGAAGAGACCGCCACCGCCCGCTCGCGCAGCTGGGGATGCGCCAGTACGCTGGCGTGGCCGCCCTCAGCAAAGCAGATATGCTCATAGACTTCATCGCTCAGGACATAGATCTCGCGTGCGGCGATCGCCTGCCACAGGGCGGCAAAATCCTCGCGCTGCCAGACGGTGGCCGAAGGGTTGTGCGGGGTGTTGAGGATCACCAGCCGGGTTTTCTCGCTCAGGGCGGCGGCAAATTGCCGCCAGTCGACGCGAAAATGCGGCGGCTGCAGCGCAATACGACGTAACTCGCCGCCGGCCAGCGCCACCGCGGGGGCGTAGCTGTCATAGCTAGGATCGAAACAGATCACCTCGTCGCCGCGGCGCACCAGGGCGGTGATCGCCGCATACAGGGCCTCCGTCGCGCCGGCGGTGACCGTGATCTCGCTGTTAACGTCGGGCTGGTAACCATACAGCTCCGCCGTCTTCCCGGCGATCGCCTCGCGCAGCGCCGGCACGCCGGTCATCGGGGCGTACTGATTCGCCCCCTGCGCCACGTGGTACGCCAGACGCTCCTGCAGATAGCGCGGGCCGTCAAAATCGGGAAAGCCCTGGGACAGGTTTATGGCCTGATGCTGCTGGGCCAGGGCGCTCATCTGGGTAAAAATCGTGGTGCCGAGCGCAGGAAGTTTACTCTCTGGAATCAAGGGGTTATTGTTCATTCTTTTTATACCGATTGTAATGCTGTTGTTGAAGCCACTATAACACGATGTTAATATTTGGCAATCAAGACGCTTAGACGTCTAAATGCTAATGTTATTCCACGCTACGCCCACTCTGGAGAAACCATGATCCGCGCCATCGTGACCGACATAGAAGGCACCACCAGCGATATCCGCTTCGTGCATAACGTGCTGTTCCCCTACGCCCGCGAACGACTGGCCGGCTTTGTGACCGCTCAGCAGCACGCTGAACCGGTCAAAACCATTCTCGACAACCTGCGCCGCGAAACAGACGCCCCCGCCGCCAGCACCGCCGACCTTATCACTACCCTCTTCGCCTTTATGGATGAAGACCGTAAATCCACGGCGCTGAAGGCGCTGCAGGGGATCATCTGGCGCGACGGCTATCTCAACGGCGACTTTACCGGCCATCTCTACCCGGACGTACTGCCGGCGCTGGAGCAATGGAAAGCGCAGGGTATTGATCTGTATGTATATTCCTCAGGCTCGGTGGCTGCGCAGAAATTGTTATTTGGCTACAGCGATGAAGGTGATATTACTCATCTGTTCACGGGCTATTTCGATACCCTGGTAGGCGCCAAACGTGAGGTGCAGTCCTACCGTAACATTGCTGAACACCTGGGCCATGCCCCTGGCACCATCCTGTTCCTGTCGGATATCCATCAGGAACTTGATGCCGCCGAGGCCGCGGGTTTGCGCACTGTGCAGCTGGTTCGCGGCGACCGCGACCCGGCGAGCCACCATCCTCAGGTTCAGCGTTTTGACGACATTCATCCGGAGCAGATCCCAGCATGAGCGCATTAACTCTTTTTTCCGTGACCGATCCGCAAACGCCGGTCTGGCACAGCACCGACGCCAAAGCGATTCAGGATCAACTTAACGCCAAAGGCGTCCGTTTCGAGCGCTGGCAGGCCGACCGCGACCTCGGCGCAAATCCCAGCCCGGAAACGGTGATTGCCGCCTATCAGCATGCGATTGATAAACTGGTCGCCGAAAAGGGCTACCAGAGCTGGGACGTCATCAGCCTGCGCGCCGATAACCCGCAAAAAGAGGCGCTGCGGGAAAAGTTCCTGAACGAGCACACCCATGGCGAAGACGAGGTGCGGTTTTTTGTCGAGGGCGCTGGCCTGTTTTGCCTGCACATTGGCGACGAGGTGTTCCAGGTGCTGTGCGAAAAGAACGATCTGATTTCGGTTCCCGCCCACACTCCGCACTGGTTTGATATGGGATCAGAACCGAACTTCACCGCCATTCGCATTTTTGATAACCCGGAAGGCTGGATCGCCCAGTTTACCGGCGACGATATCGCCAGCGCCTACCCGCGGCTGGCGTAACGTCAAACTGTCGTCAGTCTTAAACCGCCAGGCGCGGGCTTTGCCGGAGGCGGCGCATACCGCGCCTTCTCCGGGCTACCCGCCCCGCCGCCGGCGAGCGCCAACGCCTAAACTTCAATAAACTTCGGCGGATCAAAGGCGGTGATCGGCGGCAGTTCCTCACGCCACGGGGCGATCTCCACCCAACAGCTCTGGGCGCTACAGCCCTGCCCCAGGCGCGAACTGCCGCGATCCTCGGTTAATACGTTGGGATTACCGTGCTTATCGAGCGACCGTTCTTCCTTCGGATCCAGCGGGTCATACCAGGCGCCGGTGGACATCTGTACCACGCCGGGCAAAATCTGCTCGCTCAGGTGCACCCCCGCCAGAATCGCCCCGCGGTCGTTATAGACTTTCACCACGCTGCCTTCGCGGATATCCCTTGCCTGCGCATCGCTCGGATGCATCCACAGCGGCTCGGGTCCCTGAACTTTCGTCGCCCGGCTGACGCTGCCGTGGTCGTACTGACTGTGCAGGCGGGCGCGCGGCTGACTGGAGAGCAGATGAAGCGGCCACCGCGCCGCCTCCTGTCGCTGCCGGGCGGCCTCCTGTTCATCCCACCACGGATGGCCAGGACATTCGCGATAGCCAAACCCGGCGACGGTGGCGGAAAAGAGTTCAATTTTGCCGGAGGGGGTGGAGAGCGGATAGCGCTGCGGATCGGCGCGAAAATCGGCGAGAAAAATTTGCGGCCGCTCCGGCGCGCTGTATTCCAGCACCCCTTGCTGCCAGAAGTCATCGAACGAGGGCAGCGCAATACCCTCCTCCTGCGCCCGCGGTCTTGACTCCTCATAGAGATGACGCAGCCACTGCCCGGCGTCACGCCCTTCGCTGAACGCTTCTCCGAATCCCAGCCGATCGGCGAGATCGCAGAAAATAGCGTAATCGTCACGCGCTTCGCCCACCGGCGGGATCTGCGCGCTCATGGCGATCATAAACCCGTCGTGACCGCCGCTGCCGATATCCTCTCGCTCCAGCGAGGTGGTGGCCGGCAGAACGATATCGGAGAATTTGGCCTGCGCGGTCCAGTACTGCTCATGCACCACCACCGTCTCCGGGCGGCGCCAGGCCTCGCACAGTCGGTTGATGTCCTGATGATGATGAAACGCATTGCCTCCCGCCCAGTAGACTAAACGGATATCGGGATAGCGCCGCTGCTGACCGTCGAACTCATAGGTTTCTCCCGGGTGCAGCAGCATATCGGACAGCCGCGCCACCGGGATAACGCTGTCCACCGCATTCTCCCCGGCGGGTAAGCGTGGGCCGGAAAACGCTTTTCGCACCGCGCCCGCCAGGTTGGTGCAGGCGTAGCCAAACCCGAGGCCGCCGCCCGGGGTGCCGAGCTGTCCCAGCAGCGCGGTCAGGGCCACCGTCGCCCAGTAGGCCTGCTCCCCTTGACGGGCGCGCTGGATAGACCAGGAGATATTCACCATCGTCCGGTGGCGGGCCATCTCCCGCGCCAGGTCGGCGATGCGCTGGGCGTCCAGGCCGGTAATCGCCGCCGCCCACGCCGGGGTTTTCGCTACGCCATCGTGCTCGCCCAACAGATAAGCGCGATAGGGGGCAAACCCGACGGTATGGCTGGCAACAAACGCCTGGTCGTAAAGGGACTCAGCGATCAGCACATAGCTCAGGGCCAGCAGCAGTGCGGTATCGGTGCCCGGCCGAATGGCCAGCCACTCGGCGTCGGGCACCGCGCTGAGGTCATTGCGCACCGGACTGATATTGATAAACCGCGTGCCGTTGGCCTGCATCTTATCCAGCCAGTACTGGAGCATATGGTCATTGGCGCCGCCGCCGTTGACCTGGGCATTGCGCAGCGGCAGACCACCAATGGCGACAAACAGCTGACACTCCCGGGCCAGCTCGGAAAAATGGGTATGCTGCCGGTGCAGCGGGCTCAGCGGCCCGAGAATATGCGGCAGAATACGCTCGCCCGCGGCGCTGCTATAGGTATTGGTGCTGGCGGTGTACCCGCCAAAGCCCTTGAGAAACCGGTGCAGCTGGCTCTGCGCATGGTGAAAGCGTCCAGCGCTGGCCCAGCCGTAGGAGCCGCCGTAGATCGCCTCATTGCCGCAGCGCGCCTTGACCGAGCGCAGCTCGCGCGCCAGCAGGTCCAGGGCCACCTCCCAGCTGACTTCGACAAAGGGCTCTTTACCTCGCCCTTCTCGTGACGCCGGCCCGTGCTGGAGATAGCCGGCGCGCACCGCCGGACGGCGAATGCGCGTTTGGCTGGTCACCGCGTCGGGAAGCGACTGGCCGATGCGTGAGGGATTTTTATCCCAGGGCACCGGCTTAACCGCCACGATCTCGCCCTCACGGCTCTCCACCTGCCAGGTTCCCCAGTGCATCACCGTATAATTATGCTGTTTCTTCATAGCGCCCGCGTTCTTCTCAGCTTAAGGTTCATTACAATAAAGCGGGGAAATAGGGTAATAATCCTTACCCGGCCAGACATTGCTCTGCTAAAAAAAGCTTTAGCCCGCGCAATCTTCTTTTTTTCTCTGTAGACGCCGTATTTCCCATGCACTCACAATATTAAGAAAATTGTCTTTATCCGCTAAATAAACACGGAATAAGTCAAAAATAAAACCACAAAATAAAAAGGTCTATCCGCCATCATGAAATATTTTCAGGTTCCTCATGACAAAATAAACTTTTTCTCTGACGTTTCTGCGATATAACATTCCTGGCATAACTTAGACTTATTTTTTATTTGAGGTGGCGAGGTGCTTCTTGTCATGCTACCGGTCCGCAACCACCTTCATCACAGGATCATAATAACAATGTCGCAGAAAAGAAAATTATTGCCTGCCGCGCTGGGACTGCTTTCCCTTGCCTCGCTGAGCGTCGCTGCCGCAGACGCCCTCTCCTTACAGGGAAAAACCATTGGCGTTGCCGTGGTCGGCACTCAGCATTTCTGGGATCGCGAGGCCTTTAAAGGCGCGACAGAGGAGGTGGAGAAGCTGGGGGGCAACGTCATTGGCGTCGATGGCGGCCGCGATAATCAGGTGCATGCCAATAACCACGATATTTTACTGTCACGCAAGGTGGACGCGGTAATTAGTATTCTCGGCGATAGCGCCGTCGAACCAAAATTTAAAGCATTGCGTGATGCCGGTATCCCGGTATTTACCGTGGATCATGTTTCTCAATATTCGGTCAACAATACTACTTCCGATAACTACACCTTAGGCTCAACCATCGGCCGCTACATGGCGGATGAATTAGGCGGCAAAGGCAACGTCGCCGTATTTAACGCCTTCTCCAGCGCGCTGCGTATTTGCGGAATTCGCTACGATCAGTGGAAATATGTCCTTAAGGATTATCCGGATATTCATATTATCCAGCCCGAGCTCGCGGAACAGTTCGCCAACTCGCCGGAAGACGCGCGCAAGAAAACCCTCGAATTACTCAGCCAGTATCCGAAAGGCAAACTGGACGCCATCCATGTCGCCTGCTGGGATCAACCGGCCATCGGCATCGTCCAGGCGCTGGAAGAGACCGGTCGCGATAAAGACGTGAAAGTGACGGCCATCGACGCCGGTCCGGAGACCCTGGAGATCATGGCGGAGCCCGGCAGCCCGTTCGTGGCTAACGTCGCGCAGCAGCCGCATCTGATCGGCCAGACCTCGGCTGACAACGTGGCCCGCTACTTTGCCGGCCAGAAACTACCGGTGCAAACCTTTATTCCGGTGGTTCCGGTGAAAGGTCCGCAGGAAGCGAAAGCGGTGTATAAACAGTTGGGATACGGCGAGCTGCAGTGATTAATCAACATCCTGGCGGGGAACGCCCCGCCGCTGGTCTGGTCATGGAGCAGATCGGTAAACGTTTTGCCAGCGTCACCGCGCTTAATGCGGTTACCCTGCGCCTCAATCAGGGGGAGATTCATGGCCTGATTGGCGAGAACGGCGCCGGTAAATCGACGCTGATCAAGATCCTCGCCGGTGTCTATCAGGCCGACAGTGGCAGCGCCACCCTCGACGGTCACCCGCTGCCCCTTGGCAATCCGGCAGCCATCGAAGCCGCCGGCATCCGCGTTATCCACCAGGAGCTGAACCTGATCCCGCACTTTACCGTCGCGGAATCGGTGTTTCTGGGCCAGGAGTATCGCACCCGCTGGGGGGCGCTGGATCGCCGACGGATGAAGGCCGCCACGGCGCAATTTTTCCAGCAAAACTGGCAGCTGGCGATCGACCCCGAACGGTTGGTGCGCGACCTGAGCCTGGCCGAGCGCAAGCTGGTGCAGATTGCCCGCGCGCTGATCGACGGCGCGGCGCGGCTGGTGGTGTTCGACGAACCCACCGCCCCCCTGGAGGCGCAGGAGGCCAGTCTGGTCTCCTCCGCCATCCTGCGCCTGCGCGACCAGTGCATTGCCATTCTGTATATTTCCCACTACCTCAATGAGATAGCCACCCTCTGCGACCGCGGCACCGTGCTGCGCAACGGGGAAGTGGTCGGTTACCCGGACCGCGACCTGCTGCAGAATACCGAGGCGCTGATCGCCATGATGGTCGGCCGGGAAATCGACCAGCTGTATACTCCGCGCCAGCGCCCGGCGGCAGACAATGGGGCAACCCCGCTGCTCTCGGTGCGCCAGCTGAGCGACGGGCGGCAGCTGCAGGATCTTTCTTTTGATATTCAGCCGGGCGAAATCGTCGGCGTCGCCGGCCTGCTGGGCGCCGGACGCGATGTGCTGGTCGACCTACTCTACGGCTTACGCCCGGCGGAACGCGGCACCATCCACCTCGAGGGCCGGCCGCGGCGCATTCGTACGCCAAAGCAGGCGATCCGCGCCGGCATGGCGCTGGTGCCACGCGACCGCCGCCATCAGGGGCTGATCCTGCCCTTCACCACCGCCGACAATATTAATCTCGCCTCGCTGCCGGAGACCGCCACCTTTGGCTGGGAGCGGCGGGGTCTCGCCGAGCAGAAAGCGCGCGACTGGATAGAACAGCTGGCGATCCGCCCGGGACGCCCGGGGCTGCCGGTACGCTACATGAGCGGCGGTAATCAGCAAAAAGCGATCCTCGCCCGCTGGCTGGGGACCGATGCCCGGCTGTTTATTCTCGATGAACCCACCCTGGGGGTCGATATCGGCGCCCGCCGGGATATTTATCAACGTACGCGCCAGCTGGCCGATCAAGGACGGGCGGTGCTGGTCTCCTCCAGCGACGCCCCCGAACTGCTCGGACTATGCGACCGGATCCTGGTCCTCTGGCGCGGCGCGCTGGCGGCCAATCTGCCCACCCGCGGGCTAACGCTGGACGCTCTGCTGGTGGCGATCAACGGCGGACAGGAGCCTTCACCATGAGTACTGCTATCCAGCGTCGCGGCCGTCCGGGCCTGGCGACGCTGATTGAAAAATTTCCCCTGATCCTGTTTCTGGCGCTGCTGGTATGGCTGAGCGTACAGTCGCCCTACTTTCTCAGCTGGCAAAATATCAGCCTGATGCTGGTCCAGAGCGTTCCGCTGGCAATCCTTTGTTTCGGCCTGGTCTGCGTTATCGCCGTGGGCGGGGATGATGTGGTCTCCGGCGGCATCGACCTCTCCCTGCCGGCGACGGCGGTGCTCGGCGTCGCGCTGCTCAGCCTCGGGCTGGCCGAATGGCACACGCCATATCTCCTGCTGCTGGCGCTGCTGGCGGCGGTTTGCCTGCTGTGCGGGGCGATCAACGGCTTGCTGGTGCTGGCGGCCGGCCTGCCGCCGCTGCTGGCCACCCTCTCGACCTCGGTGGCGTTTACCGGTCTGACAGATCTGTTGACCGGCCAGCGGCGCATCGCGGTCAGCGATCCGCTGATGGTCGCCTTTCGCGACAACAGCGTGCTGGACCTGCCCTGGCCGCTGGTCTACCTGCTGGGGGTGTTTATCCTGTTCCAGTTCCTGCTCCACCACTCCCGCTTCGGCCAGCATGTGCAGGCGGTGGGCGGCAACCGCGATATGGCGCAGATGAGCGGCCTGAACGTGCGCCGCTTGACCCTGCTGGTCTGGCTGTTAGCGGGCATTGCCGCCGGGCTGGCTATTCTGCCGCTGCTCAGCCAGGGCTCCGGCAGCTCCAGCGGGACGGCCACGCCGCTGCTGCTGGAGACCGTGCTGGCGACCTTTATCGGCGCCGCCTTCTCGCGCCGTCGGGTGGTCACCATCTGGGGCGCGCTGCTGGGGGCAATCCTGGTCAACGCCCTCTCTAACGGGCTCGGCCTGCTGGGGGTCAATATCTTCTGGATGGGCGCCATTAAAGGCGGCCTGATCCTGGTGGTGCTGGCGGCCTCGGCGGTCAGACACAAAGGAGGCGAGGCATGAGTCAAATCACTCTGAAAACCTCTGCGTCGGTGGAACAGACGGCCAGCAGCCCGCTGGCCTGGCTGTCGCGGGCCGGATTTGGCGTCATCATCCTGCTGGCCATCGCCCTGTTTGGCTGGGCGAATCCGGTATTTTTAACCGTGGATAACTGGGCCAACCTGCTGCAGGGCAGCGCGATCCTGCTGATTGTGGCGATGGCGATGACCCTGATCGTCAGCGCCGGGGCGATTGATCTGTCGGTGGGCGTCGCGCTCGATTTCGGCGCCGCCTTCGCCCTCGTCGCCCTGAAAACCTGGCATCTGCCGTGGCAGGCCGCGGTGGGCTGCGCTCTGCTCGGCGGCGTGCTGATTGGCCTGCTCAATGCCTTTCTGATCCTCATCTGCCGGATCCGTCCTTTCCTCGCCACGCTCGGCACCTGGTTTATCGCCAGCAGCGCCGAGCGCATCTATACCGACGGCGGCGGCGCGATAGCCTATCGGCGGATGGCCCCGGAGTATCACGACCTGGCGGTGGGCAACCTTGGAGGGATCCCCACGCCGGTAGCGATCGTGCTGGCGCTGTGGCTGGCGGCCTGGCTGGTTACCGAGCGCACCCTGTGGGGCAAATATGTCCGCGCCATCGGCCAGAACAGCGAAGCGGCGCGTATCGCCGGGATCCGCGATCGCCTGACCATGCTCGGCGTGCTGGTGACCGCCTCGGCGCTCTGCGCCGTCGGCGGGGTGATCCTCTCCGCCAACCTGCGGCAGTTTACCCCGCTGGCCGGGCAGTCTTACCTGATGGACGCCATTGCGGCAGTATTTATCGGCACTGCCTTTAACCGTCTGGGCCGGGTCAGCATCCTCGGCACCCTCGGCGGCGTGCTGTTCCTTGCCATTATTGATAACGGCCTGAACCTGATGGGGCTCAATTATCTGGTGAAGGACGCGCTGGTCGGCGTGATTCTGGTGGTGGCCCTCGCCCTATCCTTCTGGCAGGCGCGCCTGCGCCAAACGCATCGCTAAACGGGAGAACGATGGCAACCTTTGACGCCGTATTTGTCGGCCTGACTATTCTGGATATCGCCGGGCGCCCGGTGGTGGCGATCCCGCCGCGCGGCGGCGTCGCCTTTATTGAGCAAATTCGTCTCAACCCCGCCGGCACCGCCGCCGGGGCTAATATCAACGCCGCGAAGCTCGGGATCCGCACCGCAGCGGTGGCCTGCCTGGGCGAAGATGAAAAAGCCGACTTTATCCTCGCCAGCTATGCCCGGCTGGGCATCGACTGCTCGCTTATCCAGCGCACCGCGCTGAAGGAGACCTCGGCGACGATCCTGCCGATTCGCCCCAACGGCGAACGTCCGGCCCTGCACTGCCGGGGCGCGTCTGACGCCCTGTTTGTCAGTGAAGCGGAATTTGACGCCGTCCTTGACTGTCGTTTCCTGCATCACGGCGGGACCGGGCTGCTGGCGGCAATGGACCAGGGACAGAGCGCGCGGCTGTTGCAGGCGGCCAAAGCGCGCGGAGTCACCACCAGCTTTGACCTTATCGCCCCGAATGAAGAGACCCTCGAACTACTGCGGCCCCTGTTGCCGTCGGTGGATTATTTCATGCCTTCGCTGGAGGAAGCCGCCTTTCTCTCCGGAGAGACGCAGCCGGAGGCCATTGGCCGCTTCTTCCTGGCGCTCGGCGTGGGCACCTGCATTCTGAAAGACGGCGAGAACGGCTCCTGGCTTATCGGCCGCGATGGCGGGCCGCAGCATATTGCGCCGTGGCCGGTCGAGGCGGTGGATACCACCGGCTGCGGCGACAGCTACTGCGGCGGGTTTATTGCCGCACTGGCGCGCGGACTCAGCGTGAAAGCAGCGTGTGACGTCGCCTCGGCGGTGGCCGCGCTGGTGGCGACCGGGATGGGATCGGATGCCGGAGTAGTGGACTGGGAACAGACCCAGGCTTTTATGGCGGCCCATCGCCCCTGACGATGGACCCGCGCCGCTGCAGAACGCGGCGGCGCAAGCGGCTTAACGCCACTGGTACAGCAGCGGCTCCCCGGCGACATAGCGCTGAAGATCGGCGGCAATCATCGCCGTGTGTTTGGCGATACCCTCCCGGGTGGCTCCGGCGATATGCGGCGTGATAATCACGTTATCGAACTCGATGACAAAAGGATGATCGCGCCACAGCGGTTCGCGGTGATAGACATCCAGCGCCGCGCCGCCCAGCGGGCCGTGGCGCAGGGCATCAATCAGCGCTGCCTCGTCGACCACCGCCGCGCGAGAGGTATTGATCAGCAGCGCGCCGGGCTTCATGCTGTTTAACAGCGCGGCATTCACCAGCCCGTCGCTGTGCGGCCCGCTGCTCAGGTGCAGACTGACGATATCCGCCTCGCGGAACAGCGCCTCCAGGGTCGTTTTCTGTAGCCCTGGCTCATTGATATCCTCTGCGGCGACGAACGGATCCACCACCAACACCGCCATGCCGAACGCCCGGGCGATACGCGCCACCCGGCGGCCAATGTTGCCATACCCCACCAGCCCCAGCGTTTTATTGCGCAGTTCACTGCCTTTAAACACTTCATAGGGGCTTTCCGGGCTCACGTCCCAGACCACATCCCGCCGCAGACCCTGCTGGGTGGCGGCGGCGGCATTGTCAGCCTGCGTGAATTCCCCCCGCTTCAGCGCCGCATGAGATTGCGGAATATGGCGCGCCAGGCTGAGCATCAGGCCAAGCGTCAGCTCCGCGGCGGCATCGGCATTGCGCCCCGGGGTGTAGAGCACCCGGATGCCGCGCGCCTGGGCGGCCTGGGTATCAATATTCACCGGATTCGCGCGGGTGCAGGCGATCACCTGCAGGCGCGGACAGGCGGCCATCACCGCGTCCGTCACCTCATCATAGCTGGTCACCAGCACCTCGGCGTCGTGGGCCAGCTCAATCAGCTGACCGGCGCTGAGTTTCGGTTTGCCCAGCGCCCACCCCTCCACCAGCAGCTCGCCCAGCTGGTGGAAGGCGCTAAGGTCGCCAGCATGCTCGGCGGTAAAAACGATTTTCATGGTTGTAGGTCCTGAGAAAGAGGTTGAAGGGCGGCCTGTCTGGCCTGCCATACCGGCAGCATCTGCTCGCGCAGCAGGCGGTAAACGGGATACAGCGCCGCGTAGCGGGCATGCGCCTGAGGGCGCGGCTGATAGCGGGTCTGCGCCAGCGGAGGCGTCTCGGCCAGCGCCGCGACGCTACGGGCCGCCAGGATCGCCGCGCCGCGCGCGCTCAGTTCGTTAAAGGCGCTGGAGACCACCGTGCGTCCGGTACAGTCGGCGATAATCTGCAGCCAGGTCGCCGAGGCTGCGCCGCCGCCGGTCAGATACAGCTCGCCGCCCTGCGGATAACCCTGCAGCGCATCGACAATGGCGAAGGCCAGGCCTTCAAACACCGCGCGCTGCAGTTCGGCGCGGGTGGTGTGCGGGCTAATGCCGAAAAAGCCGGCCCGCGCGTCCGGGCTGTAAAACGGCGCACGTTCGCCATTGAGGTACGGCTGCCAGAAGACGCCGCCGCTGCCTGGCTCCACCGCCGCGATCGCCTGCTCCAGGCGCCCCAGATCGGCGTCCAGCGAAATATGCTGCTGCAGCCAGTCAATGTTTGGCGTACCGGCCTGCATCGGAAACAGGGAGATCACCTGTCCGGCTTCGGTATGGGTGACAAAGCGCGTCGCCTCGTTCACCGTCTGCGGGCCGCGGCAGACGATCCCGGTGCAGCAGGTGGTGCCGAGGATCGTGTAGATATCCTCTTCGTTGACCGCGCCGCAGCCCAGCGCGGCGCTACAGACATCCAG
>ONZZ01001496.1_pt1 | contig 14727 bp, 9 predicted proteins | sample 1671101 | NCBI WGS metagenome assembly ONZZ01 (sample SAMN06348122, study PRJEB24527) | human gut metagenome | biome: human gut; feature: ankylosing spondylitis patient; material: feces | host: Homo sapiens | place: China | collected 2015-10
CTTTTCGCCCCGTTACCCCTTTGAAGTCAATGGGTTGAATTTACGGAAGTGCCCAGATGTTTGTGACCGAACCGAAAGACTTTTCGATATGGCTCATCACGCAAGTCATCTCATCATGAGTGTAGAGTTCAGTCATTTGCCACCTCGTTATTCTTACGTGTTCAACGGAGTATTTTCGCTAGAAGCGCAACCACTTGAACAAAATCCATAATCCAAGCCCGGTGAAACAGGCCAGCATGATGAGCAGGTTTTTGCTCGGATGCTCGAACCAATCCAACAGCCAGGGAACTCCTCCAAATAGGAGTGCCAAGACTGTTAGTGCAAGAACGAAAATCGGAATTCCGTTCATCATGGTTCGAACCCAACAAAGTGGAGGCAAGTTCTGCAATGAACCTGCCTTCACAGGTTTAATCAATCTTGAGGCATTCCATTCCCATACGAAATCTTGAGCGTCATGCCTGGGAGGGCAACACCCTCAGAAAGCTTGATGTCGTGTATATCGTCTGCGGAGAAGCCAATGGTTTGACCATCTTCAAGCGTTTGGTCACATTCAAGAACATACGATGCCATCGCAGATAGGAATCTCCAAACATCTCCTGCAGTGGCCCCTTCTACGTCCAAAACCTCCATTTCGCGGCGGCCAAAAGTCTCCATGCCATAAGTGTAGGCACTGATGGTTTGGCCATTGCTGTACAGACCAACCCAAATCCAGGCGTGGATCGGGAGATCGTCGTCCTTCATCGCTTCGGCCCCCTTCTTGTAGAACTTGGGGTCGAAAACTACACCGCTGGTGTAAACACCGGTAACGTATTGCTGACGGCAGCACGCATCCATTAGTTTTACAAACAGCTTGCCGCGCTCGATCAGGTCATCATCTTTTCCGCCGCAGACCGCAACCATGATGTGTGCGCAATGCTCCTTGGCTGCATTTACAGCTTCAGGCCACATCCAGTTGTTTTCGGCATTGGTTTCAGCCTCGTTGTTGGGAATGGGGAAGGGCATCAGACTGATGGCGGCGATCTTGTCTCCAACGTCAAACACCAAAGCGTCGTCTCGCTTTTCTCCATCTTCGTCACTCTCTTGAACAGTAATGTTCCACTGCTCCTGCAAGTCACGAATCAATTGCTCTTTGTCCCAACGCCCTTTGGATAGAAGCACGAAGCCGGCAAAAGCGCCCTTCTGATCTGCTTGCTTAGAGTCGCCAGCTTCGTTTTCGTCGGTGTCTTCCTCGTCGTCAAGCTCTTCATCGAAGACGGCATTGTTCTGAAGCCCGCGGATGAACTCTTCGAAGCTGTCGGCCAAGTGCGTAATCTTGTAGTCGAGTTCTTGATCCACATGAACTACGGCAGGTTCGCCCTCAGGCCCGCAGGCGCGATAGTCCAGGAAAATTGCATCGTGACCGGCACTGGGACAGTCGCAAATGGCCACACCGATCGACGGGTATCCCCATTCGCTCATCAAAAAGCGGCTTCCCAACTCACCGCACAGTGAATATTGTTTATCTCGCCCGATACCGTAGATTCCGGTGATTGCCACGTGATCTTCGGCCCAACTCGTTGGTTCATTGGTCGGGTAGCAAGTGTTGACGGGGGTTCCACCGTTGTGCTGCTTCATGAGCGAAATGTATGAGGCAGGCAGTTTGTAGCCAAGTTCCTTTTCAATATCGGCAATCAGCTCATCGGATGGCGGCTCACTTACGTATTTGTCCAACGCGTACTCGGAGTCATTCCAGAAATTTGTGAAGTCGAATCCCTCAAAAGGCGAGGAACCAGGAGTGAACTTGACTTTCTCTGTTTGACGCAAGCGTTGGCGGATTTTACGAGCACATTCCTGAATCACCATAGGAGCGCATTCATCGTTGGGATCGAGTTCAGCCCAACGCCGGGCGTACGGAATAGCTTTTTCCTCCTGTTCGGTCATGTACTGGTATCCGTAGGCCATTCGCATGTACCACTCAGCCTTATCGGAACCTTCTTCTCGAACGTTTTCAAGAACTTCAATGGCACGTTTGAGAGCTTTTTGTGCTTCGTGTGTCGCTGTTCCCTCTTCATGATCGCCAAGGATGGCGTAGTTTTCCAATGCTCGAGCCAGTGCATAAGCAGATCGGTAGGTCTGCTGATCCTTTGGTATTGATTCCAACGCTCTTACGCACTGCGAGTACTCGTCTTGATCATTCCAGTCATCAATCTGCTTGTAAAAAGCTTCAACGGTCTCAGGAGAATACTTCAACGTAGTCTCAGACGAAGTCTTATCTTGGTTGGCTTCTGATTCGGGAGCTTGGTCTCCTGAATCTTCCTTTGGATCGGGATCCGGCTGTTTCGGACTCTTTAGGCCAACAGTGCCAGCTTCTCGACGGAAGACATGGAAGCAGGCCCACTCCACAGGCGATTTTTCAAAGAAAGCTTTTGCTTTCTTCACGACAGCACGAGCGTCCCATGCAATGAAGTCAACGTAGCCGCATTGTGTGCCTGTTGCTCCACCTATCAGCGTGATGATGTCTTCACCGTCTCCTTCGGACAGAGCATTTTCGAGCTGCTCTCTGAACTCAAAAATTCGTTCACTTTGATCCTCACCGGTGAATCCGTCCAACGGGTAAATGAGGAACCCGGCGACAACGCCATCATCAAGTAAAGAATCTGTGAAGTCGGTTTCGTTGGATAGATAATCATTGATTAGTGGCACACAGCAAGTCGATCCCGCGATGACGTCCAAACGCCAATCGGCATCGGGATCATCGTCCGGTTTGCATTGGTAACACAATGTGGAATCCAGGCATCCCTTGGGATCCAAGGATAGATCCAGCCCCAGACTCTCCAGCTTCTTCGGCAGCTCGGTGAGCAAAATACCCTGATCGTCAAGGGGTTGGTCAAGAGCCTCGAAACTGTCGACGTATTGCATGTGCGGAATTTCACCCAACACTTGATCCGTGAGTGTGGTCAAGGCCCAATAAACCTTACCTTCCTGCTCTTTGAGGTCAGAGAGCAGTTTTTCGCAATACGCTTTCAAGGCAACACGCTTCTCGCCCGTTTGCTCCACCCAAATACGAACGTCGTGGCCGGTGATGTCGAAATCATTGGTACGCATACCGACGTCGCCTAAGCGTTGCCGGCCAACCAGAATATTCCAATGCTCGGACACTTCCTTCGGGGCGTGTTCCTGGAAGTACACAAGTTCAAACAGATTGACTCTGTCGCCTTCGGGGCTCAGGATCACTTCGTGTTTCTGACCGTTGAACCCGATTTCAAAGGCAACCTCTTCGAATGCCAGGTTGAAAATTGCTTCAAATCTGTCAACGAGTTCTTGCCCGCGTTCATGGTTCTTGTCTTCGTCAATGATTTTCCGAAGATCAGCCTCTTGATCCATGAAGGCTTTCCATGCTTTGATCGTGCGTTCGCGAAAGCATTCGCGGAATAGCGGCATGCTCACGCCGTACCGGCACTTCTCGATGAACTCTTCGGTGTCTTCATCGCCAGGCAGAGCTTCAAGGGCTTTTTCAAAGTAGGGCAGGGCACGGTGCTCTTGATCGAGATAGAAATAGGCGTAAGCCATGCGGAAATTCCACCGGTGATCATCTCGGAACTGCTCTTCGTGCTTTTTGAGAAGGGCAATGGAGTGTTTCAGCATGTCGCGATCGTCAACAGAGGCCTCATTGTTGTACGCACGGGCCAGCTCGCAGTCCATTTCCGGTGTACGCTCTTCTTCAGGGATGGCTTCCAATGCATCAATAATTTTTCGGTACTGATCCTGCTCGTTCCAGATTTGGCATTGCTGCATGAGGTCCATATTTTTTTCCTCCACTGGTTCCGGTGGCGTTTCATCGGAGTCAGGATGAAACATACCTTGATCGTCACGACTGAAAGCAGATCCGTACGGGGCTTTCAGTAAGGGAATGATGTCGGGATCGTCGTTGCAGACGGTATTGAGTGCATATAGGCCGGAGTGGCTGGGGTCATCCATATACGGCTGACTTTCATCGCCGGCAGTGAAGCGCCAGCCACTATCCCAGTCGTCGTCCGGTTTTTCTCGGTAGCAATAGCCAACCTTGCAGCCCTCAACCATGATTCGGTTTGTAGCCAAGCATCCGTTTGCGCCGGTCCAGTCCGAAAGAAGAGGTTTCATCTCTTCTTTCGGGACATTGAAGTTTTTGTTTCTGCCGCCCGATTCGTAGAGATCTTTACGAATCTCTTCGCAGTCCTTGGCCATTGCCAGCATGTCTTCATCATCCACCAATTCCCGAAGATCGTAATTGAGCGGATTTTGGGCAAAGTCTGACAGCGCTCGGTTCAGTGCATGATGTTCTTCGGGCGTTGCGGTGATACGAAAGTGCCTGTTGGGAGTCTCATAATCATCAAGATCATGGAGATTCACATAACCGTTGACATAGCACTCCAGCATGATGGCGGCCAGATCGGTGACTACATCGATGGCGAAATGAAAATCCATTTCAACGCCGTTGGAGTGAGTGAACTCCAGGTATCCGGCAGTCTGACGGAAATTCCAGTTCTGCTTGTCCAAGCCGATCTTTCCGAAGATCTCGCTCAGTGAAATCTCATCCTTTTGTTGATCAGCTAGGAACGCAACGAGGTTCAGGCTATCGTCAGTTCCGCCAATGTAATTGCCCCAATACTTTTTAATGTACATGGCTGACTCCAACACTCAACTGAGATTAGGTTTGTTGATGGATCATGGCGGTGACGTGGCAATCCGAACAGAATTCGATGTAGAGCGTTCCCTCCGTGTTGTCGGTAAGCGTTGTCCACTGAATTTGGGCCAAATATTTCATCGGACGTCCACAATCGGGGCATTTGACGTGTTCACAGTCTTGTACCCAGTTGGCGAATCCTCCAACCGTGTTGAGATCATCCGCAAATGCCCCGTAAAACGGCGGAACAGGCTTTGAGCTCAGTCCCCACTCGTTGGAAGCCATTGCTTGGAAGTCTTCTTCAGTGAAATAGCACTTAGTGGACTTGGAGCCGTCAAAAAGCTCTGAGGCCATGGCTTCGCTTGAGCCATCTAATGAGAAGCGACTGAATGCTGGCCCTTTGAGAAAACCTACGCAGTTCGGACAACACGTTGCCGTGAAAATGCCGTCAATGCCGAAGGATTTGAGTCGTTCGTCCCGGCCGTCCATGACGAAGATGTCAGCCATTGGCCCACCACAGTGAGGGCACACGTCTTCTCTAAGGCGGCCGATTCGAATGGGGGAGTCATTGGGGTTTTCACACGGAACAAGTGCAAAACAAGTTCCGAAATTCAGGCAGATACGCTGTCCTGTCTCATCGAAGGTCCATCCTCCTAACTCAGCATATGAAGCCGGACCAACGAATAAACCCGAAGTCCACGGTCGCGGGTGTTTCTCCAACTCATGCAGCGTAGATAAAGCAACGTCGTCACCTTGCATGGCGAGACATGACATAAGATCCGCAGCCTCGCTGTAGCTGTTGGTGTTCAATAACTTCGAGATGAGTTGGTCTCTAACGTCAGCAGGAGCCTTGTAGTAAATCTCATTGGGTCGGTAAACCTCTTCCAGTACAGCTTTTCTTTGAATTTCAGGGCTTAGGGCGTCGTGATAAGAAAGGAGGTTTAGGAAGTTTGTATATTCCGGATCTTCCCATTCTTCGACCTTTTTTATGCCTTTGAGAACTGAGGCCTGAACATCACGAATATGCTCGGATGACCACGCAAGAACCTCCTGACGTGTCCTTTCACTCTGGCACTTCCAACATAACCCCTGATAACCAAGAGGTGTTCCACATTGAGGACAACGAAAACCTAGCTCTGTCATTGACACCTCCTGTGATTGCCTCAGACTCAACACATTGCTGATACTGTTAGTGCCCACTACGATCGTATTCTCGCCAACAGTAGGGAGTCAATGAGGATATTTATCGAAGATTTATCACCGAATATACGAGTCGGAAAAGGGGCTTTTCTTCATCATCGGTACAACAAAAGCCATGCACCACTAACCACAAGAACAAAGCCGCAACCAAAGAAAATAAAGCGAAGCAAACCACGCGTCAGGTACGTGTTGTATGGCTTTCCCACGGGGTCGCAGAGCCAGTCCCAGTTCTTCCATGCGCCGATAATCAGTAGAACACCAGCCAGCAAACAGAGAACATCATTGTTTTCTGCAAAGAAATGAGACAACCAAGAGTCAACTTCTTTCATCTTCGATCCCTATAGAGTGTTCCGCAGCTAACGCGAGTAGCTAATGAGCATGATCTCAACTCCATCAGGTTTTGACGCAGCAAACTTCGTCAAAAACTGGTCGATGACGTCGTATGCTTGGTCCTGATCCACACCTTGTTCAATAGTGAAGCCAAGAAGATACCGTCCGTTTGGGTCTCTTTGGCTAGACGAAAGACGAACACCTACTAAGGTTTCTGATGCCTGTTTGAATGGCTCGATGACCTTGGTTGTGAGCTCGTCTTCAGAAATAGCGCTTTTCCCAGATTCGATAACAACACAATAGTCGGCATCAACATCAATCTGCGGGTCGTCATGATTAGCGAATGCAGGTGTTTGACGTCCTATCAACGTCACTTCGATCCCTTGGGGGGCCTTGGAGGTGAATTGCTTCAAAAACTTGTCGATGTTCTCGTAAGCCAGGGCGGGATCAGCGCCTTCATCTACGATGTAATGGAACAGATACCGACCACCTGCATCTTCTTCACCAGCGATTAGACGGATACCGTCCACCATGCTTGATGCTTTCCTAAATGGGTCGACGACCTCTTTGGTAAGCGACTCTTCCGTAAAGGCATCGTTTTCAACTTCAATGATCACGGTGAAATCTGAATTGCTGGCTGTATCGGCGGCAACAAGCACGTCGTCAATAGCCAACAGATCGACTCCATTGCCTGTCAGGACAAGAAAACCGTTTTCGTTGACTGAGGCTTCAATATTGGATGTATAGCGTCCGCTTTCAGTCTTTTGAACTGCCCCTTGACGATGTAATGTTTGCAAGGCGCTTCGAATCTGGTTGGTGAAGGCTTCCTGAACAGTGAGACTGGCTTTTTCACTTGGGTCTTTGGCGGAGGCTTCAACTTTGAAGGAACTCTTCAGATTAGGTTTGAACTCAAAAGTGCCGTTGATCGCCAGATCGGCTCCTTCCGTGTTCACGTTGAACTTATCAATTACGCCATGGAGACCCGTAAAGGAGAAGGTGCGTACGCCCTGCATGTCCTGGGAAGGGCAGATGCCCGGAAGGTTTGTAACAACAGACCCGAACATCAACTTGGAAAATTCACAAGGCAACCATACTTGCGGCGGTGTGGAAAGGGAACCCTTTAGTTGCACATTGAAGGCGGGCAGTTCCTCGGGCTGGATATGGAGATCTTTGATGTCAATGTCAAAGTCCGCACGATTCTCAGGCTGTCCATCGGGTGTATCGGTCGTGCTGTACATCTCGATCTTGTAGCTCTGAGGGCCGGCGGCATTGGGGCCGATGATCGGACCGATGTGATCTCCCTGGGTATCAAAGGATAACGACAGCTTCAACGGCGAGCTTTCGTAGTGCAGGCTTAATTTTTTATCTCCGAAGATAAGGCGCTCGTCTTCGAATTTTGTCTCGGACTGAGATATGTGACCCGAGATGGAGAGTTTTTCAACTGTTTTTCTGCCAGTGTCGACTTTGATGTCGGCTCGAACCGCTCCGTTGCCGAGCACTTCATCTCCAACAGTTGCTTTGCCCCACTGCATCTCGAAGGACGCGGGCATCATACCGGCGGAAAAGATCAATTCGATCCGTGGATTCGATTTGAAGAAAATTTCTGCCTGAGGATCCTCAACTCGGATCGGTGTCAGCTTCAGGGTGGGGCGAAGACCTGGTGTCAACACGCCATCGAAAACGATGACAGGATCGGTAACAGAACGTTGTCCCGGTTCTTGGCCGTCCGTATTGATACCGGCAGTCAGTTGAACTTTGCGCCTCAGGAAGGCTTTCTCGACTTGAATTTCACCGTCGTAAAAAAGTGATGAGAAATAACGATGTTCGCCAACGCGCCGATCAAACTGACTCAGTTGCCACCAGGCAAGACCACCGTAGGACAACAAAGCGACGACACCGACTGAAGCCACGATTTTGATCATTTTGCTTGTTGTCATTGCACGTCTCCTTCAAGTCGAGAAGCGGCATCTATGATTCAGCGCCGGCTTCGATCAGCATGGCAGTCAACTCCTCAAGGCCGGTTGCCGTAGCGTAAGCGAGTGCACCTCGGCCTTCAGTATCGCGAACATGTACGTTTGCACCATTTGCCAGCAATACACGGACAATATCGATGTTTCGTTCACGTATGGCTTGCAAAAGAGGCGTTTGACCAGTTCTTGGAGCGGCATTGATATCTGCTCCAGCACGTATCAACAGTTCGGCAATGACGAGACGCCCCAGACGAGCAGCTTCACAAAGCGGTGTTTCGCCGTTTTTTCCTGGACGATTGGGATCAGCTTTGACGGACAGAAGCTTTTCCACACAGCCAACGGCACCAGCACGGGCAGCAACAAGAAGCGGCGTTTCCCCGGCATCATTGCGTTCATTCACATTTGCGTCGGATGCAGACAAGATCAGAGTGAGTGTTTCCAAGTCGCCTTGGCGTGCGGCCTGGTGCATTGCATTGATGCCATAGCGGTCCTTGGACAAATGGATCGGATTTTTGTTTCCGTGCAGCATGCCAAAAATGCCGCTGTCTCCAGATGTTTGTTGCTGACGATTTATCAAGGCCGAGAGAACGTCCGGCATACTGTTGGCGGCGGCGAGATCCATAGCCGTACGCCCGTCGCGGTCCGTCATAGTGATATCAAGATCAGCTCGCTTTAGAAGTCGAAGAGCAGCTTCGCTTCTTCGTGCAAGGATCATCAGCATGAGCGGCGTTTGCCCTTCTCGATTTTGGGCATTGATATCTGCTCCGGCCTCCAGTAGCGCTTCACCCACCAAGGCATTTCCAGACCATGAAGTCCAATGCAAGGCCGTACGTCCTTCTCGATCTGCAGAAAGGGGGTTGGCTCCGGCTTTAAGCAGCAGTTTGACGATTGGCAGCGCTCCATCTCGTGAAGCCATCATGAGTGCAGTCATGCCTTCGCCATCAGTCTGATCAACGTTATCAATGCGTTTGAGGATTGCAGAAACAACCCCTGCTTGTCGTCCTTTGACAGCTTCAAAGAGTACCTTGTTGAGCATGTTCATCCTCCGATCGTCAGTTAAGCTCCGACGGGGTAAGTAGACTCAGGCCGGCACGTTGTGCGGCGTGGCGCGCAGGGGCGAGCTTCAGTGAGTCCAATAGCAGGAAAATGTAGGAGTCGGCATTGAGTTCGAGAGCTGCAAGCTTGATGGGCCATCCCCATTGATGACAGATCGCATCGAACTTGTTTGCAAACGCAGGAACATCATCGTCAGGTTGAATATCCAATGGTATGGATTCGAACCCTGCCTCTCGAATTGGGGCGAAGTTGATCAATCCTTCCAAAAAAGCACAGAAGTCCTGACCTTCCGCTTTCCAGTCCACTTCAGTCGCCATATCCAGCGATATCAGTAGATCTGCGGTCCTGCGAGCCAAAACATCAGTATCTTGGGATCCGCCTTCAGCAAAGAGACCTAGTGCCATCATTTGCAGTTCAATCTCACCTCGTTTAAGTGGACTGAGGGTGCAGGTCAGAAAGTCCACCATTCCACGAACGGGACCGAAAGGATCAGACGGATTCAATGTGCTGTTGGCAGGAGAGAACTCTGTTATCTTGGCCTCTTGTTCCGGTGCTCGACGAGCAGCCGCTTGATTCCGCATGCGGTCAAAGAAGGAACTAGATGTTGTCTTCGCATGCAAGGGTGGTTGTTGTTCCTTATGAGAAGAGGTTTCGACGTCAGCAACGACGATTCCGGAAGGGTGTTTTTTTCGAATCCTGTCGAAAAAGCTTGAGGAGTTTGAGGTAGGGTTAGGTTCATCCGAGATGTTCGTATCCCTGGCGAAACAATCTCCATCCTTCTGTTCGGATATGTTGCCTGTGTTGGTCGGCTGTTCGGTATCGGAAGTTTGCCCATTGGCTATAACATCAAGTTTTTCGATAGCCGTCAGCAGTTTCTCTACGACGCCGGCATTGCCTGCCGCTGATGCTATGTCCAGAGCTGTTCGGGCTTTTTCATCTTTAAGAGCAACATTTGCACCAGCCTTCAACAAAAGTTCGGTGAATGACTCAGCATGAGAAGGAGACGACAAGCCGGCGGCAGTCATTAGGGGGGTTGTGCCGGATTTGTCGGCGAGGTTGGGATCCGCGCCGCCCTGGAGAAGAAGTTGAGCCATGCTCTCGGCATCCTGACTGCCGTTCTTAGCGAGCAATCCAAGTGCAGTGACGCTGCCCGGCACTTTACAGAACGGACGGTCAATGCCTTTGGCGGACATTCTGGCGTTTGGATCCGCTCCTTTCCTCAAGAGAATGCCGGTAGCCAATACGGCCCAGTTTGCTTCGCCGGCTCGCCAGCCTCGCCCAATGTTTTGCGCCAAGGTCAGAAGCGGTGTGAGACCTTCGGCATCTACGGGGGCATTGGCAACGGATTCGGTGCGCAGCATGGTCTCGAGTGCCTTCGCCCAATCATCGGCACTCAAATTGCTGAGAATGGAAGTTGAGGATTGCGGGGCCCAAAGCAACATGCGCATGGCGCTGGTGCCTTCCGTATCTCTGCCGCCACGAGCTTTGCCGTTGATCCTTGCCGTGGGATCTGCACCGGCATTCAACAACAACGTCATGACATCTACGGCCATAACGCTTGCGGCACACGACAGAGGAGTCAGACCAATCTGATCACCTTCGGATGCCGGTTCGTCCTGTGCTTCTCCCAGTGCGATCAAGGCTTGTATTTTTCCGACATCTCTCATCGAGGCGGCCTCACACGCGGTCGCACCACCTGAGATGAGCTTAAGCTTAGACGAATCGTCATTTTCATCAAATGCCTCGGCACCATAAACAAGCCAGGGTGCAACTAGGTGAGATTTGTTGGCGACAGCAATTTCTCTAGCGGTTTTGCCGATGGCACTTTTTGCATTGGGATCGACACCAAGGTTCTCGACAAGGATCATGGCGATTGCCAAAGCATCTGATTCGCTTTGCATGGCTTTTTCAATCGGAAGACCCACAAACCGTTGAAGTGCATCGCACAGGGCATGAAGAAGTGTGAAGCCCGTGCTGTCCAAGCGCTCTGTGGCCCGAACCTTACATGCTGCCAATGCTTTGAAAAACGGATAAAGGATTTGATCCACTGCGAAGAAGGCTGAAGTCCGACCTGAAGAATCCCTTGTATTTGGATTGGCACCTGCCGACAGAAGTGCTATGGCTGTGCACTCGACAGCATCTGGATGTTCCTGCCACTTATTTGGTCCTTTGGCAAGCCACATCAATGGCGTCATTCCATTGCGATCTTTTGCATTGGGGTCGGCTCCGCGCTCGAGCAGGATTTTGACGGCATCAGCATCCCCAACACGGGCTGCATGCGCAAGCATTGTCAAGCCATCATCATCAGCCGCATTGACCGAAATGGCTCGATAAAAGACCAATCGAGTCTGCGTTCCCGCAGCAAGATCATTGTGAAATGCGGCAGCAGGATTAAACTGCATCAGTTGCAGAGAGGACGCCATAACAACTTCCCAAGTGAGAAAAGAAACACCAGGAACAACGGGGAACCTATGCTCCTGGTGTGCTCAAGTTGGTTGATTAATCCGTCAGAGATTGAACCCACGGATAGCGCAACCACTCACCTTCATCTGTCAAGAGTTCAACACATGCGCTGGCGGCATCATCCAGCCATTCTGCTGCTGCATCTTCCCCGGCGGCCATGCGCCAGAACAGCCCGCCAAAAAGATACGAGATGCCGAATTCACGCCATCCGGTGAATCGTTGACATGCTTCTTCAGCACAGGCTTCCAGAACTGATTCTGCTGTACTTTCGTCGATGAGTCCAACAAAATGTCCCCATCGAACGAGAGCGGCAGCACGTCCGATGTCCCAACCGCGCATCTGTTCGGGTGAAACCTTGTCTATGAAGTAGCGAGCAAAAAGCCAACGCTGCATGGCGCCGGAAGCGTCTTCCGGATCGAACTCTTGTGCGATTTCTTCAAAGGTCTCGGCATTTGCGTACTGGGCATAGAGCGCAGACATACCGCCGGCTTCCAAAAGATCGCCGAGGGTTTCACCCAGTTCATCCGTATTGGTGATGCGCCAATATTCGCTGAGAATCGTACGAACCTTTTCCTCGAAGAAAGGCTCATGTTCTTCAGGATCAAGTTGATCGAGCTCGTGGCCGTTGAGGTTGCCCACAATGCCGCCCAACAGATAACCGAAGATCCTCGCTTCCTTTGAGCCGCGAGCGGCAGGTCGGGGTTCGGATTCCGTAAAGTCTGTCCGTAGCTGTTCGATGTAGTTCATGGCATTGTCGTAGCCTTCTTCACGACTTTCGTCAGATCCGGCGTTCAGGTCAACACCCATGGACTGAGCATTGTTCTGCAGTGTTTGAATCAGCGCCTGAGGATCGAATTGACCACCATTTTGTGCGGCATCTACAGCCTGAAATGCAGCAGTCTGGGCTTGAGCAATGAGATCTTTTTGGTTGGCCATCGCCTGCTGCATCTGCGCTTTCATCATAGCCAACATCTCGGGATTGTTGCCGTAAAGCGATTCCATCATCTTCATCTGAGTATTGATCGCCTCTTCTTGAACTTTAAGCACGGCGTCTGCTTGTTCGCGCAGAAGTTGTTCAGTGTTCTTGTCTGGCATAGGTACTCCTTGCTGAATTAACGAAAATGGATTTATCGAGGTGGTTGGTTTGCTGATGAAATTCGACTAGGCTGATCTCCTGAGAAAGCGGGCTATCTAACGACTTCTTCAGACGTATCGGAGCCGTCGCTGGTTTCTGTCTCGTCTTGGTCGGGAGATTTGAATATTCCCGATCCGCAGATGCGAAGGAAGGAATGGAAAGCTGCCTGTTTGATTTTTGGTTGAGATTTGAACCATTCGAGGAGCAGATCAAAGATGGTCTTGCTGTCCCAAAACAGACCTTCCACGTATTCGTAACGCAACGCACTGCCGAAACCTGTACAAAGAAAAGCGTCTTGGCGTTCAGGATCTTTCAAGAGGGTCGCCAATGCTTCCCGTAATTGCGTTTTGTCTGCCTCCGAGACTTCAGGAGCAACGGTAAAGAAGACAATGCCGGCACTGATGCCTTGGCGCTCTAGTTCGATCATGCATTGGGCGTCGTTTTGGTTGTATCCGTTATGAAGTGCAGGGCACCGCATGACCAATTTTGTGGCGTCAAAAAGCAGATCACAATCAGGATCTCTATCCGGCTCTTGGAGTATTTCTGTGTCCTGATTTAGAAAATCATCCATTGTGAAGCCGCTTGCTCCCGGGATGCATTCACGGACATATCTGACCAGATCTGGGAGCGCCAAGCCTTCTTCAGTTGGCTCATCGCGATAGATGCCGAGATCACTGAACCACTGACTTTGTACACTCTCCCCAAGAGTTTTTTGAACCATCCACTCAAGAGCTGCAAAAATGCCCGGGAGTTCATCTTCATCAATTGCAGCGAGTTCTGGCCCAGTAAAAACAAGTCGATACGTGCCTCCCTCTTCTTTTTTCGGCACCACTGTTAGCTCTGATGCGCGAAGAACACGCTTCCCGACACGTGCTTCCAAGATGTGAGGGGAATCTACTGGTTGAAAGCCAAATTCGAACCCCCAGTGATCTGCTAGAGATGGCGGAGCATGACGGAGGAACTCTCGCAAGGGAAAAGCTGTCATTCGCCATCCTTTCGGGGATATGGTCAGTCGAATTTTGTCGCCTTCTTGATCAAGTTCGACAAACCATTTATCAGAGGCTACTGGATGGAGAATCTGCTCAATTTTCTCTTGAGCCAGCTGAGCAGAAAGCGGACCTTCGTTGCAGAGTTCTCGTAGATGCGATTCTGATTCAGAGAATTGCTTCCATACATCAACTACGCGTTCACGGAAGGGGTGATAGAACGTCAGTGCGTTCAACTGTTCATGGGACCATTGAATAAATTGCTTGGTATCCTCGTCTTCAGGCTTGTACTCCAGAGCCTTCTCCCAGTGCTCAAGAGACTCAGTAACGCGATCAAGATAGTAAAGCGAATAGGCTCGCCGAAAGTGCCAGTAATGGTTGTTGCGTTCGTCTGGTTCGATTGAATCAAGCAACTGCAACGCCTTTTCTAGTGGCTGGGTTTCGCCAGCTTGGGCCAAGTTGTTGTAGGCACGGGCGAGTTGACTGACCATATCAGACGTTTGTTCCTCAGGCGTCAAGGCTTCGATGAACTTAATGATGCCTTCGTAGTCACCACGATCATTGAAATCGTTGATGTGAGCCATCAAAGAGCTGGTTTTTGCACCCATGATCATCTCCTTGAGTGTCGAAACACAACTTTGGTCAATGCATATCACATGATCCCTAGAGTCAGTCTACCTAAGTGCTTAAGGTGACAGCCGATGATTGCATGACTGTTTGTAAGTAGGACTACAGAGGACACACTAAAGGCCTCGAAGCAATTTTAAGCAATAGGTTTGCTCAAAATTGCTCGATTTTGCTTCAAACTCGGGAGTGTGTAAGTTTTCGTGTCCAGGGCAAGTTTATCGGTGGGGCGGAACAATTCGCCCCTCTTCTTTTTTGAGGCTCGGTAACCCTCAATCAGGGCAAAAAGGTCGCTCGCCCTCGGCAATCGCGAGAGTTGCC
>ONZZ01001499.1_pt1 | contig 14711 bp, 9 predicted proteins | sample 1671101 | NCBI WGS metagenome assembly ONZZ01 (sample SAMN06348122, study PRJEB24527) | human gut metagenome | biome: human gut; feature: ankylosing spondylitis patient; material: feces | host: Homo sapiens | place: China | collected 2015-10
CAATGGAGAAAAGCATCTCAAAATTTTTGCCCTTTACGCCCAGGTTGCCGTCGCCTTGGGTCACCACCAGGGGGTAGGCGCGGCGGCTCTGCCAGGCTTCGGCCAGCGTACGGTCTGCCTGTGCTGCCGCAGCAGCGTTGACGGCATCCTGCGCCGCACGGTCCGCCGGGCTGGCGTACCAGTAGCGTACATCCTGCATGGCGGGCTTCTCTGCGCCATCGGCGTATACAATGCCGTTGCCGCTGAAGTTGTAATCGGTGTTGCGGTCCGCAAAGTCGCCGCCGTAGCCCAGCACGCTGCGGCCAAGCGCGTCGGTGTGCCGGAGCGCCTGGTCCATGTAGTCCCAGATGAAGCCGCCCTGGTACTGGTCGAACTCGTCGGCCAAGCGCACATAGCTCTCCATGCCGCCCAGCGAGTTGCCCATATCGTGCATATACTCGCAGAGAATGAAGGGCTTCTTCGGGTGGGATTCGAGATACTCGCGGATCTCCCACGGCTTGGCGTACATCCGGCTTTCCATGTCGCTGATGGCGTCGAACGCGCGGCAGTGGAACACACCCTCATAATGCACGAGGCGTCCCGGGTCGTGGTCGTGGAAGAACTGCGACATGGCGAGAATATCCTCGCCTGCGTAGCTCTCATTGCCGCAGGACCAGATCAGGACGGCGGCGTGGTTCTTGTCGCGTTCAAACATGCTGCGGGCGCGGTCCACGACGCAGTCCTTCCACTCGGGCAGGCTGCCGGGCACGTTCCAGCTCGGCTCCACCGCGCCGAGCTTCTGCCAGCTGCCGTGGCTTTCAAGGTTCGTCTCGTCGATCATGTAGATACCGTTCCGGTCACACAGGTCATACCACAGGCTCTGGTCGGGGTAGTGGCAGGTGCGCACGGCGTTGATGTTGTTCTTTTTGAACACGGCCATGGCGGCGTTCATGTCATCGGCGCCGATGGCGCGGCCCCTGTCGGCGTTCCACTCGTGGCGGTTGACGCCGTTGAACACGACACGTTCCCCGTTTAGGCACATGACGCCGTTTATCATCTCAAAGCGGCGGAAGCCGATGTCGTAGGGCACAACCTCCTGCAAAACGCCGTCGGCATCGCGCAGGGTCAGTACGGCGTGGTAGAGCACCGGCGCAGCATGGCTCCATGGCTGGATGCCCTCGATCTCAATCGTATCGCCCGCGGCGGGGCCTTCGTAGACGGCGTAGCCCTCGGGGTCGGTCACGACGAGGGCTATCGACGCGCCGTCGGTCTCGCCGTCCAGCTTGACGAGGGGCGTCAGCAGGCCGGTGGTGTTGTCGGCGGCAAGGTCGGCCTTGAGCCAGATGTCGTTGATGTGGACCTTGGGCTTTGCGTACAGGTAGACCGAGCGGAAGATGCCCGAGAAGCGGAAGAAGTCCTGATCCTCGATCCAGGCGGCGCTGCTGCGCTTGTAGACCTCGACGCAGAGGCGGTTGTTCTCGTCCCGCATATACGGTGTCAGGTCAAATTCAGACGGGGTGAAGCTGTCCTCGGCATAGCCGACGAACTGGCCATTGCACCACAGGTACATGGCCTGCTCCACGCCCTGAAAGCTGACGCAGACGCGCTGGCCGCGCAGGGACTCGTCCAGATCAAACTCTTTGACATAGCTGCCCACGGGGTCATCGTTCCAATCGACCTGCGGCGGGCGCAGGCAGCTGCGGCCATCCCACGGGTAGAGGGTGTTGGTGTACTGCAGCTGACCGTAGCCCTGCAGCTCGATGTGCCCGGGCACGCGGATGGTGCCGAAGCCGGACAGGTCGGCGTCCGGCTGCCAGAAATCCGCCGGGCGGGCGGCAGGGTTGGCGCTCCACGCAAAGCGCCATGCGCCGTCCAGTGACTGGCGCAGCGATGTCAGGCCGCTTTCGGCCTCGTCCAAGGTGCGGCAGCAGAGATGGTCAGAGTGTGCGTCCAGCCGGTTCACGGCAAAGACGGTGGGGTCACTCAGCCAGCGAAGTTCAGGGGTCATAGGGATCTCTCCTTTACGCAATCAGGTTCTTACCGTCATTCTGCCACAGGGCGCGCGGGGTGTCAATAGAAAGTTTCACGCAGATATTTTCCGTATTTTTTGCATCTTTACGGGAATTGTGCTGTGTTTAACACTTCGCGGCAGGATTTTTTGAGATTTTCCGTTTTGTCTGGTGGCAGATTGTACGCTGCAGCACCAGATATAGCGGTGACGGCAGGATTTTTGCGGGGTGGGTTGTTATAGTCGGCACACCTGTGGCGCAAAAAAGCGCCGCACCTTTTTGCGGGGGCGGCGTTTTGGGGTCATACTTCTTCTGTCTCCGCCTCCGCGGCGGCGCGCAGACGCTCCCGCACGGGGCGCAGGGCCTCGGGCAGAGCCTCATCGGGCAGGTCGCTGATGCCCTCGGTGCTGCCGCGGGCGGCGGCGGTCTCATAGAACCAGCATTTGTAGTCCAGGGTGTCCATCGTCTGCTGCAATTCAGCCATGCGGGCCTCGAGCACGGTGCGCTGCTTGCGGAACAGCTCCAGCCGCCGGGCAATGGTCTCATCGCCCTGCATGGCCAGCTCGATGTATTCGCGGATGTCCTTGAGGGACATGCCGGTTTTTTTCAGGCACTCGATGATGCGCAGCCACTCGAAGTCCTTCTCCGTAAAAACGCGGATGCCGCCGGACGAGCGCCCGACGAAGGGAAGCAGCCCTTCCTTATCGTAATAGCGGATCGTCGATGCGGGCACACCCAGTCGCCGCGCCATCTCCCCCACTGTATAGGCCATGTGTTTTCCTCCTATGACTTAAACCCAGGTTTAACCTGTGTATCAGTATAGGACAAAAGGGCGGCGTTGTCAAGGCGGGCGGGGTCACCCGCGGTATTCCCCCCTCATCCGGCTGAACGGTTTCCTGTTCTTGCACACGCCGCGGGGCGTGCCGCCGCTCCCCTGCCCGCTTTTCTTTTATAGGGAAGGCTTTTTCTATTTTTTATTGACAAACGCGCGGTTTGTTTCTATCATGTTCATATAAGCAAGGGAGGGACCGCCACTATGCTGACCTATAATATGGACGTGGAGGAACGCAGCACCTGGCTGCGCGCCACCCCCGGCGCGGCGGCGCTGGCACAGCCGTTTTACTGCACCGAGGCCGGCAACTTTTATGGCCGCGCCCATTTTGCCACGGCCCGCACCGATAAGGAAAGCTATCTGCTGTTTTATACGCTGTCCGGCTCCGGTCTGATCGAGCAGAACGACCAGCGCGTGGAGCTGCCCGCCGGCAGCGCCCTGCTGTTGAACTGCCGCGCCCCGCAAAGCTACTGCACTGCCCCCGGGCAGGACCACTGGCACCACTACTGGGCGCATCTGGACGGCGCGGGCGTCGCCAATCTGGCCGAGGTACTGCAGCCGCAGGGGCGGCTGTCCCCCGTTACGGTCAGTCGGCTGGAAATGCAGCCGCTGTTTGAGTCACTGGCCGCCGAGTGGGAGCACGGCGCTGCCGCACAGATTGAGATCTGCCTGGCCCTGCACCGGATGCTGGCCCTGATGGCCCGCCAGCTGCTGGCCGGGGACGAGAGCCGCTCCAACCGCACCTTGATCGAACAGGCCGCCGAGTACATCCGCCAGCACTATGCCGAGCCGCTGTCGCTGGACAGCCTGCTGGCCCAGACGCCGGTGAGCAAGAGCTGGTTCCTGCGGCTGTTCCGCCAGTACATGGGCACGACGCCCTACAATTTTTTGCTGTCCACGCGGATCACACGCGCCAAGGAGCTGCTGGTGCTGACGGATTTCTCCGTCTGCGAGATCGCGCACCAGGTCGGCTTTGGGGATGAGAGCAACTTCTCGACCCGCTTTACCGCCATGGTGGGCCAAAGCCCCCAGCAGTACCGCAAAAGTGCAATGAAGCCCGCGGAAAACTGAATAATGGGAAAGAAGGCATTTGTATGTTGAAAACCGAACGCATGGACCGTGTCCGTGCTGCCCTGCGCGCGCAGGGACTGACGCAGATGATCGTCTGCGACCCCAAGAGCGTGTGGTATCTGACCGGCGTCGCCGTGGAACCCTATGAGCGTCTGCTGGCGCTCTACCTGCCCACCGAGGGTGAGCCGGTACTGTTTTTGAACAGACTGTTCAATGTGTCCGAGCCGCCGTGCAGGACCGTCTGGCACACCGACACGGACAAGCCCGTGGCGCAGATCGCCGAGGTCGTGGACGCGGGCAGGCCGCTGGGCATTGACAAGGAGTGGCCCGCTAAGTTTCTGATCCCGCTGATGGAGACCCACCCCGGTATGCAGGTCGTGCTGTCCAGCGACTGCGTGGACGACTGCCGCGCCTGCAAGGACGCCGAGGAGCAGACCCTCATGCGCGAGGCGTCCCGCATCAACGACGCGGTAAACGAGGCCGCGAAGCACTATATAAAGGCCGGCATGACCGAACGCGAGGTCGCCGAGTTTATCGACGCGCAGTTCCGTGCCCACGGCTGCGAGGGGCCGAGCTTTACGACGATCGTCTCCTTTGGTGCCAACGCCGCCGACCCGCACCATGAGCCGGACGACACCGTGTTAAAAGAGGGCGACTGCGTGCTGTTTGACATGGGCTGCGTGAAGAGCCGCTATTGCAGCGACATGACCCGCACCTGGTTCTGCGGCCAGCCCACTGAAAAGCAGGCCGCCGTGCACGATCTGGTGCGCCGCGCGAATGAGGCTGCCGAGGCGCTCATCAAGCCCGGCGTGCGCCTGTGTGAGCTGGACGCCGCCGCGCGCGACCTGATTACGGAAGCGGGCTACGGCGCGTATTTCAACCACCGTCTGGGGCATTTCATCGGCCAGACCGACCACGAGAAGGGCGACGTCAGCAGCGCGAACACCGCCGTAGCCAGACCCGGCATGATCTTTTCGATTGAGCCGGGCGTCTACCTGCCCGGCGAGTTCGGCGTCCGCGTGGAGGACCTCGTCCTGGTGACCGAGACCGGCTGCGAGGTGCTGAACAGGAACGATAAGCATTGGGATGTGGTGGGGAAATAACTGCCGCCATCCCTGCCTCCCCTTGAGGGGAGGTGGCCCCGCAGGGCCGGAAGGGTGGCTGGCAGCCGACCTATAAAAGGGTTGTTGCGGCCCACCCCTCACCGCCTGCGGGCGGAGCTCCCCTCAAGGGGAGCCTAAAGAATTTCAGAGAGGTGTACGATTGAAAAAACATCTGTTCCGTATCATTGCCGCCCTGTCCGCCGCGGTCCTGCTGGCGGGCTGCGCGTCGTCGCGGCTGCGGCTGGGGGCTGCGGCTGCAGGCGGCGTGTACAATGCGTTTGGTACCGCCATGGCCGCCCAGAACAGCACCATCGAGGTCAAACAGACCGCCGGGTCCGCCGCCAACCTGCGGCTGCTGGCGGGCGGCTATTTACAGCTGGCCGTTGCCCAGTCCGACATGGCGCAGGATGCCTACGACGGCAGCGGCGTCTTTGCCCACGAGAGCACCGAGCGCAGCTTCAGCGCCGTGGCCGCCCTGTATGAGGAGGCCGTGCAGGTCGTTGTCCGGGCCGACTCCGGCATTACGACGCTGGAGGAACTGCAGGGCTGCACGCTCAGCGTCGGCGAGGAGGAATCCGGCACCGAGCAGAACGCCTGGCAGGTGTTGGCCGCCTGCGGCCTGAACAACCGCCTGGTACACACTGTAAACCTGAACTACACCGACGCTGCCGCCCGGCTGGCCGACGGCACGATCGACGCGATGTTCGTCACCGCCGGTCTGCACGCCGACGCGCTGGAGCAGCTGGCCGAGACCTGCGCCATCCGTCTGCTCTCCGTCGATGGGGGTGTCGGTGCGCGGCTGCTGGCGGCCTACCCGGCCTACCGCGCCTGCGTTATCCCCGCCGGGACCTACGCCGGTCAGGGTGAGGACGTCTGGACCGTCAGCGTGCAGGCGCTTCTGCTGGCGTCGAACGCGCTGTCCGACGAGACCGTCCAAAGGCTGACTGCCCGGTATTTTGACAGCGTGGACGCCGTGGCTGCCGCCGTACCGGTGCCGCTGGTGACCGACCCCGCCGTGGCCGCCGCGCAGAGCATTATCCCCTACCACACCGGGGCCGCTGCGTACTACACCGCGCAGGGCATCACCCCCGCAGGGCCGGAGACGGGCGTGTCCCCTGAACAGGAGGCCGCCGCATGATCATCTCACTGGATATGTACCAGACGCTGTTTGCGGCGGTCTGCGTGCTGATGCTGGGCCGCTTTTTGAAGGCGCGCATCGGCTTTCTGGAAAAATTCTGCATTCCCGCGCCGGTCATCGGCGGCGTGCTGTTTGCCGTTTTCACCTGTCTCTGCTATGTGACCGGCATTGCCGAGTTTGAATTTGACGACATTTTAAAGGAAGTCTGCATGGTGTTCTTCTTCACCTCGGTAGGCTTTCAGGCCAACCTCAAGGTGCTGAAAAGCGGCGGCAAATCGCTGATCCTCTTCTTGGGGCTGGTCGTTGCGCTGATTTTGTGCCAGAACTTCCTCGCCGTTGATCGGTCTGTGCACCGGTTCCAGCCCGATGGTCGGCGGCCACGGCACGGCGGGCGCGTTCGGCCCCGTGCTCGAGGACTTCGGCGTTGCGGGCGCGACCACGCTCTGCACGGCGGCGGCCACCTACGGCCTGATCGCGGGCAGCGTCATGGGCGGCCCGACGGGCCGTCTGCTCATTGAGCGCCGCAAGCTGCTGGACACCGTTGTGCCCGAGGACGACAGCCTGCTGGTAGAGGAAGAAATCAAGCACGAGCGCCACACCAGCATGTACCCGGCTGCTGTGTTCCAGCTGATTATCGCCATCGGCATCGGCACGTTCATCTCCAAGGCGCTGGCCATGACCGGGCTGACGTTCCCCATTTATATCGGCGCGATGATCGCCGCGGCGTGTATGCGCAACATCGGCGAATTCACCCACAAATTCACGACCCACATGGGCGAGATCAACGACATCGGCGGCATCAGCCTGTCGCTGTTCCTGGGCATTGCCATGATCACGCTGAAACTGTGGCAGCTGGCCGCGCTGGCGCTGCCGCTCATCATCCTGCTGGCGGGCCAGACGCTGCTGATTTTCCTGTTCACCTACTTTGTGATTTTCAACATCATGGGCCGCGACTATGACGCTGCGGTCATTGCAGCGGGCGTCTGCGGCTTTGGCATGGGCGCGACGCCCAACGCCATGGCCAACATGCAGGCCCTGTGCGAAAAGTATGCCCCGTCGGTCAAGGCGTATCTGCTGATCCCGCTGGTAGGCAGTCTGTTTGCGGACTTCCTCAACAGTCTGGTCATCACCTTCTTTATCAACTTTATCTAATTGGGAGGTCTTTCTGATGTTCCGCAAGCTGCGCGAGGCGCTGAAAAAGCAGCGCTACCGTGTCCACAGTGACGACGTTGCCCTGCCCGAGGTCCACACCGGCCAGGTCACCCACAGCGACGCCCCCGAGACCCCGGAGAAGCACAAGTCCATCAACTATGAAAACGTCGCCATCCCGGAGGTTCATATTCCAAAGAAGAAGCCCTGAAGCCTTCTCCCCCTGGGGGAGAAGGTGGCCCCGCAGGGCCGGATGAGGGGAGAGCTTGCCGCGGTTGCCCGCAAACGGGTTGCCGCAGAGGGTTCGGCCCTCATCAGTCACCTTCGGGGACAGCTTCCCCCGAGGGGGAAGCCTTTTTGTACAGCAAAACGCCCCTGACCGAACGGTCAGGGGCGTTTTGCCCGTAATGTTAGTCGAGGAAGTTCTCGTTGAGGGTGACACCGAAGTCGTGGGCGATGGCGCGCAGGTCATCGTCGGTGATGGTCTGGCGGATCAGGCCGCCGCCCATGGACAGGACCTTGACGTAGATCTCGGCACTCTTTTCAATCGTGTGGGCGAGGCCGAAGGTGATGTCAAAGTCAGGGCCGGAGGCAAACAGGCCGTGCTGTGCCCAGATAGCGGCCTGATAGGTTTTCATCTTCTCGGAGGTTGCCATGGCAATGTCCGCGCCGCCCGGGACCATCCAGGGGCAGACGCCGACGCCTTCGGGGAAAACGACGGGGCACTCGGTAGCGCTCTGCCACAGGGCGCGAGAGAAGTCACGGTCCGTCAGCGGCAGGATGTAGGTCAGCGCAATGACGTTGGTGGCGTGGCAGTGATAAATAACGCGGTTCGCGCCGTTGGTGGCGGCCTTGCGGACGCTGTGGTTCATGAAATGGCTGGGGAACTCGGACGTCGGGCGTGCGCCGTCGGCCAGACCCCAGACGATGCGCCAGCTGTCGCCCTTGTCGTTGATCTCCACAATGCCGATGCTGTGGATCGGGTCAGGCTCGACGTTGCGGAAGAACTTGCCGGAGCCGGTGGTGATGAAGTACTCACCGGCCAGATTATCGGCCTGCACGCCCATGTTGACCCACTCGCGCGGCTCGGCGTCGAAGTAGGGACGGCAGGCGGCGACGTCCTCCCCGGTCATGCGGTAGGTCAGGTTGCCGCCGTTGCGCTCGTGCCAGCCCTGCAGCCAGCCATCGTTGCACATGCGGATAAAGCCCTTGACGCAGGGAATTTCATAAATCGTAGACATAATTTCTGCTCCTTTATATCGTTGTGTTGGCTTCCCCCTCCGGGGGAAGCTGTCAGTGGCCCCGACCACTGACGGATGAGGGCAAAGCTGCCGACAGCAGCCCGTTACCGGGCAATTGCCGCAAGGCCGCCCCTCATCCGTCCTCGGGCGAGGCCTCGGCCACCTTCCCCCAAGGGGGAAGGCATCCCGAAATCAGCGCGTGATCACATCCACCGGCACGTTGAAGATCTCGGCAACCTTCAAAATCGTGTCGATGTGGTGGCCGGTGGCGGCGGCCATGTGGTGGGTGGGGCCGGCCTCGCTCCAGCGGTTGACGAACTCGCGGGCACCGCAGCTGAAGCGGGTGCGCATGTTCGTGTCACCGAAGGTGAAGATCGGGCCGGGCTCGTTGACGCCCTCGGCCACGACAAACTTGAAGTGGCCGTCCTTGTCCTGCGTGATGGCCAGATAGGTCACATCGCCCACCGGCGGGTAGAACTGGGTCAGGTAGCCGCCGCCGGTCTTGCCGTGGAACACGGGCACGATCTTCATGGTCGGCTTTCTGGCCGTGGAGATGTCGGCGTCGCCGGAGCCGGAGTGGCCGATGATGCAGATGTCCTCATTGAAGTCGATGGAGTACATCTCGCTCAGCTGGCCGCAGCCCGCAATGGTCTTGAGGATGGACATGGCCATCGCGACCTTGATGTCGCCCTCGACGGCGCAGGCCGTGCCCTGCTTGATGAGCATCGAGAACGCGGGGATCAGCATCGAGTCCAGCTTACCGGCCACGCCCTTAGCGAAGCCGTCGTAGTGGCTGGCGACGAAGGCGATCTTCTCATCCCTGACCCACTGCTCAAATGCGACAACGTAGCGGGCCATATCCCAGACCTTCTCTACCGTGCCGCCGCCCTCAATATCGAAGGTGTCCAGAATGTCCTGCGCCTTGGCGCGGATGGCGTCCTCGTCGGTGATGTTGTCGGCGATGGCCCACATCTTCTCCCAGTCAAACTGCTTGGTGTAGAGCCACATACGGTTGTACAGGTTCGTCTCGTCGATGTACAGATCCATCATGCCGGGGTACGGGCGGCCGATCTGCGCAAGGTTCGTATCACGGAAGCGGCGGCGCACCTGCGCGGCCTTGCACCAGTCGTTGATTTCGGCCTGCACGGCGGGGTCACCGCCCTCGACAACGCCGGTGATGACGGCGTGGCGCTTACCGGCGCGCTCCAGGTCAGCGACCATCTCGCCGACAGCGCCGCAGGCGTACAGCTCACCCAGCCAGGTGGGGGTGTCGGTGTTGGCGTAGTCGGGGGCCTTCTTCTTCTGCACGTTGACGAGGACGACGGGCACGTCGAGGTCGCGCACGGCGGGCAGCATATTGTAAGAGGTAGCGTAGGTCAGCAGCTGCAGAATGACAAGATCAACGTCGGCGGCGCGGAACTTATCGCCCGCGGCCATGGACTGCTCCTTGGTGGTGACGATGCCGCCGTCGATGACCTCGACGGTGTCGGGCAGCGTCTTTTTGAAGGCGGCGTACTGGCCCTCAAACTCGGGGACCAGCGTGGGGAACTGCGGCAGGTAAGCGCCCAGCGCAATGGCGAACACGCCAACGCGGGCTTTGGTTTCGACTAACATGGTGGGACCTCCTGTATATGGATTTGTTGTGATGTGCGTGTAGGGGAGGGATTTATCCCTCCCGGGAAGTATACGGTGTCGGGCACGGGCACGGGAGGGTCAAGACCCTCCCCTACAAACCAGGGTGAACGGCAGGCTGGCGGCGGCATGAGGGCATGCCGCCCTACGGTTGGATGTAGGGCGGGGTGCCCCCACCCCGCCGGGTCGTTTACTCCGGCTGATACTCTTTAATTTCAAAGCTGCGCCGGATGGCGGCGCGGGCCTCGGCCAGGTCGGCAAAATCGCCGCTGTGGATGAACTGCACCATCAGGTTGCCCAGCGCTGTACCCTCGGTGGGGCCTGCAAACACGGTCAGGCCGGTGGCGTTGGCGGTCTGCTGGTTCAGGTAGCCGTCCTGGCTGCCGCCGCCGACGATGTTCAGGCTTGTGTAGGTCTTGCCGGTCAGGCTTTGCAAGGTCTCCACGGCGCGGCGGTAGTCCTGCGTCAGGGAGTTGTAGACGCACTGCATGACCTCGCCGGTGGCGGCGGGCACGGGCTGGTGCGTGTCGGCGCAGGCGGCCCTGACTTCTTCGATCATGGAGGCAGGCGCTAAGAAGCGGTTGTCATCGGGGTCAACGCAGCTGGGGAAGTCGGCGGCCTCCTTCGCGGCGGCGATCAGCTCCGGGAAGCTCGGGCGGGTGCCGGTCTTTTCGCCAAGCTCACGGCGGACGGACTGGATCATCCACAGGCCCATGATGTTTTTCAGGTAACGGTAGCGGTATTCATAGCCGCCCTCGTTCGTAAAGTTGGCGGCGCAGCTGTCCGGGCCGGTGATGGCCGCTGCGTTTTCCACGCCCAGCAGGCTCCATGTGCCGCTGGACAGGTAAGCGGCGTACTCATCCCGCGCGGGCACGGCGAGGAACGCCGAGCCGGTGTCGTGGGTCGCGGGCAGAATGACCTCGGCGTCAAAGCCGACGGCCTTCTGAATTTCCGGCGTCAGATGCCCCAGCACGGTCCCGGCGGTCTTGATGGGCTGGAAGATGCCGCGCGGCAGACCCAGCTTTTCGATCAGTGCATCGTCCCAGTCCCTGCTGTCCGCGCCCACCAGCGCCGTGGTGCTTGCGTTCGTGTACTCATTGGCGGGCACGCCGCAGAGCAGGTAGTTCAGGTAATCGGGCACCATCAGGAACGTTTTGGCGGCGGCCAACTGCTCCGGGTGCTCCTTTTTGAGCGCCATCAACTGGTAGACCGTGTTGAACGGCTGGTACTGGATGCCGGTGCGGGCATAGTGGTCGGCAAAGGTCAGGCCGTATTCCTTTTCCAGCGCCTCGCGGATGCCCTCGGTGCGCTCGTCGCGGTAGGCGACGGCGTCGCCGATACGCTTATTGTCCGCATCCAGCAGCACAAAATCGACGGCCCAGGTGTCGATGCCGATGGTCGCGGGGGCAAAGCCTGCGTCGTGTGCAGCCTTCAGGCCGTTGACGACCTCTTTCGCCAGGGTGTCGATGTCCCAGCAGAGGTGGCCGTTCTCGCGGTGGACGCCGTTTTCGAAGCGGTAGACCTCCTGCAGGGTGATTTTTCCGTTCTGTACGGTGCCTGCGATGTGCCGCCCGCTGGACGCGCCGATGTCGACTGCCAGTGTACAGGTTTGCATAAGCTCTCTCCTTCTTTGCAAAATAACAGTGTTGCAGCATTTGCTTTTTGTCTGCATTATACGACACCCGGGCCCGGCTTTCCATCCGCAAAAGAATTTGATTGTTTGGGAAAATTCCACACGTTCCTTTCCGCGTTCCCGGCGGTTTTGTCCGGGTCCCGTGCCGGAATGATCCGATTGACACGCCCTGTGCCGTCCCGTATAATAGACCCTGCAACCAATAAAGGAGATGTTACATTATGGCCACCGCGCACAAAAGCCGTGTGCTGGATATGACCCAAGGCGACCCGTTCCGCCTGGTGCTGCAATTTTCGATGCCGCTGTTCTGCTCCAACCTTTTGCAGCAGCTGTACAACCTGACCGACACTGCGCTGGCCGGGCACCTGCTGGGTTCCGCCGCGCTGGCGGAGATCGGCGCGACGGCGGCGCTGTACGGGCTTATCATGAACTTTGCCTTCGGCATGAACAACGGCCTGGCGCTGACGGTCAGCCGCTATTTTGGCGCGGGCGATGAAAGCGGGATACGCCGCGCCGTGGGCTGCATGGTCACGCTGTCGGCGGCGGTGTCGCTGGTGCTGACGGGGTGCTCCCTGCTGGGCCGCGACGCGCTGCTGACCGTTTTGCAGGTCCCGGCACAGGCATGGGGCGGCGCGTCCGCCTACCTGACCGTCATTCTGCTGGGCATCCCGCTGACGATGCTTTATAATATGGAGGCTGCGCTGCTGCGCGCCGTCGGCAACAGCGTGACGCCGCTGCTGTTCCTGCTGTTCAGCAGCGTGCTGAACGTCGGGCTGGACGCCGCGTTCATGGGGCCGCTGGGGCTGGGCGTGCGCGGCGCGGCCATTGCCACGGTGCTGGCGCAGGGCATCAGCGCCGTGCTGGGCGTTGTGTACATCCTGCGCGGCTACCCGGAGCTGCGCTTTACGCCCCGGCAGCTCGGGGCTGCCACGCGCCGCGCCGTGACCAGTATGTTCTGGGCGGGCCTGAGCATGGGGCTGATGAGCGCCATCTACAATCTGGGCAGCGTGGCGCTGCAAAGCAGCATCAACGCGCTGGGCAGCGTCTACATCACGGCGCAGACCGCCGCGCGCCGCTTAGCGGAGCTGTACTTTATCCCGGGCGGTGCGCTGGGCATCGGCGTGGCGACGTTCAGCAGCCAGAATCTGGGTGCGGGCCGCCGCAGCCGCATTTGGCAGAGCGTCAAGGCCGCGCTTGCGATCTATTTTGTGTGGTGGGTGTTTGTGATGGCGTTCACCTTCCTGCTGGGCGGGGCCGCCATCCGCGGCATCACGGGCAGCACGGACGAGGTCATTATCTCCAACGCGCTGCTGTACCTGAAAATCAGCGCACCGGTCATCCCGCCGATGGCCGTGCTGGTCATTCTGCGCAATATGCTGCAGGGCATCCGGCACACGGTAGAGCCGCTGCTGGCCAGCGGGCTGGAGCTTGTGGGCAAGGTGATCTTTGCCGTATGGCTCGTGCCGGTCCGGGGCTACCGCGCGGTCTGCTTTTGTGAGCCGACGACCTGGGTCGTATGCTTTGTGTTTATCCTGTTGGCGGTCTGGCGCTGCCGGGGCGATTTGCGCGACGCAGAAAAAATATGATTTTTTTTGCAAAAAGGGCTTGCATTCCGCAAAGCAGTATGCTATAATAACATACGTCGCTGAAACGCAGCGACGTATATGCGCGGTTAGCTCAGCTGGTAGAGCATCTGCTTGACGTGCAGGAGGTCACAGGTTCGAGTCCTGTACCGCGCACCAGAGAAAGCCCCTTGCCGACACGTTCGGCAAGGGGCTTTTCTTTCGTTTCCGCGGATGCAAGCATCCGCTTCTGCATGTAGGGGTCGATGCTCGTCATCGACCCGGGAGCTGAACGGCTGCCGCATGGCCGGGCGTGCTGCGCCCCCGCCCCTGCAATGCACTTTTTGTGTCCCCATTGACGAACCTGCGCCGGTACGATATACTTATATTTTACGGCATTTTGTCGCACTTTGTGCAAAGCAGAAATAGAAAAAGGAGGGAGGATCGCCGTGATTTTCGGCAAAGCGATCAACCGATACTATCTCAAGCACGCGCCGGTGCTGCTGCTGGGCATTCTGTCGCTGCTGACGGTGGACTACATTCAGCTGCTCATCCCGGAGCTGTACCGGCTGGTCATCAACGGCGTAAATCTGGGGCAGGTGGTCGTGGACGGCCAGACGCTGCCCTTTACCAGGGAGGTGCTGTTTCAGCACATCTGCCTGCCAATGATCTGGATCGTCGTGCTCATGGTCATCGGGCGGTTCCTGTGGCGCGTCTGTTTCTTCGGGTCAGCGGTCAGCGTGGCCGCCGATTTGCGGGAGCGGATGTTTGACCACAGCCGCCGCCTGTCCCAGCAGTACTATCAGGTCAACAAGGTCGGCAACCTGATGAGCCTCTACACCAACGACCTCGACACCATTCAGGAGTGCTTCGGCGACGGCATTTTGATGTTCTTTGACGCCGCCGTGCTGGGCATTATGGCGCTGGTCAAGATGTGGCGGATGGACTGTAAATTAACACTTCTGGCGCTGATCCCGGCGGCGGTCATGTTCGTACTCGGCACCGTCATGAGCCAAGTCATGACCAGACGGTGGGAGGAGCGCCAGCAGGCGTTCTCCGACCTGTCCGACTTTGCGCAGGAGAACTTTTCCGGCATTGCGGTCATCAAGGCGTTTGTGAAGGAGCTCAAGGAACTGATTGCCTTCCGCCGGCTCAACAAGGAGAACGAGGAGGTCAACGTCGCCTACACCAAGATTGCAACACTGCTCGAGGTGCTGGTCACGCTGTTCGTCGAGTCGGTCATCTGCGTGATTTTGGGCTACGGCGGCTGGCTCGTCTGGCGCGGGCAGTTCAACGCAGGTCAGCTTGTGGAGTACATCGGCTACTTTGAGGCCATCGTCTGGCCCATCATGGCCATCTCGA
>ONZZ01001508.1_pt1 | contig 14662 bp, 27 predicted proteins | sample 1671101 | NCBI WGS metagenome assembly ONZZ01 (sample SAMN06348122, study PRJEB24527) | human gut metagenome | biome: human gut; feature: ankylosing spondylitis patient; material: feces | host: Homo sapiens | place: China | collected 2015-10
TAATGTAGGGTACAGAGAGTGGGCAGAACAGCCAGAGTAAGGTGGCGCCTGCCCTGCCATGAGGTCGGCCTGGCTGTCTGTGGTCAGGTCCGTACATTAGTCAGATAGTGAACGACGAAAACAATACAAATGTTTGTTAATTATGAGAGTAGAAGATTTAACGAAGTTTGAAGGGGAATGTCCTACTATAGTAGTATTTAGCGCATATATGGATATACGGATTCCTTTAACAAAGAAATGGAAGAAAATCATTAATGAGAAAGAAGATAAACCAAACACATATCATAATAATCTGATTGATTATATTTCAGAACAGATAGAGTTGTCCGGATTCAACATGAAAAGCATCGGGAACCTGTTAATAAAGAAAATAGTTTTCAATGAAAACAATTACTACAGGTATAACAACATAGAAGGATTCCCGATAACTATCAACGATTTGGGATATTGGAATAAAAACAGAGTAAGGCTAAATGAAGATTTTCACACTGTTAGGCTTTTTAATACGGTAAGTGTATATGGATTGATATTTGGATCCATAAAACAAAATAATTTCATTATGCTTGAAAACGATATAATGCAGATTAAGGCTGGCGGCATAACTTACATCTAAAGAAATAGATCATGAATTTATTATACGTAGTTGAATCAGGAGACTATAAGTACCTCGTCTTCGATGAAATGCCTGATAAAATTAGTACAAAGTACGGAGATGATACCATTATTGGAAGGATAGGAGGTATATTCTATGATTTCCTTGCAAAGAGAAATGAGAGAAGAGAAGCTTTCGGAGGTAGAAAGTTCGATATCGTACTTGACAACGGAGAGATAGAGAAGTGTGAAGGGCAATGGTGGGATGCAGTGACAGACAGAGCAAGAGAAGAATTGGAAAAAGAGGGAAATCCATTTTCCAAAATGATGTTGATCGGTGTTTCTTCAGTAGATAGATTATCGGATTGCTATGTGTATTATGGGTTATGGGCATCCGAAAGTAAGATTGAAGAAATGATAGCTGACTACAAAGGTCGTATATATGAGTATTACGAATTTAAGGAAGATGTCATTGATAAGATAAGGCAATTATATACCTAAAATAATAGTTTATGACATTCAAAGAATTTATGCAGGAGAACGGCTATGACCTAATAACCACCTTTTGGGAGGATTTTAGTATAGCCGACAAGTATGGTATAGCAGGTGTCAAAGATACTTACAGACGTGCGTTTAGCGAATGGAAAGACGATTATAAGTTCTTTACAGAATTGACGCTGGTATTGAATCATAAAATCTGGCAACATTATAAAAGCAATCGTGAACTGGCTGCATTGTATGACCGGTTATGGCGGGAAGCTGACGAGTATGCCATGAACAATTTTAAGGGAGAAGAACTTGATTATTATTACAGAATAACAGATTAGCTATGTTATATCCGTTTTCATTAACGCTTGATTTATATATACAAGCCGAATCGTTTGAAGAAGCCAAGAAATTAGCGGAAGCATACGTTCAAGATGCTTCGTTAGATACGACTGACTATCCGGAAATAGTGCAGGATGTGTTGGAAGTAGCAGAGTATGGGATTATTGATGTAGAACAATAAACAATCATGGAAGCGAAAATCAAAATAGCCGTATTATGTTTTGATGTCTCAGATATTGATATTATCACGGTAAACAACAGATTAATGGAAACACTAAAACAGAATATAGATCTTCCAGAAAAAGAAAAGTTGAGAAGATTGAAGGGAGCCAAGGGAGGGACATGGTATGACGGATGGCGCCCATACTGTATGATGTGCAACAGAAGTGACAGGATGGTTAGTGAACCTTATGGTTTTAGTGTCCACAGTGTGGGAATATGATAGGATTTAATCTAAAGAGATTGAAGGAATCACCATTAAATAATACTTCCAAGGAGGTTGTTTGATACAAGATGTGAAATATAATAAACAAAAAAAAATAGCGAAATGAAAGAATTTATATTTGAAGTAGAAAGAAGGGTTTATGGATGGATGAAAGATAGATTATCCATTGAAGCAGAAACACCAGAAGAGGCTTTGGAAAAGCTTAAAGAAATGGCAGAAGATGGGACCAAAAATGGATGGGATGAAAATAGGGTCGGATTAGAGAGCTCTGAATTTGACTATTATGAGGTAGAGTATCCTACTGTGGAAGAAAATAAGGGAGCTACAATTTTTATTTCACATTTAGATTCTTGTTTAGGATGGGATAATGAGGAGGAAGAAAAATGAAAGGAACGATAGTAACAGGTAGCCTAATTGTGTTCAGTGACGGATTTGTTTGGAAAAGATTATCCAACGAAAAAGCCTACAAGATATGGGTGTCGGCAGAAAATGAAGATTTTGAGTTATACAAGGTGAGAGTAGATGATGAGTCCGAGTCATTGATAGAAAGTTTGGAAGATTTACAGGATGCCTTTAAACAAGGTCATCATGTATGTATAGAAGTAGGTAAGCTACCATATAGCATAGGTTTGAATTACTTACGAAATCTGCAAGAGTTATCGGTGGAAGCTGTGGAGTATCTAACAGGACCAAAAGAATATAGCAGGGAACAGGCATTTAACATCATTCAAGAGTGGAACAAAGAGTTTACAGAGAAATATGGGAATTATTATTTTGATGGCTCATACTATGATGTAATAGATGAATTTATTGATAAGAAGTTAAGAACTATTTAAAATACAAAGACATGGAAGACAGACTTATTACAACAAAAGAAGTAGGGAATTATCGTATAAAAATATACTACGATACCGACAGCGTATGTCCTTGCGAAAGTTGGGATATGGCAGCATGTTTCTTATGGGAATATAGCGATTCATCCCGACTGCAATATGTGTGCGATTGGAGAGAAGTATTTGGTAAATACGGAGATAGTCGACACTCGCTTATAGATGCGCTACATAAACTTATTAGTGAATATGTTGAATGGAAAGACTTACTGAATTATTTTAAGAAAGGCAAGATTGACGGTTATCGAATGAGATATGATAACCATGATAAAATGTGGTATTTAGAATGGTATGACAATTACCAATACACTGAACATAAGGGGTATAAGGAAATTATTAGTATTTCTCCATCAGATCTTTACACGTATAATTATACGTATGAATTTATAGAAGACTTGGAACGAGAAGAATTGATTCAGATTCTTTCAGACTTAGGTAAGGATATATTTGTCAAAGAATGGTCCACAAGAGGATATTGCCAAGGAGATTATATTGAAGGTATAGCTTTTTGTACAAAGGAGAGGTACATAAAAATGGTTAGTAATAATACTTCCGACTGGAAAACCCAAATTGATAAATTGATTGATGATGAAGTGAAATCCATAGGTATGTGGATGTGGGGAGATGTAAAGGAGTATGTGCTTGAAAAGAAAGTGAAATTTGTCAAGAAATACGAAGATGAATCCAGGGAGGATGAAGAGGGAGAAGAATGGGAAGAGGTTGATTCCTGTTGGGGTTATTATATGGAAACAGACGAATTGATAGAAGAAATAATGAAAGAACATAACCTGAAAGAATAAGGAGATGGGGAGATCACGAGGGTGTATTATCAGAAAGAACACCAAAGAATTACAAATAATACTGATTCAGGTCAATGGCTGATAGTGACGGATGCCATAGGAGACAGGTGGGGTAAAGTGCGAAGAGCTCCGGTTCAGGGGAGACGCAAGCTGCATCACATGGCGTAAGGCTACAGTAGATGAAATTATTCAACATTTTAAAAGAAGATAATTATGGGATATATATGTACAAGATGTGGTGGAACAAAGGTTGCTTGTGAAGCCATAGTAAATCCGAATACCAGAGAAATAATAGATTATTTTGATGAATCTTTCGCGCATGCTATTTGCGGGAATTGTGAAAACGAGGTAATAATATCTAACGTTGAAGAAGTCAAACATGAAATTGATTTAAGATTTCATGAATTTGTAGAAAAAACAGGTAAGGAGCCTGAATACGTAGAATGTCAGATTGTATGGAAAAAGACAGGAAATGAACAAAGAAAGACAATAAAACTATCATTGAGCATCAACGATGATGATAATGATGATGTTTTTTATTATTGCAATGGGATAGAATCGTTTAAGCAACTTGCTGAATACGGGATGGGAGAATTTATCGTAACAGGTTGTTGGAATTTCTTTTAAGAAACATATGTAGTTATCATTTTTAATAACATATCTTATGAAAACACAAGAAGAATATGCCCGTGAGATTGAAGGAATTGTTCTCCGGGATGTAGAGAGCTGCCAGGGTGATTGGTTTAATATCGATAAAGAGATATTCATGCAGCCAGAGAATGAGAACAAGGCATTTATTTTGGGAACCCGGAAGACCGGATGTGATTTAATAATACTGGGTGGCACTAATTGTGATGAAGGTAGTATGGATTGGCTTTTTGGGAGTCTTGGCAATGAAAACTTCTATGTATGCCAGCCAGTATCTTTCTATAAATCACAACGAGAAATCCAGAAAGTAAATCCGCTTTATGCTTTCAAGGTGGCCACTGCTTATTTTAGAGAACAAGGGAAGGTTCCGGTATTTGAAGATAGTAACTGTAGATTAATAAAACTATGAGCATAAAAGTAATAAGATACAGGTTGCCATCTTATTGGGCTTGTCCGTTAATCAATGATGATTACACTGGATTAACGGATGAAGAATGTGAGGAAATCCATAAAATACAAGATATGGAAAGATTGAATTTTGAAACATTGTTTCGTATCGTAAGATGGGATTACAACCGTTGCTTTAAGGATGAATCACTGGACAAGGATTTGTTCGTAGAAAAATACGGACGGGTAATGGGTGAACATTATTATAACAAGTTTGTCCATGAATTTGACGGAAATATCCTGAAGATGGTTGGTTACTTCAGAGGTTCCGAAAAAGAGGGGCAAGTCTTCTGCGATATGATAACCGAACGCATTGAAAAATATGAACAAAGAGAATCATATAATAGAAGCAAGTTAAACAATTAAAAACATACTTATATGAACAATTCAATGGTCGCTCACTTATGGGCAAACGAAAAGCAAGAATCAGCGCATGGTAGTAACTTCTATTTTGAAGGTGAAAGTATTTATTCCTATGGAAGACATTTTGAGGTCGGAAGAATCGTGCGAAACAAGCGTGGAGAAAAGGCGTATTTGATTAATGATACATACTATTCTTCTACTACAAGCAAGCATCAATATTATGTTCGTGAAGCAATACCAACTGGCTCAAAGGTGTTCTATGTTGAATGTAATATATCATATTGTATCGGTAACATGCTCTTTGTTACCAATATGTTGGAATGTATTAAAGATGCTATTGAAAAATACAAGAAAGCCAGAACCGAATTGTCTTATCGGGATGTTTGGGGGAATTTTAAAAATCTGATGGATTATATTGAGTTCTTCGATATGGGGACTCCCCAGCGTCTTCTTAAAAAGAGCACAAACGAATGGCTTGGAACTAACCATGAATTATCACGGAAATCAGATAAGATTAAACGTGAACATGTCCGTGAATTGAAACACATTTTTCAGATATTATTGAATCATCAAGCACTGGAAGTCCTTGGAACCGTTATTGTGATTGTAGATGAAGTTTGTGGTGAAGGAACTTGGTTGAAATATCGGGAAAGAGTTGAAAAATATAGAATAAATATAGAAGCAAAACAGGAAAAAAAGCGAAGGGCAAGGGAAGAAGAATTAGACAAATTTCGTAAGGATTTTTATGAAAAATTAGAAAAATGGAAGTCGGGAGAACTTAATTTCTTGCATTCATATTATTTTATTGATTGTGCTGACGTAAATGCTTGGATGCGTATAAAAGGAGGAATTATTGAAACGAGCAAACAAATAAAAATCGGGATAGAAGAAGCCAGAAGAATGTGGCAGGTGGTGTCGCTGTTGCACCGGGGAGGCCCGTTCCGACATGGCCTGGTAGAGGACATGAATGGCAACAAGTGGAGCATAAACCGGTATGAAAACGATATACTGACAGCCGGATGTCATCGTATTGCGTATAGCGAGATGGAAGGTATTGCAAAACAACTGGGATGGGCGTAAGTAGCCCATCCTGTTTTATAACAATTAAAAACGAAAAAATATGGAAAATCCAATTATTGTTCCGTTTGATTTAAATACGGCGAGAAAAATTAAAAGCGGAGAAATAGAAGGTTCGGTATTAATTAATGATATTGAAATAGAATTTGTATATGAGTCGAAAAACTGTGCAAGTCCTTATAATTTGCTTTTTGTAAAAAAAGATGGATATGGGGTAAGCGCTATATATGCTAACACAGAAGGTTGTACTTTTGCTGATGCCACTCTGGAATTGAGGGTAGAGGCTGGGGCGTATTTTAAGAAAGGAGATGTATTAACAAGCACTAATGGATATCAATTCATATATGATGGAATTATTACCAAAGGGGTAATGGGATGTATATGTGGAATGACAACATATGGAGATATTTGGTTTGATTACAAATTATGGACTGATGTGTATGACGAAGATAAAAAACGGCATGTAAGAAAGGCTATAGAAGAAGAGAAGAAATTTTTAGCAGAAAAGATTATAAAAGTCGAAGACAGTAGAAAAATAGATATAATAAAACAATATTTAAGTGAATATAAGTATCTATTAGATGAGATGCCGAAACACGACCTCAAACCATTTGAACGAGTGCTGGTGAGAAGAACCAACCAAGAGAGGTGGAAATTGCATTTATTCTCCAGAAGATCAGAAATAGACGACAAATATGAATGTTTAGGAGGAGTAACATTTAGTCAGTGTATCCCATACGAAGGAAACGAACATTTTTTAGGAACTAATAAAAACAAATAAGATTATGGAACATAAAATGGTAACAATCCCGTTTGATTTAGAAACGGCGAAAAAAATAAACACAGGGGAAAGAGCAGGTCAGATTGTGACAGAGAAAGGACGAAATAGAGCAGAAATCGTATATGAAGACAATTCGTCAAGTTGTCCGTTATTGGTTGTAATTCATTCGATTTATGTATCGGCAGATTGGTTTTATGCTACAGGAAAAGCAATTAGCAGCGAAAATCGCCTCATTCTTGAAGTCCCGGAATATACTACATTTAAAGATGGAGATGTGTTAAGCAACAGAGATGGAAGTTTTATTTTTATTTTAAATACGCATGGGAAATATTTAACATCTTTGTATGCGAGTCTTGCAGCGGGAACAAGTCTTAATATATCGGATAATATTGCTGCACACGAAAACCACATAGAATGTTATAGACTTGCAACAGATTCGGAAAAACAGAAGATGATTAAAGCGTTAAAGAAAAGCGAAAATCCTAAAGCAAAAGAATATCTGAAACGCTTCTTCGGGATTAAAGAAGAGCCGAAATATGATTTTAAGCCGTTTGACAAAGTGCTGGTAAGAAAAGAAGGAAATAAAAAATGGAATATCAGTTTGTTTGCAAGGGAAATTGTGGACGATTATAATGGATTGCCTTATAAGTACGAATGTTCCAATGGAACATTATGGGATTATTGTATTCATTTTGAGGGTAATGAATGTCTTTTAGGAACTACTGAAAATCCAGAAAAATGAAAACAAGTAAATCAAGGAGCAAAATCAGCAATGTAAATACGGCGTAATCACTATCAGTTTCGACGTTTATAAACATCATATTAAAATCATAAAAACATGAATGAAGATATTTTAAGCAACATGTTAGGATGTCAGACATATTGTATATCAGACAGCCCTTCGAATAGATACTGTCTTATTGGACCTATTGAGTGCAATGAGAAGTTAATAGAAGTGTTTAAGAAGGGGATAACAGTAAAACTCAAATACGTGGAAAAACGGGTCCTGGATACATTTACGGACAACGGAATCGACCTGAGTAATTACACTCACTGTATTATTGTGAAGCGGAATTTTTATCTCGCTTGGTAACAGTAAAATGCAAACGATATGAACAATTTTGTAATAGATACTCCAGATAATTTCTGGCAAATAAGATGGCTTGACAAGTATATGGAGGGCCACAAAGGGTTCATAGCTGGTGGATGTTTTAAGAATATCCTTTCCGGAGAAAAGGTAAAAGATATTGATATTTTCTTTGAAAGCGAAAGCGATTTTCAGGAAGCTGTTGATTTGTTCAATGATGAAAAACATCAGAAAGAAGGATGGAAATTTAAGTATAGGAATGAGAAGGTATGCGCATTCCAGAAAGAGGGAGAAAAGGTATGGGTAGAGTTCATAGAGTCAGAGTTCGGAAAGCCAGAAGAGATTCTCAGGAGCTTCGACTTTACTGTGGCAAAAATGGCCTACTATAAGGAGCCTAAATACGAAGAAAAGGAAGATGATTATTTTCCATTCTCATCTGCAAGTATAGTAGCATACGAGTACAAACTACTCTATTATGAGAAATTCTTCGAACATCTTCATATGAAGAGGCTGGTTATTGACGAAAATATCCCTTTTCCAGTAAGTACATGGGAAAGGTCATATAAGTATAAGGGGTATGGTTACAATATGTGTAGGGAGACAAAGAAAAAACTTCTACAGGCTCTTAAAGGTGTAAATGTAGAGGAGGAAGATGTATCTTTGTACACTACTGGAGGATGGGATTAACTTATAAAACAAAATTGCTTATGAAAACATTAGAACAACTTAAAGAATTAACATCAAAATGTTTAGACGGTAGAGATTTTAATAGACTGGCTAAATTTGTTCCATATAGCATGATAAAGGATTTCGGTATGGAGCCGAATGAAGAATATGACAACGAGGAAAAGTGGAACAGTACTGTAGTTGAATTTACCAGAGAAAATGTCCTGAAACAGCTTGAAGAAGACGTGAGATTCGGTTTTGAAAAGGCATTAAATCAGAGAGGAATATCAGCCAGTTTGATGTTTGAATGTGTGATGATGTGGAACTACATTCTGGAAGAAGGTCTTGAAAGCTGGGGTGAGGATGATTATGCATTTTATGGACTCCCTCTATTTAAAGCTACGGCTGTAAAATATGGATGGGACAATCCGATAGGGGAAGACAGCGGGAGAGAAAGAAAATATGATTCACAATATTAAATCGGTATATTATGAGCACAAGTAAAGAATACAAGGCAGTAAGGAACTGTATATTAAATGAACTTCACCTTACCAAAGAAGATATAATAAAAAACATAGAGCCATTATTGGAAAAACTCGTAAAACAGTGTATGCTTAATACATACGGAGGAAACAATCAGATAGAACATTGGATCAGATGTATGGTAGCAGATGAGCTTAAACAAAGGGATTATGGTTTTGTAGAAAGAATAAGCAAGGAAATCATAAAAGATCATGTGTTGAATGAGTTGAACATAATTATAAGTCCCAAAAATGAAAGATGCGTATGTGAAAATAGAGTACCATCAAGAAAAGATGGTTTGTATCTAATCTACGGAAATGGACACGCTGAGCCGTTTACCGGCGATAACTCCAAAGATTGTGTACAATACATCGGGTTGAAGCACAGATACATGTCATTTGCAATCTCACTGACGGAGCATGATATCGTACAATTGCTTGACGATGATAGCCGTGAAGAATCCAGAAGTGGGACATATTACGAACGTGAATGTGATGCGTTGTTTGACATTGACGGACGCGGCAATACGGAACGCCTTGTAGCCAGAAATCCAAAATTGAGAAATCTGCTGGAAGATGGCGAGTATATACCATCTCTTGGTCAATTAAATTTAATGGCCCATTATATGGACGAACTAAACAAAGCATTCACTTATGTTTCGGCATCTCCCCTCTCCTCGACGTGGTATTGGTCCAGTACTGAGAGCAGCCAGGCCGTCGCGTGGTACGTGGTCTTCTCCAGTGGCCTCACGGGCACCGGCAACAAGCACATCGGAGACATGGTTCGGGCGGTAATTGATTTTTAAAAAGGATTACAATGATAACATCAGTAAAAATAAAAGACAATACAAAAACTCCATTTGAATATGTTTCGGATATAGAAGCATTTGAAAATGGCAGAGAATTTATTTTCAAGCCAGGAGTGAATGTGATTATAGGGAAAAACGGTAGTGGAAAATCAACCTTGCTTAACATCATATCAATGTATGCGTTATGCGAGAAGTCCATGTGCTCTGAAATACCGATCGAGGCACTGGATTTTCCACCTATATTTGATGATGATGACAAGGTTCTTGATGGGATTGACATATTATCCGATTATGCAGGAAAGGTATTCCGTTTATTGCCATCGGCGGAGATGAATCGAGATAGCGTATTGAAAAACATCAGCAACTTAGATTTGTATGTGAATAATATTCGAAGATCTTATGGAGAGAAAGTGGTGTTATCATTGGAATCACTTTTCAATTTAATGTTCGGTCAAAAGGATTATACATTTCCAATACAAGATCTTGTAGAATACAAGAAAAAATCAAATGCGTTTTGGATTAAAAGAATTGATAACCTGTTGAAGTATTATGAAAGAAACCGCATAACATTAACAGAAAGCAGTTTTGAATACACGGTTCTCATGGATGAGCCAGATAGGAATCTTGACATTGACAACATAATGCAAATTTATAATGTATTGTCATTCCATAAACCACAAACACAAATTATAGCCATAGTACACAATCCGGCATTGATTTACAAGTTAAGCAAATTAGATTGTGTGAATTTCATAGAGATGACAGAAGGGTATCTTAATAAAACTTGTACATTTGTGTCTAATTGATCAAGGCATTTATATGCCATTTTAACACATTTTTTATAAATCAATTAATTATTCATTTTTAAGTTACAGTCATGAAAACATTAAAAGAAAAAGACAAACAATCTTTTTTAGCAAGAAAAGAAGAAGTTTATTCCTTAATAATGGAAATGGGATCATTATTGGCAGATTATGATCATCAATGGTCTAATGAGCTAAGAAGAAAATTTGAAAGAGCTACTTCTTTTCTTTCCTCTATGAATTAGAATATTTTCTATCATCGGGGAACTTGTTGGTAGGATTATAGAATACAAAGTAAAACAACTTATCGCAATGGCTTATTTCATATTAATGGGAAGAAGAATCCCCAAGCAAGCCATAACAGGCTTCAAATTTCAAAATGAAACAGATAACATTCGTCCTTTTTTGTCAATCAGGATAAGGGGAAAGGACGAAATTATACCTTTCAAAGATAAAAAGGAGATACAGTCTGTAAAAGCGCATCTGTGTTCTATCTTTTCTGGGTTTGTAAAAATAGGTGACTGGTATCTCAAGATGTCAGAGGTTAAGGAGTATAAGCCAGTGACTGCCGAAGACATGAACCCCTACATCTTGTTTAAGACATCTAAGTTTGGAAATATAAAAGTTCGTTTCCCGAAAGATGAAGACATGGATGCCGAATTATTGGTGTTAGATCAACTTTTTGATGTAGAATAAACTATTAATCATATTTTAAAAATCATGACCTGGAAAGAATTAAAAGACAAAATATCCCTTATGACAGAAGAAGAGCAACAGCAAGAAGTTGCAGTTTGGGGAGAAAATATGAATCTAATGAAAGATTGTTCCTTGGAGAAAACAGACGAGGATTTGTACTATAATACTGAATGGGATTATACTTGTGAAGAGAGTGAATTGGAACCGGAAGACAAGAATGACCCTGATGTACATAAGGTATATGAAGCAGGAATGCATTATATTTATTCAAATTGATTTAAAAAAGATCTGATTATGGCAGCATTAACAACACTAAATATAACGGAAAAGAACGCTAATAACAGTTTGTCTGTAACTGTTAAAGTGAATGTCACCAAAGAAGGAGTGTTTACCACTACCTTGTCAAAAGAAGATGTGGATAAGATTCATTCTTATGGGATCAAATTACCTACAAACAGATTAGGCAACGAAGGATATTTCAATAGTATAGCACTTTCTGATTTGGAAAGTCAAATCAGGGAAGTTCTGAAGAGATGTTTGAGTTATAAAATAGTAGAAGAAGTGCCTGTTATTAAGTATCAACTGGAAACGAATTGCCTGTTTTCATATGACAAAAACGGAAATATTGTCCCTAACCCCTCTAAGGAATGGACAGGAGGCGATGAAAATGGAGAATGGAGGGATGGAACTTCCCGTTTAGATGCCTTAAACGCCCAACCTTTCGGTTTTAGTGTTTATGCAAAACCATTTCTAAAAAGAGTAATTGAATATGGAAATGGAGAGACAAAAGTAGAATACAGCAGGTTAAATACAGAAAAAGGAACCTATGCGCACTGGCTGAATTGTGTAACGAGCATATCATACAATAGACATAAACAGGTAATGGAAGTGGAGTGTAACGAATGTACCTCGAAATTATTCGTTGATATGATCAAGTCCATTTGTAATATAAGCGAACAAGTTAAGAGTTTTATCAATCCAGAACAAATAAAAGCAATTGCGGAGTCAAATGAACCGATTTTGCTTTTATCTAACAACTAAAAAATCATGAGGTATGTATGTGTTTTTATCTGCTTTCTGTTATGGCTTATTTTTACGTTGTTATTATCATTCACTGTCATAGGATTGGTTATAAGCGTGAGTGATGAATGGCAGGAAATGGGTGACAAAATAATAAATAAACCTTAAAAATAATTGAGCATGAGTAAATATACAGCAAAACAAATTGCCGAGTCCGATGATCTGTTTGATAAGCAAATACATAAAGTCAGAAAGTTTTATTTGAGTCGTAATCCTGATAAAATGATGATGCTCGAAGAAAGAAAAGCTGTTATCAAAGAACGAAATAAAGGTCTTTCCCCAGAATATGATAAGGAATATTATTGCGGAACCTGCGGAGCTAAAGACGGTGCGGAGCATCCTAAAACCGGATATTGCTTTCACTGTGATACGGATAACTGGATTCCAAAAAATGACTAACAGCTAAAATAATCGAATTATGACAGCCGAGAAGTTTAAATCTATTTGCGAAGAGAAAGGAATAACTTGGAATGATCTTGTCCGCATTAGGGTTATCAAACCAAAGAAATTTCTCGGATTCTTTAGGCAATTAACAGGTATAACAATCGAAGGTGCATTCAATGGCTGTTCTGCTTGTGTTGAAATAATGACCGATGATGACAACGGTGTTTCAATGATGCACTATATTGATTACGAAGATATTATAGGAGTTGAATTAATTAAAAATTAAAAATAATTGAGTGAACAGTTTGCAAAAATCAGTACGAATGCGTTGTTAGGATTATCAACATCCGCCACATAAGAACCATCTAATCCCGTAAATATCGTGATGCGTTGGTAGTATGTGTACAGATAGTAAGCAGGCGTTGGGATAAAGCATTTGGCAAACATTCACTCTAAATAAGAAATAGTAGATATGAATACAGAATTTGAAAACATGGCTTTGCTGAATATAGAAGACTACAATGAGCTTAAAGCTAAAGCCGAAGCAACAGATGAGCAGATAAAGAAACAAGCCGAAGAAATGGCTAAGCCTGAAGTTGTCACATTGAAAGTGCGCTTTTATACATACGGAGTATCATACAATCCATATACTTGTGTTGATGTTGAGATACCATTCTATGATGATAAAAAAATCAGAGATATGCTTAACAAAGCAAGTGCTGATATAATGAAATGGTGCGACGAAAATATGGAAAAATACAACAAAGAACTCAAAGAATCCAGGTCTACAAAAAAACATTGCGAAGGACTAAGAAAGCATATCGCAAATCTCGAAAGACGCCTTTTAAGGCATACATTGGCAAATGTTATTTTATCTATTATATCAGTTGCGACTATAATTGCCCTTTTCACATTAATTCAAAACTAAAAAAAATATGAATAAGAATATAATCAACAACGCTCAACTTTTAGAGATTAAAACTAAGATTAGACAACTTGGAGCAATGATGAATGCATATCAATGCAGGTTTGTGGTTTCTTCGGGTCAATTGTTTTTTGTGGATGATGAATATGCTGGAACGGTTAAACTGACTAATCTTGATAATGGAGAATCTAACATATCATTCCCTTCATGTGACGATGGATTGATAATCAATCCAGCCGATAAGCATATTAAATAATTTCAAAACTAAAAATATTTAAATTAATTAAACAATAATAAGACATGAAACAAGATATAGAATTTGCTGTTCCTCTTTTTAAAGCTGGTGCAGAATGGCGCATTAACAGCGTGTGGCATTCTATAACAGTAATTCCAGATTGCCACCGTTTTATTGTGTTTCTCCCTAAGAAATCAACAATAGGATCAAAGAATCCAATTATGGGTATATTGGAAGAGAACAGAACTTTTATATCCAGCCGTCCAGGATGTATTTTATGCAGATTAGATGAAATGGAATCATGGGCTTATTTGGATGATCTATTACCTTAGGTAATTATATACTCAATTAATTATTCATTTTTAAAAGTTAGAGTTATGAGACAAAAAAGGAAAAACACTTCATCCAATTTGGAGAAACAAAAAAAAATGTACTGATAAGTATGAATACATATATTTGCCAAAAGATCCGTTTAAGAAGCATCCTAATAAAAAAGGAGAATGTTATTTAATTCGTAGAGGCGAGGTCTAATACCGGAATGCAAAACGTTTTAGGACTTGACGATCCTAATGATAGATCGGGTACA
>ONZZ01001511.1_pt1 | contig 14651 bp, 17 predicted proteins | sample 1671101 | NCBI WGS metagenome assembly ONZZ01 (sample SAMN06348122, study PRJEB24527) | human gut metagenome | biome: human gut; feature: ankylosing spondylitis patient; material: feces | host: Homo sapiens | place: China | collected 2015-10
GTATGCAGGAAATGCTGTTGCAGGAAGCCGATGGAAAGATTTTATTGTTTCCTGCTTGGCCTAAAGATTGGGATGTGCATTTCAAATTGCATGCTACAGGACAGACTACTGTAGAGGCTGTTCTAAAAGGGGGGACGGTGGTTAGCTTGACCGTATTACCTAAAGAACGGGAGAAAGATGTAGTAAATTGTTTGCTGAATAAATAATTTAAAGGTAAGGAGGTGTGTTTTGTAAATTCACCTCCTACTTCTTTGTATATACTCGATTGGGAACTTGTCACTCCTTTTGTTTTTCTATTCTTATCTATTTGTATGGCAATCAGTGCCGGAACATTGTTTGATGGCTTTGGTTATCTTTGTTGCGTAAACAAGAACTAAAATGTCCGATGCTTTGTTCTTACTATCATAAATAGATTTAAAATGGTTATGAAAAAGATTTTGATAGCTTTGGCCTTATTGCTGACAGGCATTGCAAGCGGATCGGCATGTACCGGTATTTCATTCCTCGCTGAAGATGGCGGATATGTGCAGGCACGTACTATAGAGTGGGGGGACAGTTATCTTCCGAGTGAATATGTTATTGTTCCCAGAGGACAGGATTTGGTATCTTATACTCCAACGGGTGTAAATGGCTTGAGATTTCGGGCTAAATATGGTCTGGTAGGACTGGCTATCATTCAGAAAGAGTTTGTGGCTGAAGGACTGAATGAAGTAGGGCTTTCGGCTGGATTGTTTTATTTTCCCCATTATGGGAAGTATGAAGAATATGATGAGGCTCAAAATGCAATTACTTTGTCGGATTTGCAGGTGGTGAACTGGATGCTTTCCCAATTTGCTACTATAGAAGAAGTGAGAGAAGCTATAGAAGGGGTGAAGGTGGTGTCTCTTGATAAACCTGGTAAAAGTTCTACGGTACATTGGCGCATTGGCGATGCTAAAGGAAATCAAATGGTGTTGGAATTTGTAGGTGGTGTTCCTTATTTTTATGAAAATAAAGTAGGAGTACTCACCAATTCTCCCGATTTTCCATGGCAGGTGACTAACTTGAATAATTATGTAAATCTATATCCGGGAGCTGTCACTCCACAGCAATGGGGTGGGGTGACTATTTTCCCTTTTGGCGCAGGTGCCGGATTTCATGGCATTCCGGGGGATGTAACTCCTCCATCCCGTTTTGTTCGTGTAGCGTTTTATAAGGCAACAGCTCCGGTGTGTCCTACAGCGTATGACGCTATATTACAAAGCTTTCATATCCTGAATAATTTTGATATTCCTATCGGTATAGAACATGCGTTAGGGAAAGCACCTGATATTCCTAGTGCCACACAATGGACTTCGGCTATTGATTTGACAAACAGGAAAGTGTATTATAAAACAGCATACAATAACAATATTCGTTGTATTAGTATGAAGAAGATTGATTTTGATAAAGTGAAGTATCAGTCGTATCCATTGGATAAGGAGTTGAAACAGCCTATAGAAGAGATTATTGTGAAATAGTGCAAGGGCTTGGAAACTGTTGGCGGAAGTACATGGAAGTTTTAATTGCAATGAATGAATAATGGATAAAATGCATTTTTTTTAGAAAAAAGTTCTAGAAATGTTTGCAGATACAAAAATAAACTGTACCTTTGCACTCGCAATTCGGAAGAATAGCAATAACAAAGGATTGATTCGCTAGCTCAGCAGGTAGAGCACAACACTTTTAATGTTGGGGTCTTGGGTTCGAGCCCCAAGCGGATCACCAAAAGAAAAGCCAAAAGGCGACAACAAAAAGACAAGTCCTACAAAATCAATATTTTGTGGGACTTTTTTTATTTGTCCTTTGGCGACCTTGACCGCCAAAAAGAGGGCATTGACGGACAAAAATTAGTACCCAATTCGTACCCCCGACAAGATTTTCAAAAAAGGGGTACGATTTGTCGGAAATTGGCGGAACACTGTCGGGATTTGGCGACCCTGCATTTATCTCATTATGAGTTAATAAAAGTAGTTTTGTAACTTAAAAAATGAGGTATGAAATCGACATTCCGAGTATTGTTCTTCTTGAAGCGGGACAAGGTAAAAAAGAACGGTAATATGCCTATTATGGCACGTATTACCATTGACGGGAAACTGGCACAGTTCAACACCAAACTTGAAGTCAATCCCAAGAACTGGCAAGCCAAGACGGGAAAGGTGTCCGGACGTGGAGCGGAGTTTACCCGCATGAATGAAATGCTGGACGGTATCAAAGCCACCCTGTACAAGCACTACCAGACCATACTGGAAAGGGACGGCTATGTTACCGCTGAAAAGGTACGCAACACCTTTTTAGGCAAAGAGGAAAAAGCTAAGACCCTCCTGCAAGTGTTCGCACAGCATAACGAGCAGTATGCGCTGAAAGTAGGAAAGACCGCCACGCACCGGACATATACCCGGTACGAACTCACAAAGAGCCGTCTTGCCGAATATATCCGCACGAACTACCATGTGGAGGACATCAGCTTTCGGGAGATAAACGTGGTGTTCATCGAGGGCTTCTACCTCTTTATCCGTGAGAACTATCCATGCACCCACAACACCGCCATGAAGTTTGTGCAGCGTTTCAGAACCGTTGTGCTGTTCGCCCACAATCTGGGCTTGATAAACTTCAATCCTTTCGGGGCATACAAGTTGAAATTCGAGTATGTGGAGAGAGGGTATCTTGAACAGGACGAGTTAGACCGCATTTATCAAAAGACATTTGCCAGCAAGCGGCTGGAGCAAGTACGTGACATGTTCATCTTTAGCTGTTATACTGGCTTGTCGTATGTGGATGTGTGCGAGTTGCGGGCGGAGAACATAAAGGTTTCCTTTGACGGCAACTTGTGGATAATCAAGAAAAGGCACAAGACAAACGTAACGTCCAATATCCGCCTGCTGGATATTCCTAAAGCCATCTTGCAGAAATATGACGGGAAACTGCCTGACGGCAAGATTCTTCCGATAATCAGCAACCAAAAGATGAACGATTACTTGAAGGAAATTGCAACGGTGTGCGGCATAAACAAGAAAATCACCTATCATGTTGCCCGCCATAGTTTTGCGACCCTCAGTATCAGTTACGGCGTACCCATTGAGAGCGTTTCCAAGATGTTGGGACATACAAACATCAGAACTACACAAATTTACGCTAAAATCATCGACACGAAACTGAGTGCCGACATGGATATGTTCGCCCAAAGGTTGAATGAAAGGAAAACAAGCGTTTAATCACAATAAAATCTTGAAGTTTATGGATTTGCAGGTCATTCAAAACAAAATCTTTGAAGTCAGGGGTTGCCGGGTGATGCTTGACTTCCATTTGGCGGAACTCTACCAAGTGGAAACACGAGCTTTGAAACAGGCGGTCAAACGTAACATCGGGCGTTTCCCGTCCGACTTTATGTTTGTCCTCTCGAAAGAGGAAGCTAACTTATTGTTGTCCATAGGGGTGTCACAAAATGTGATACCCCCGGATTACAACTTTGGCGCAGCCTTGCCTATGGCTTTCACCGAACAAGGCGTAGCCATGCTTTCATCCGTCTTGCGCAGCCAGACCGCCATCGAGGTGAACATTTCCATCATGCGGGCATTTGTCCTTATGCGTCAGATGGTCGCAGGGTATGAGGAACTGTTGAAACGCATCGAGGAACTGGAAGCCAGCACCGATGCGCAGTTCAACGACATCTATCAGGCATTGACCCAGCTTTTGAGCCAGTCCCAAGAGCAGAAGCAACGCCGCAGAATCGGATTCGTTACCTATGACGAACCGGAAACAAATAGGTAACGATTTTGGTAACGAAATACTGCTTAATATACTGTATTTCAATAAGTAGTTTCCAGAGGCCGTAATTTGAACTGTGTCAGCTAAGGAAATGAATAAAATATTAACTTTGCTAACACAGTTTATTTTATGAGTGAAGAATTTGATTTTGAAAGTATCAAGAACAAGGCTCTTGAACAGTTGAAGTCTGGTAAGCCCTTGTTAGGTAAGGACGGTGCTTTTGCTCCGTTGTTGGAGAGTATATTAAATGCTGCCCTTGAAGGTGAGATGGACGCTCATCTTTCTGAGGATGAACGCATGAGTGGCAACCGTCGTAATGGCAAGATGCAAAAACAAGTACAGACTTCGATGGGAGAAGTCACCGTATCTACCCCTCGTGACCGTAACTCCACCTTTGATCCCCAGTTCATAAAAAAGCGTGAAACCATTCTTGCGGAAGGTGTTGCAGACCGCATCATCGGACTTTATGCTTTGGGAAACAGCACACGTGAGATAAGTGACTGGATGGAGGAGAACTTGGGTAATCGTGTGTCTGCTGAGACGATTAGTGCCATCACCGATCGTGTACTTCCGGAAATAAAGGCATGGCGTTCCCGTAGCCTGGACAGCGTTTATCCGATAGTCTGGATGGATGCCATTCATTATAAGGTAATGGACGACAGAGGCTGTGCCGTAACCCGTGCGATTTACAATGTACTGGCTCTGGACAGCGAGGGACATAAGGATCTGTTAGGGATGTATATCTCTAAAAATGAGGGTGCGAACTTCTGGCTGAATGTATTGACAGACTTGCAGACCCGTGGTGTCTGTGACATACTCATAGCTTGTGTTGACGGATTGAAAGGCTTCCCGGATGCTATCCAAAGTGTGTTTCCTGATACTATTGTCCAGCTCTGTATTGTCCATCAGATACGTAACTCCGTCAAGTATGTCGGCAGCAAGCACCAGAAGGAGTTCATGAGAGATCTGAAACATGTCTATGGTGCGGTAAATAAGGAATCCGCTGAGACAGAGCTTCTTAATCTGGAAGAAAAATGGGGTGAGAAATACCCTATCGTTATCAAGTCTTGGCAGGATAACTGGGAAAGGCTTACTGAATACTTCCAGTTTACGCCGGATATACGACGTATGATTTATACCACGAATACAGTCGAGGGATATCATCGTCAAATACGTAAAGTCACAAAAAACAAGGGCGTGTTCCCTAACAACACCGCCCTTGAAAAGTTGGTTTATCTCGCTTATCGCAATATACGTAAGAAATGGACCATGCCATTAGCAAATTGGGCAGCCATCGCACAACAATTAGCGATAAAGTTTGGAGATAGGTTTAAATTGTTGTAACTTTACGCTCGTCGGGAGTGCTGGTGCACCCCCTTGGCGCTGGCCGATCCCCGACCGATGAGCTTGGAAAAAAACGCCGCATGACACAGTTTATTTTACGCCCCCTAGTTTCCATTTATCTTGCGGGCAGTCCACCGGGCTACCCGCTTTTTTATATCCCTTTCCTCCGGCACATTCCCCGAAACGCCAGCCGTGCGGGGCATGGCAGACTGTTTTTCGTGAAAAGAGCCTTTGGAAACCCGCACAAGAGTATCGAAAAGTGAACTCCCGATACACTTGTCTTTCCCGCCCGTACAGGCAATTCCCTAATGGACTGAATGGAACAAGAACTTTTCCCCTGTTTCCCAGCCTGTAAATCTTCCTCATTAAGCAGTCCTCCTGCCGGGAAGTCGTTTTTATCATTTCAATAGGCAAAGGTAGTTACGTGTTCTTCACGGGTTTGCAAGGTCAAGCCTTTCAGGTTTGGCGAAAAAATCTTCCCTGCGACATTTGTTGCGAGGTATTTTTTGCACAAAACCTTGCGAACCCTAAACACTGCCCTTTTAAGCCCATGTGAAACGAAAACGACCGACCCGACCGGAAGACGCATAAAAAAAAAGTCGGATTTACGGGAAACAGGAAAAAGTTCAGTGAAACTTCAACTCCCTCACCTCTCGAATCCGCATAAAAATTAAAAACTTAAAAATTACAGGATATGGAAGCAACGACATTATCAGAAGCAAGAGTTTATGTAGGCACTTACGGCAAGTACAACAACGGTTCACTGTTTGGGGCATGGCTCGACCTGTCGGACTATTTGGACAAGGAAGATTTTTACGAAGCCTGCCGGGAGCTTCACAAGGACGAGGAAGATGCCGAGTTTATGTTTCAGGACTGGGAGAACGTGCCGGAGGGGTTAATCGGCGAAAGCTGGATTTCCGAGAACTTCTTCACCCTGCGGGATGCGGTGGAGCAGTTGGGCGACACCGAGCAGGAAGCCTTTTTCGTGTGGTGCAACTACAAAAGCCGTGATTTGAGCGAGGAAGATGCCGACGACCTTGTACGGGATTTCTGGGACGAGTATCAAGGGCAGTATGACGATGAAGAAGATTTCGCCTACCGGATTGTAGAAGAATGTTACGACCTGCCGGAGTTCGCAAAGTCTTATTTCGATTATGAAAAATTTGCCCGTGATTTGTTCATGTGCGATTATTGGATGGACGAGGGTTTCGTGTTCCGGGCAGCGTGAGAGGATTATCCGGGCTGGGTGTCAAAGCCCAGCCCCCCAAAAAAAAGACAAAGTTTATAACCCATAAAATTTTGAGGATATGAAAACGACAGAAGTAAGCAAAGACCTAATCGGCAGGCGGTGCGAGTGTATTTTTACAGGCATGATGGTAACGGGCGTTATCGAGGACACGGAGGAAAACGAATATTCGGTAAACGTGAAAGTGCGTTTCGACCATCCGCACCAGTGGGGCGATGATTTCTACACGGAGGACTGGGCATGGGGGCGCAAGATGGACGAGTTCGGCACGCTGCACCATTTGCGGCTGCTGGAGGACAAGCCGGACTTTCAGACCATGATAGTGGTTTTCGGCGAGCCAATCAGCCAAATAGACCGCAGCGTTTTCAAAGACGCGGACACGTGGGGCGTTTGTTCCCTGCAAGGCTGGGTAAACAGCTATGAAAGTGTCCGGTTTGTAGCCATAAACGACCATACGGCGGTCATAACGGGCGAATACAACTTTGAACAGGTTAAGGTGTGGTTAGAGAAATACACGTCCATAAAGAGCCTTAAAACCAGTTGGTAGAGAACGGCGGCTGTTTGCCGCCGCTACTTTCTTTCGTGAGTGCCGGAAAATAAAGTAGCAAAGAAACCTTGGTATATTATAGGATGTAAACAATTTATTGTTTATGATTTAGTATTTCCAAATACAATTTTTTGAATTGTTCTGCAAAATCTTCGGCTGATTTACGACTTTTAACAACCTCTACTGTTTCTTTATTGTATTCTGCTTTTTTGGACCAATTAAAAGAGCCGTGTACTACCTTATCTAAATCTATAATGCAGAACTTATGGTGCATAAGATTGTTGTTATAAGCTCCAAATTTAGGATAGCATAATATGTTTAGAGATGATTTATATTGTTCGTACTTACATCTATTAATCTCATCATCAATTATAATTATTCTAACATTTAATCCCTCTTTTCTTTTTTGAATTAATAATTTATAAATTTCATCCAATGTAAACCAAGCTACTGCTATCCAAATTGAAAATTTAGCATCAGTGATTTCTTTTATAATTTTATTCTTTTGCTCCTCAAAAAGCACTTCTAATTCAGGTATATCATCCTCTATTTGACTGATATTACCCGGCACAAATTCAAGAGATATTATTTCCAATCCACAATCCGTCGATTGTAATACTTTATCAATAGCAATACGTAGATTTTTAGTTACATTATCGTTTACAATATTAAATACATCTGTTGGAATAGTTATAATAGCATTTGCTTCTGCATATCCCCATCTATTGCCCCATTTTCCTGTTTTGGTTAATGATAAATTAAAATTAGATACAATCCTTTGAATCATAGATTTATCCGGCTTATTATAAGACTTATCAATGTATAATCTTAACCTTTGGATAATCTCATCCATATTTTCAGGAACTTCATTTGTAAAATCGCTCATAATGCATATTTTTAGCAAAGTTACATATAAAAACGCACCCGACAATATTTTGCCGGGTGTTTATTAACATATTCATTCAAAACAGTTTATTCGTTTTCGCTACTGTCATTGTTGAATGAGAACGAAACCTGCTGCATCTGCCCGAAGCTGTCGATGATATAGATGTCAATCGTCTGCTGGTCGGTCGATGCCGATGTGTAATAGAGCCGGAATGTTTCTTTCTCCAGCGGGTACAGGTCATTGGGCAGGAACACCGTGCCGTTATCCATTTCCAACTTTCCCTTGCCGTCAGGCTGGAAATAGCGTATCTGGTAGGTCGTAGGCAGGTAGTCGCCACCACGCACCAGTTGGCAGCGTATTTCGGCGGTTTCACCCACTTTCAGTTTCTTGGGTACGGGCAACGTTTCCACCGTGAACGGATAAGCCTGCTGAATGTCCAAACCGTCATTACAGGCGGTAACAAGCACGAGGGCGGCCACGATGTAGCAGCCCATGATGATTTTATACATTACATTCTTCATATACATTATTATATAGAGGTCAGTTGATAATGAATTTCAGTCCCATACCTACCTGCATGTGGAACTTGCCGATGTCCGAGCCGAACAGCATCCGTTCCCTCACATTGACGAGCAGCACCATCCGGTCGGTCAGGTAGGTTTCCAGTTCCAATGTCAGCGCACCGCCGTAGATAAAGCAGTCTTTGTCCAGCAGCGTAGCCCCGTCCGGCAGCAACTTGCCGCCCCGGTTGCTGGTTTCATACCCGGCAAGAGCCGACAGCCCCAGCGAGAGGAAAAAGGTCTTTCGCCTGTCCGAAAGGAATTTCAGGTAATAGCCGCCCTCCGCAGTGAACTGTTCTACCGGAATGCGCATATCCTTGTAGTCATACTTCTTATGCAGGTATTCCCCGCCAATCACCCAGCGGTTGGCGTTCTTGGTATAGACGCTGTACGCCGCCCCGAAGTGGTAGGCAAAATCGCTTCCAGCGTTCCAATGTACCCCGTCAGCCATGCCAGCCGTTACCTGTAAGGCTTTCATGCCCGGCAGGTATCTTTGCGCCCGTGCCTGGTTGAAATGCAGGCACAGCGCAAAGAGCATGATAATGAATAGTCCCCGCTTCATGCTCACTTGATTTTAAGTTCGTCTATCTCCTTGGCGTTCACGATGTCGGCGTTCTCCACCCGGATGCTTTGGTGGCGACCGCCATTCTTCTCGTAGAGTTCCACAAGCAGCAGCTTGTCGTCCGGGATGGTGAACTTTGGCAGGGCGTACACCGTGCGCACCGTGCTTTTCCCGGCAACCTCTATCACTTCATTATAACTGCGTACCGCATCCAGTACCGTTTCCTGAATGGCGGTGCGTTTGGGCACTTTCTTATCGACAATCTTAAACCGGATGAAATCCGTGTCGAAAGGTACGTTGGAACTGTTCTTCGTCTGCGTATGTACGTAAAGCATCCCGTTGTAGGTGTAAATGCCCTTGATTAAGAACTGGATGCCGAAACGCTTGCTGCCCAAGTGTCGCACTTTACGGTCATTGTTCTTGTAAATGCTCTGCATTATCAGTTTTACCAGCAGCGGGCTTTCATTTCCCAGTTCCCGGAAATAGATGTTCATGCGGGTATGCGAAAAGTCGGACGTATCTTCATTTTCCAAGAAGTCCTTCATTTCGATGTTGAGCATTTCCGGCTCACGGGCATACTTGGCGTTGAATGAATAGAAGCTACCGTCCTCACAGATGACGGAGAAGTTCGTTTCTCCCGGAAAGCCCTCTGTCGTGGCTTTCACCCTGATTACGTTTTCCGCACCGTCAGCCTTGCCCGCTATGATGTGGTTGCTCCCCAAATCTACATAGTGGACGGCGGAGGGGAAAATGATATGCACCGTCTTGGCGAAAGTCACTTCCACGCCGTAGGGCGTTACCATTTGTCGGTAAGGCAGCTTTCGGGTGATACCCCGGTACAAGTCGTTGCCTGCCGCATACTTCACCGTGTCGGTTTCCTGTGCGTTTGCCGCACACACGCCCAGCAGGAGGGCGCACATTACAAAAATCTGTTTCATTGTTAATTGGAAATTTTAGTGGTTTGTCAAATGATTATTGCTGTTTGGCGTAAAGCATCACCTTGTACCCGGCTTTCAGCTTTACTTTCACGGTTCGGAACTTCTTGGCGAGGTAGCCGGACGTTCCTTGCAGCAATCCCCTTGTCATGTCCATAGCCACCTGCTGCCCGGCACTCCGTGCAAAGGAAATGCTTGTACCCAGCCCGCTGCCGATATTCGCCATAGCCTCATTGAACGCTTCCTGCTCCATAGAGGACGGCACAGATAATCCCTTTTGCCCGTCCGTGTCGAACACGGCAAGCTCCACCGGGATGATGTTGCCAGCGTACTCAATCGAAGACACCAGTATGTCGAGCCGTTCGCCCTGCACCTTTGCCGTACCCGCCACAAGGGTATTCTTCGGTACGACTATGTTCCCCGCCTGCATGGGTTCAAGCAGCCGTAGTTTCACCGCCTGCCCGTCAATCAGCGTCTGGTCTTGGTGGATGCAGGCGGCTATCGTGTTCCTGCCCACAGCGTAGCCCGTGCCTACCGCCGTGTTGAAGCCGTAGTTTCGTGGCTGGCTGTACGCCCGGATAAAGTCGGCATCGCTCATGGGCTGGCTCAGTCCCGAAACCGTGTTCTCACGCACCGCCCGCACCGACACCGCATCCGGCTTCTTTTCGATGCCGCCCGTTACAGGCACTTGCGCCGCCTGCCCGCCGCCAGCGTACTTGGCGGCAAGCTCGTAGGATTTCTCCAGCAGGGCAAGCTGGTCGTCAGCAGTGGGCGTGGCGGTCTGCTGCCGTTGCAGGCGTTCGGTCAGTTCCGCCACCTGCCGTTTCAGTTCCTCTTTTTCTTCATCCTCCGCTGGCGGTTCATAGAATGTGCTTAGCTGGCGGTTGATGTTCCGGTAAGCAGTCGCCGAAGAAGCACCGCCGCCCCTTGCGGGCTGCGGATCATCTTCCGGCATCGGTTCTGCGTTTCCTTGCCGTCCTTCCGCTTCACCGTCAGGCGTAAAGCCGAAGTCTTGCAAGGACTGGATTCTGTCCTGCCGCTTGCGGCTCACCACCGCCTGCTCGTAGGCGGTCTGTTTGTCAGCTATAATCCCGTCCTCTGCGGGCAGCGGGAGGTCGGCGTTGAAGCCGCCCACGCTTTCCACGTCTGTCTTGTCCTTGCCGGAGGGTGCGAATATCAGGTACATGCACCCGGCAAAGGCGAGGAACATCAGCGGGAAGACTATCATCTTCTTTCGTTGTTGCACCTCTTTCGGGGAGAGTTCCCGTTTGGGCTTCTTCTCCTTTGCGGGCTGTCCGCCCGGCTCATTCTTCCGTGTTTCTTCCATATTCCGGTCTGTTTAATGGGTTGATACTGTCGCCGCCATGCAGCGGAAATTGCCTGATATGCTCGATTTGCAGCCTTTGCCCGTCCCGTTTCCCGATGTGGTAGATGGACGAGACGGTGATATAGACGGACAAGCCGCCGAACAGGAGGAACATCACGAGGATGACCGCCAGCCGTTTGCCCGGTGTGATGCGCCCGCACATCCGGCGCAGGCGTTCATCCGCCCAATCCTGCGCCCTTTCGATGTAATTCCGTTTTCTTTTCATGCGCTTAACGTTTGATAGTCTGCAAATCCTTGTTTTCGGTAATCGTGAACGCTTCCATGATGAAGCCGTGCGGGTTGTTGTCGCTGCGTGTGGCGTTCAGGAGTCTGCATGTGGTTACAAGGCTTCTGACCGTCAGGCTGCTTTCCCGGACAATCAGTTGCCGGGCATAGGTGTCCACCCGGTAGGGGTACTGGTCGAAGTCGCACTTCATGCTGTCTATCTCCACTGTCTGGTTGATGTTGCCCGAAATCACCCGGTTGTAATACCCTTTTTCCGACAAGTCCTTGTAATAATTGTATGCGCTCTTGTCGGCGAGGAACAGCGAACGCCTGACATTGCTTTCGATGGCGTCCTTGTCGGGCGAGAGCGTGAAGAAAAGCTCATGGAAACGCTTCACGTGCGATTTCGCTTCAATCGGTCTGTTCTGTGCCATATCCTGTGAGAGAGCCAGCATCAGGCTCTTGCCGTTGTCGAGGACGTATATCTTCTGCCGCTGCTTTTCGGCGAAGCTGTACGAGTTCCACACGGCAAACCCCGTAACCAGTGCGCACAGGCAGATGAATACCAGTGCGAAAAGCCGGATTTGCCGGAAGCTCGTTTCGATGTTCGTTAATGACTTAAATTCCATGTTCTGATAAATTGAAGTTGGTTATTTGAGTAGTTTCCCGGCAATCTTCCCGCTTGTCGCTCCAGCCACAGCCCCTGCGACCGACCCGGCTCTTGCCACGTTGCGGTTGTAGGCGGACGTGCCGCCAGCCGACACAATCCAGCTTGCCACTGTGGGGATGGTGAAGTAGCCCACGATGCCGATAATCATGAAGATTACATAGATGGTGCTGCTGCCGTCAGGAATAAAGTTGGGGTCTGAAAGCTGCTCGATGTCCTTCTGGAGCATCAGCGTCTGTATGCGAGCCAGCACGCTGCTGAACAAGTCCGACACGGGAAGCCACAGGTAAATCGAGATATAGCGTGAGAACCACTGGGTCAGTGTGCTTTGGAAACCGTCATAGACGGAAATCGCAAACGCCAGCGGACCCAATATCGAAAGCACTATCAGGAAGAACGTGCGCAGCGTGTCGATAATCAGCCCCGCCGCCTGAAAGAGTATTTCCAGCAGTTCCCTGAACCAGTCCCTGACGGACTTCTTGATGTTGTACGCCGTCCTGTCCATGTACATGCCCGCCATCGTTACCATCTCGGAGGGCGACCAGCCGAGTTCGTCCAGTTGTCGGTCAAATTCCTCGTCCGAAGCGAGGTACGCCGTTTCCGGGCTTCGCATCAGGGCTTCGTATTCCAGCCTGTCTTTTTGCGCCCGGTACTCGTTCATGTCAAAGGTCTGCGTTTCCATAAGTTGGTTGCAGCCTTTTACCACAGGCGACAATACCGTGTTGATTGTCCCCAGCACGAACGTGGGGAAGAACAGGATGCACAGCCCCAGCGCGAAGGGACGGAGCAGCGGGTACACGTCTATGGCTTCCGCCCGTGCGAGCGACTGCCACACCTTGGCGGCGACGTAGAACAGCGCGCCCAGCCCGGCTATCCCTTTGGCGACACCCGTCATGTCGCCGCAAAGGGGCATCATTTCATCGTATAGCACCCGCAGCACTTGGTGCAGGTTGTCAAATTCCACCGCTAATAACATAGGCATACCGATTGTTACATGTTACCAGTAGCGTTCATCCGCCGAGCCGTAGAGAGCCAGCACCCGGTCGGTGTCGTTCTTCTTTTTCGCCCGCAGGTAGGACACCGAGATATTCTTGCGGGTATAGTAGTTCACGAGGTTGCGGTAGTTCATCAGGCTGTTGTACGCCCGGTCGATGACCGCCAGCCGTTCGGCATCCGAGAGCGACATGCCCGTGACGTTCACCACGTTTTTCAAGTCCTGCAACACGTCCGAACTCTCGTCCAGCAGCATGGCGTAGCCGGAGGATATGGCGGCAAGCTCGTCCGCCGTGAAATTCGGGTCAGCCAGCATGTTCTGGAAGTTGCGCACGTAGATTTCGGAGATTTCCGCCACCAGCGCGATGGACTTGCCTACCTTTACACCGCCCTTCACCACGTCATGCACCGATTTGAGCGCATCGTAAAACTGCTTGTTCTGCTGGAATATCTTCTGCGTTTCCAGAAAGCCGTTCAGTGTGTTGGCTTTCGTCCCCGCCGTTTCCACCATTTCCTTGGCGGAGTTGATGATGCTCTGGGCGAGGTTGCCGGGGTCTGACACGACCCATTGGGCGTTTGCCCTGCCTGCAACACACAGGCATATAGATACGATTACTAACAGTTTTTTCATCTTGTCCCTTTTTTAATGTTTGAAACTCGCTTGTATTCTCCGCCGGGCGAAAGGATTATCCGGTCTCGTTCCTTGTCATAGGTCAGGAGGATGGCGAAGCCTGTCTCGATGAACAGCTTCCCGCCGTGTTCCGTTATCAGATAGGAGGTTTCCAGAACTTTCCCCCGGATATTCGCTTTCCGGGTAACATTGTATGTGCCGCCTTTTCCCGAAAGGGTGAAAGCCGGGCGACCTTTGACGTGTACCCATTCACCCTGCATCCGCTCCAGTTGCTTTTCCGGGTCATCCTTGCAGGATGCCAGCAACAGGACACAGGAAAAGAGTGCCAAAAACTTGCTTGTACGTTTCATATTCCTGATTTTAAGTTGTTGATGATTGTGGATTACGCTTGCTTTCCGCCAGCCGCTTGATAGCCAGTTCAAGGTTGCCGCCCAGCTTGTCAGCGAGGGCGAACAGTTCCATCTTCTCGCTTTCTTCGGTCGTGTACGTGTAGTATTCCTCCAATGATACCTCGGTGGCATATACCGCCGATTGTGTGCCGCCCAGCGAGAAGAACACCTCCTTGTACTTCCGTCCGGGATGGTTCGCCATGTTGATGGACAATATTTGCGAACGCTCCTTGTCGGTCAGCCCCAAGAGGTTCTGTATGCTGTCGAACTTGTTCAGGTATTTCCTTTGGTCTAACAGAATCTTGCAGTCCGAATTATTGATGATGCTCTCTTTCACGATGGGCGAGGAAATAATATCTTCCACTTCCTGCGTGACCACTATCGCTTCCCCGAAATACTTTCGGACGGTCTTGTAGAGGTACTTGATGTAATCCGCCATGTTCGCCGATGCAATCGCTTTGCCGGGTAGGTCGGGGGCATTACTGCCCCTTTCCCCCCTAAGAACCGTACGTGA
>ONZZ01001530.1_pt1 | contig 14480 bp, 9 predicted proteins | sample 1671101 | NCBI WGS metagenome assembly ONZZ01 (sample SAMN06348122, study PRJEB24527) | human gut metagenome | biome: human gut; feature: ankylosing spondylitis patient; material: feces | host: Homo sapiens | place: China | collected 2015-10
ATTAAAGAGAATTCGTCAGGGGGTGGAGACCGTGGAACAAAAACGGCCGGCAGATCAGCAATCTAATCCCACGTTAAAACGAGAAAATGCTTAATTGTTCTCATCAAAGTTCTCTACCTGTTCCATGACCTTTTTGAGAACTTCGGGGCTGTACTGCGGGGGATATCACGCTTTTCAAAGAACGAGCCGGAGTTGCGCGCAGCGCGCAGATAATCCCGGCAGTTAAACAAAATCTAATCAAGGTTGAGAGCTTTTTCTTCAGCCTTCGTCTTTGCCATGGCGTTTTTCTCCAATCTGAAAATTACAAATTGCGGACAAAAAGGACGCATTGTTGTGGCAAGCAGTGCAAGCTGGTACCAACTTGCAATTTTTGAATCTGATTTCTAAAAATCAAATTCAAAATGCTTGTTGGGCTGTGCCCAAACCCCTTGCGTTCTGCATCCGACGGATGCAGGCTGCGCATTTTTGCAAAATGCTTTTTAATCTGAGTGCCGATGCCTGTGGTGTCGGCACTTTTTGCACAGATGGATTTCCGGAAGCAGAAAATAGTGCTATGCAGCACATCCGGGATTGTGCTATACTTGATTTACATAAACTTGTTTGTCCTAAAAAGTTGGAGGTGTTCATGGCAACACGAACCATTTGTTTTCCCATATCCGGCTATCCCTATTGCAGAGAACAGCCGGTGACATTCACATGGATAAAAGGCAGCAAGCGGCAGAATATCCGTGCCGTCCATGATGCCGTCCATACAACAGACCCGGATGTTTCGATTCTGGAAGTCAGCTCTGCATCCGTTCAGCCGGAGGGTGAAGGTGTTTCTTCTCTGCGGCTTTTGCTGCATCTGGATTCTGTTGCGCAGGATGTACCCATCAGCACGGTTTTTGAAGCCACCAAAGTGTTTGAACATGGTGGGCCATTCGCTGACCTTCTGACCTGTGAGCCACCCAAAGTCCATAAGGACACTCGGCTGCGAACCAGTGGAGAGCTGCTGCGCTACTCTCTGGAAGAAAGTGAGTATCCGACAGAGCCGTACCCGGATTCGTTCTTTGAGTGGCTCTATTGCCGTGCGTTGAAGCAGTCCCCGGAAAAGGCTGCGCAGCTGAGCAGATATAATGCCTTTTCTGATATTGCTGCCGCAGCGGATTCAAAAAAGTATTATGGCGATTCCTCGCGAGCAGTTGCAATCTATGTAGGACTTGCAGCGGCAGGAAAACTTCCGTGCATCGATTCCTATGAATCATTCATTGCGGAAGTTTACACGGAGCCAAAACCTCTGCCTAAATCCGGAAAATCTGAGGTTGCTTCAGAAACGACACCCGAAGTTTCTGCACCAGCAAAAGAGATTCCGGTAGACGAATCGCCGCAGTCCGATAATGCAAATGCGGAAGTGATTCCGGACATTGCGCAGATGGAGCATATCCTTGAGCTGCCCAAAGTGACCTGCCTGCTTCTCTCTTTGGCAAAAAATGCTGGTCTTTCTGCAAATAATTCCAGTGAGCTGGCGTATAAGGGAAAGGAATTCCTTCTTGACACTTATCAGAAAGCACTGAAAAACAAAACGCTCCAAATCAATATCCAGAAGAACAAAATTACATTTCCGATGGAGGAGCATGACAGCGGATTTCATGCAGTCGGTATGTTGACCCGTTCGCCTGCTTGGGAATACGGATGGAAGTTTAACTATCTGACTGAGAATACATCCGGTGCAGAAAAGTCCGAAGTTAAAGAAAAAATCCCTCCGAAGCCTTTGACCGCATTGGAACATCTGGAACGCTGTGGGTATAAAATCGTTCAGCAGGTCGTACCGAAAAAACTTCCGCCGATTGCCGTTCAGCGGATGGCATGGAAAACAGGCGAAGCTCTTTGCGACCCGGTAGTGGTGGATTTCTTGCAGTTTATTCGGACACATATGCAGAGTGACGGCTCTTTTTCGTTCCGTATCCCAAAGGGTACTTCCAAGAATTCGTTTGCCACACTTTCGGAAATCGCTCAGACGTGGGATAAAATGGGACTTTTTGCATCCATTGTGATCTATCCGCAGAATATCGTCTATGAGCTTGCGCAAAATGAGACTGTCCGGCATTTCCTGAGCGGGAAGTGGCTGGAACTTTTTGTGGAGCATCAGGTTCAGCAGATTTTGAATCGCTATCAGGAGGAGCAGGGTGCAGAAGTTTCGCTTTGCTCCAATGTGATTCTTTCAGAAGCGGCATCCGCAGGGAGCACGCATGAACTGGATGTTGCGTTTTCCATCAACGGAAAATTCTTCTGGGTGGAAGCCAAATCGTCCAGCCGAAGTATTGATTATGGAAAATACGCTTCTCTATGCGAAAAGCTGAAAGTAACCTCCGACCGACTGCTTTTGGTCAACAGTGATTTGTCCGTGGAAGAGTGCGAAGGTGTTTCTTATTTCTGGAATTACCGAGTTGCAAATTGTGCAACGATCACGCAGGAACTGGAAAACATGATTGCCAAACAAATTGAAAGCGCCGGAAATGCTGCTCTGAGTATAGACTGAGTAATAAGCAGAAAAGGCCCCGAGAACCTTGCCGGATAAGCGGCAAAGTTCTCAGGGTCGTATTGTTTATCTGGAATGTTCGGTTTGCTTTGGATCCTTTTCCTCATCAAAGAAAAGCTCGATATTTTTCTGCGCTCGAAGAAGCTCCTGCATCTCATCGCGCGCCTTGCGGTAGTCCGGGTAGCGTGCTTTCTTTTCTGTCAGCAGTTTGGAATATTCCGCATCCAACTCCTTAATCTTGGGGAGCGTTTTCAAATTGGATTCATCAAACGCCGCTTTCGCCGCCTTGTGCAGCGTGATTTCTGTGCAGTGCTCTTCCAAAAACTTTTTGCTGTACCCAGCTTTACGGTAGGCATCATACACAGGTCGAGTCTTGGCATAGTTGATGATGTGTGCTTTCAGCACTGCGATTTCTGCCAGCCGCTTCTCAGAGGTTTTGATGGAATCGCCCAGTTCGTGATAGCGAGAAAGTGCAGCATCCGCACGTTCCTTTAGCTCGTCTGCGCTGCTGATTTTCTGCTGTTGCAGAAAAATCAGCGTTTTGGACATCTCTTTCAGGTTGTGCTTCTTCGCCCAACGCTCGTATCCACCGCCCTTGCCCTCGGCAAGTTTCGCTTGAATGTCCACCAGCAACTGAAATGTCTGTTCCTTTGGTGGCTGTTTCTGATGGGGATGATGCTTTGCCCTACCAGCCAACACCGCCTTGATTTCTTCCTCACTGTACCCAGCACCCAGTGTCTTGAAACGGATAAAGCGCTTCTGCCGTGCGCCCTTGACGGAAGTGTATTTGCCGCGTTTGATTTCATAGCCCTGCTGTTCCAGCTTTTGCAAAAATTCTTCGTAGTCGGTGGGTTCCTGCTGCAAAATTTCATCGATGATACCGCACAGCCGGTCGCGGTTGCTTTCCCTTGGCGGGTAAGTGATGCGCTTCTGCCGCTCCCGGTAAGGCTTCTTTTCGATTACGGAAAGCTGATGTTCCAGACAGATCAGATCGCTCAATCGCTGCACTGCCAGACCGGAAAAGAAAAAATCCCGAAATTTCCGGGTGCCGTCCAGTGCAGTGGAATTGTAGATGATATGGTTGTGGATGTGTTCCCGGTCAGTATGAGTGGCAACAATAAAGGCGTGTTTGCCTTTCAGAAATCGGGAGGCCAGTTCGTAGCCGATGCGGTTGGCTTCCTCTGCCGTGATTTCACCGGGCCGGAAGGATTGCCGTATCTGATAGGCGATGACATTGCTTTTTTGGCTGCGCCCGGTGGCCTGCTCGTATAGCTTCTTTGTGAGCATGAACTCCTCATCCACGGTAAGCGGGCTGCATTGATAACTACTGACAAGCTCGCCCTTTTCAGTCTTGTCGGGGTTCTGTGCATAGTCAGTGCGGTCTTTTAGGCAGGCGGCGATAGATTTTCCTTTGTGCTGATGCAGTGCGATCAGACGAGTAGCAGCCAGAGCAGATCACCTCCTAAATGAAAAAGCCGCCCGAAGGCGGCAAGAAGATTCAAAATCAAATCAGGTCCCGGAGCCAACCGCTGAATTTCTCAACGCCCTCCACCATTGCAGTTGCGCCGACAAAAAGGACAAAGCAGAGAAATTCGGCAACCAGCAGAATCAGAAATTGATCCCAAGTCTGGCGGTAGACGGTGTAGATGCCGCAGCCAAAGATATACAGCATCAACGGCGCGACAACATAGCTGGACAGAGTAAGCAGCCACTTTGCCATCAGAGCCAGAAAAGCCACGAACAGAGAGATCGGGGCAAGCATCATCTTGAATAAAAACCTCATATCAAACACCAGCCTTTCTTTTTCGCCCCTATTATAAAGGTATCGCCCCTTGCCTTGCAAGGGTGTCAACCGTTATGTAAACCCGCAGCCTCCTACTGCGGGAAATTTTTTAGAGTTCGGTGAGTTTGGCGAGAAGTTGCTTGCCAATAGCTATCAGCTCATCCAACCGACTACGCAAGTCCTCTAAATCGGCGGCATAGAGCTGCCCGCTTTCACTGGCCCGTTTCGCCACCTGATTCAGGTTGTTGCTGCAATTCTGAAGAAGGTACGCCATCCGACGCAGCTGTGGTAAATCAAGATTCAGGCAGTAACCATCCAGAGCCATTTTTCGCAGATAAGAGCCAATGCTCAAAATACCGCAACTTTCCATCTTCTGACGAATGCGTTCCAGTTCGACTTTGCTGACACGAAAATGGATCTGCTGGTCACGGTGCTCCGTCACCGGGCATCACCATCCTTATCCAAGTAAGATTTGAATGGTCGGACAGGCTCCACTTTATCAGCCTTTTCTTCCAGAGCTGCCAGCACAGAGGGGCGGGCATCCGGCTTTTCTTCCGCTTCGGGTTCTGTCCGGCTGGACTGATGCTCCATGTTCAACAGCGCATCCAATTCTGCAAGGCGGGCAGATTTGGTTTGCAGTTCTTCCTCCTGCGCAAACGGCTTGGCGATTTCAACCTCTGCGGCCTGCTTCTGCTGTTCCAGAGAATCCAGTGCGGCATCAGCATCGGCAATGCGGTCGGCAAAATTGCCGATGGCATTGTCCAGACGGACGATGTTGCCGCGAGGGTCATCGCCCAGCGGTACCGGATAACTCAGCTCGCCGCGGAGAACGATTTGATGCTCATTCTTGAAACTGTCAAAGCGAATGTTCAGCTCAAAGCCGCGATAGGTGCCCAGCAGCATCATATCCGCATTCGGCATCTCCTTGCAGGCGAGCATCAGCCGCTCACCAGCGGCTTTTTTCTCATCGAACACCATGCCCTTGATCGTCATGCCGCAGAAGTTCTCCTTATCCTGCGGGTGTGCGTCTGCGATTTGGGCATCGTTTTTCAGAGCCGCAATACGGTTCTTCGCTTTCTGAATTTCCTCCGGGTAATGCTTGAGCAGCTTATCTTCCAGACGATATTTCTGGTTCTGGTAATCCGAGCGCAGCACCTTGAGCTTTGCTACCTGCACATCCAGATCCATCTTTTCCCGGATGCGCGGGTCGCCTGCGCATAGGGCCTTGACCTCGGCATACGAAAGAGCCTGCTCATCCACATCATCACAGGAGCGCATCGGAGATTTGCTCGTCATGATCTGCGAAATAAACTTCTGCTTGTTTTCCAGCGTTTGCCAGAGGTAGGCGTCGAATGTCCCCTCCGTGACGTAATTATAGACGTAAACTTGTTTGTTTTTGTTGCCCTGACGGATGATTCGGCCGTTGCGTTGGGTCATATCGGACGGTCGCCAGCCTACATCCAGATGATGCACGGCCACCAGCAGGGTCTGGACATTGGTGCCTGCGCCCATCTTTGCAGTGCTGCCCAGCAGGACACGCACCTTGCCGCTGCGGACTTTGGAGAACAAATCCGCTTTCTTACCTTCAGTATCAGCGTTGTGGATGAACTCGACCTCCGATTCCGGCACCCCGGCGGCAAGCAGCTTTGTGCGAATATCATCGTAGACATTGAACGAGCCGTCTCCCTTGGGCGTGGACATATCGCAGAAAATCAGCTGCGTCAGATTATCCTCTTTGGTTTCGTTCCAGATACGCAGAACATTGTCGACGCAGGCATTCAGCTTGCTGTCCGGGTCATCCGGGGTGAGCGGATTCATCAGCCGCTGGTCAAGGCCGGTTTTACGTCCGTCCGAGGTGATCTTCAGCATATTGTCCACCGAGGGGTCAACCGCACCGCTATGCACCTCAGCAGCACGTTCGCTCAGGGATTTCACCATGTCCTGCTGGATTTCCGAGGGTTTGACCACGACAGTTTCAAACTTGGCTTCCGGAACAGGCAGATGCAACTGGTCGGAAGTCTTGATGTCCGCTGCCTCCTTGAACATATTCATCAGCTCCGGCAGATTAAAGAACTTGGCAAAACGTGTGCGCGCACGGTAGCCGGTTCCTTCCGGCGCAAGCTCAATGGCCGTGGTGGTCTCGCCAAACGTAGAAGCCCATGCATCAAAGTGGGTCAGTTGTTTCTGCTGGAGAGTGCTGTACTGCAAATAGCGCATCAGTGTGTACATTTCCGTCATGGAGTTGCTGATGGGCGTTCCCGTTGCGAAAATCACGCCGCGCCCGCCAGTCACTTCATCCAGATAACGACACTTGCCGAACATATCGCTGGACTTCTGTGCTTCGGAGGTAGAAAGGCCAGCAACATTGCGCATCTTGGTGTAAAGATATAGGTTCTTGTAGTTCTGGCTCTCGTCCACAAATAACCTATCTACGCCTAATTGTTCAAATGTGACCACATCATCCTTGCGGTCGGTGGACTGTAGCTTTTTCAGTTTCACCTCCAGTGTTTTCCGTGTCTTTTCCATCTGTTTCACGGTAAAATGCTCACCGGACTGTTCTTTGGCCTCTGCAATGGCTTTTTCGATTTCCTCGATCTGATCTTCGATGATCCGTGCCTGCCGTTCCGCAGAAAGAGGGATTTTCTCAAACTGCGAGTGGCCGATAATGACGGCATCGTAGTCGCCGGTTGCGATGCGGGCGCAAAAACGCTTTCGATTGGCGGGTTCAAAGTCTTTCTTGCTGGTAACGAGCAGCTTTGCATTGGGGTATAGCCGCAGGAACTCGCTGGCCCACTGCTCGGTCAGATGGTTGGGTACCACGAACAGGCTTTTCTGACACAGGCCCAAACGCTTGGATTCCATTGCCGAAGCTGCCATCTCAAAACTTTTGCCGGCACCCACCTCGTGGGCGAGCAGGGTGTTCCCACCATAAAGCACATGAGCAACTGCATTGCGCTGATGTTCCTGCAGATTGATCTCCGGGTTCATACCGACAAAATGGATATGGCTTCCGTCATACTCGCGGGGCCGGGTACTATTGAACAACTCGTTATACTGCTTCACCAGCAGATTCCGCCGCTGCGGGTCTTGCCAAACCCAGCCTGCAAAGGTATCCTTGATGGCCTGCTGCTTCTGCTGGGCAAGCATCGTCTCCTTCTGGTTCAGGACACGCCGCTCTTTACCATCCTCCTCAATGGTATCATAAATGCGGCAGTCCCGCAAATTCAAGGTGTCCTCCAAAATCTTGTAGGCGTTGGCCCGATGGGTGCCGTAGGTTTCGGTGGACATGATATCATACATTCCGGCGGCAGATTTGTTGCCGATGCGCCATTCGGACGTAAATGGAGAGTAGCGGACTTGGATCAGGTTGTTATAGCGGATGCGGTAGGGCGGCTGAAAAGTCTCCATCATAAACTGCTGCACAATGGCGGGATTCAGCCATGTGGCACCCAGTCGGATGTCGATTTCTGATGCTTCAAGGTCCTTCGGCTGCGCTTTGGTCAAAGCCTCCACATTGATCTTGAACTCCGGGTGGCTTTCAGCGGCAAGCTGAGCCATGCGCAGTTTATTCCGCACATTGCCGGAAAGATACTCGTCCGCAGTCTGCCAGCCTGCTTCCGGCTCATCTGCATCCGCAGAAGGGTCTTTGAAAATCACGCCTTGCAGCTCTGTGGTAATACGCTCATAATCGCCGGGAGAGCCGAGAAGTTCCGCCATATAGGGCAGATCAACACGGCCATGTTCTCCAATGGACACTGCCAGTGCTTCGCTGGGGGTGTCCACGCTGGTGACGGTGCGCTCCGGGCGAATCGTTCGCTTGGTGAACATATCCGCCTTGCTTTTGAGCTGTTTATTCTCATCGAGATTTTCCAAAGAGCAGAGCAGATAGTAGGAAGAATCATCCTCAAACAAACGCCCATTTTTGCGGTCGTTGAGCAGACCGTATTTTGCGGTAAAAACGTCATAAGCTGTGTTCAGCTTTGCTTGGGTTGCCTTAATGTCCTCATCCGGGTAATCGTCCAGCTGCTCCTGAATCAGCTGGTTGACGATCTGCCGCAGTTCCACCATGCCGGTGACACGGGCTTTGGCATTATCGGACAACTCCACCTGCGTCATCACGGAATTTCCCCGGTAGAACACCTCTCCATCCACCACGGTGTAGGAGAAATTCTTCACCTCCGGGTCGGCAGGCAGGGTGCGCCGGGTGGCTTCTTCCTCGGCAATGTCGGGAGCATCTACCTCGGCGGCAGTATACTGCCCCTCGATGTGCTGCACCGCCTCGGCAAGCTGGTCTGCAAGGTTTGCGCCCTCGATGGGCGCAACGGTCAGTTCCTCCCGTCCGTACTGGGTGCTTTCGGTGGTCAGCTGCCCAAGCACCATCTCCGGGTGGTCTACAAAATACTGGTTGATGGCAAAACCATCTTCCGTTTTGCCAAGCTGTACCCATGCAGGCTCAATGTCCGCAGGGCGGTCACGCTTCTGCAAAAAGATAATGTCACTGACAACATCTGTGCCAGCATTGGCACGGAACGCATTATTCGGCAGACGGATAGCTCCCAACAGGTCAGCACGCTCTGCCATGTGCTTGCGGGCGGTGCTGTCCTTGCTATCCATGGTGTAGCGGCTGGTGACGAACGCCACCACGCCGCCCGGACGCACTTGGTCAATGGCCTTGGCGAAAAAGTAGTTGTGGATGCTGAATCCCAACTTGTTGTACGCCTTGTCGTTGACCTTGTAGTTGCCGAAGGGCACGTTGCCCACCGCCAGATCGTAGAAATCACGGCGGTCTGTGGTCTCAAAGCCCGCCACGGTAATGTCGGCCTGCGGGTACAGCTTTTTGGCGATGCGCCCGGTGATGGAATCCAGCTCTACGCCGTACAGACGGCTGTCCTGCATGGTGTCCGGCAGCATACCGAAGAAGTTGCCCACGCCCATACTAGGTTCCAGAATGTTACCGCTGCGGAAACCCATGCGCTCCACCGCATCGTAGATACCACGGATCACGGTGGGGCTGGTGTAGTGGGCGTTCAGGGTGCTGGAACGTGCGGCGGCATACTCGTCCTCGGAGAGCAGCCCTTTCAGTTCGGCGTATTCCTTTGCCCAACTATCTTTGCCGGGGTCAAAAGCGTCTGCCAGACCGCCCCAGCCCACATACTGTGAAAGCACCTGCTGTTCCTCGGCGGTGGCACCCCGGTGCTCCTCCTCCAAACGAAACAGAGTTCGGATGGCTTCGATGTTCCGGGCATATTTCTGCTTTGCACCGCCCTCGCCCAAATGGTCGTCTGTGATGCGGAAGTTCCCGGCAGGCGCAGCGTTCAAGGCTTCATCCAAGGCAGCGGCATCCGGGAAGGTCTGCACCTCTCCGTCCATTACAGCAGAGATGGGCAGTTCGTCCAGTTCTTCGTCAGACGGCTCCGGCTCGTCCTTGTCTGCTAAAAATTTTGCGTGTTCGACTTTGAGCCACTCGGCGGCTTCTCTGTCTGCAACTTCTTTTTTCAGATTTTCCAGATAAGATTCTGCCTGCTTCTCGTTAGAAAACTGTGGAACGGCGTGATTGGTTTCATAGTAGTCATCATAAAGATCATCCCAGATAGCAAAAAGCGGCATTTTACCGTCAACGACTTTTCGGACAGAGAAACGTTCGTATTCAGGCACTTCGGATTCCTTGGCGATGGCTTCTGCCTGCGCCAGCATTTTATCCACACGCTGAGCAGTCGCACTCTGTCGCAGCCCCTGCTCAAACTGCTGCTTGTTAATAACCTCATTGTCCCAAGACTGCCCGTGCGCACTGGTGTCGATGCGCACATCGGTTTCGCCAACATAGCCGATGGTACCTTCAATCGTTCTGGTGGGCAGGTCTACCACAACTTCATCCCCGACATTGTAGTTGGATGCTTCCTGTCTGGTAGCACGCTGTTCCTTTTCCTCATCTGTCAGATAGCGGTCGGACTGAATCATAAGGTCGATATACTTTTCCACCTGCGCCCATTTCAGGGTGATTTTCTGGTGGTCGGGATAATGAACAAATTCCAGACCCTTCCAGTCGTGGTTGACGAAGCCTCGACTGCCATCCAGATAATCGTGGGAGTGCCCACCGATGCCGTACTCCTTTGCCAGTGCTTTGGCACAGAGTTTGCGGTCAGGCTGGGTCTGGTACAGCGCAATAATGCGCTGTTTGCCGCCTGTAAACCCTGAACCATGCCGCCGCAGCTCGTTCTCAATTTCAGCCTGCGACAAAACAAAAGCGGAGGGCGTTTTTTCGCTCTCCGCTTGGTCGATCTTCTCAATTTGCTGGGCTTCGGTGGGGATGTTCGCATCCAGAAAACTTAGCTGTAGATCAGCTCCGTCATCACCAGTTCCTCTGCCTGCGCTTTCAGACTGTTCATGTGCTGCACCCACATCAGTTGGTTCTGCGCTTTGTCCGGGGCCGGGTTCTGCTTCAGCAGTTCGGCCATCATCTGCTGCATCCGGCTCTCTGCCGTCTGCTCCACCTCCATCAGGTGCGGGTACAGGCTCCCGTTCATCAGCATCGTGTGGTACAGCACCGGGCGCTGCTCCTTCAGGTAGGTCCGGCGCAGCCTGCCGTACTTGCCCAGCGGCTTCCGGGGCTGGCTCAGAATCAGGTTCGGGAGCTGGTAGTCCCCGATGGTCGAGTAGGTCACGTTCCTGCTGTTCGTATTCATATTGGCTCCTTTCTGCATTGCGGCGGCGAATGGTGGTTTTCACGGTGCGCTCGATGTTCCGCAGCACCTCCCGGCTCATGTCGCTGACGGCTGCGCCGAGGGCGTAGACACTATCCGGGGTAGAAAAGTTGTAGATTGCCTGAAAATCGTCCTTGTCGAACCACCCGGCAGGCTCAAAGCCGCAGCGTTCCAGCAGCGTGTAGGTGACGCTGATGGCGGCGGCGGACTTGAACTGCATCTCCACCCCGGCTTCATCATAATCCATCAGCAGCGAACCGTCAACGATGGCGCGAATGTCGCCGCCGTTGTTGTCCCAGTAATCTGCCACCAGTTTCCCTGCAATGTCCGCAAGCTGCTGGCTGACACGCTCTCCGCTGATGCCGTAGGTGGCGGCGAGCATTTCCGAAACCGGCTGTTTCAGGTCGTCGTTGAACTGCCACACCTCCGGGTCACGGGAATTGCGGCGCACCCCGGTGTCGCTTACGTCAAAGACGTAGTGCAGGCGAGGGAATCCGCTGGATTCGTCCAGCAGAGCGATGCCCTTGGCACCCCGGCGCACATAGCGGTTCATCCGGTTGTTCCAGATGTCAAAGTCGGCGCAGGCGGTGGCATCCGGGCGCTGGGCGTAGATCATGAGCTGGTCTGCAAAAGGGTACTTGTACAGCCGGGATGCAGTGGTCAGGTAGTCCGTCCAGTTTTCCCAGTACCGGGTCAGACCATTCGCCGTGCGCTGGGCAAGGGCGAGATATTCTTCGGTTTTGCTTGGCATTTTTGCCTCCTTTTTTAGATTTTAGGGTATAAAAATAGCGGGCAACCATTTTGGGGTTGCCCGCTGGAAAGTGTATTGAGATAAGATTATTTGCTATTGTCCTTTATGTACTTCATAACGCAGCACCCCATCACGATGACAGGAAGCACTGTTCGTAAACCGAGGTCGCCGACCCGCACATTTACATCAACCACAAGTCCTGCAAACCATGCCGCTAAAGTGAAAACAGTTGCCCATCCGTAGCTCATTGAAATCACCTCGTAAAGTTATCTCAGTGCTTTGCCGCCAATTTCTCGGCCATCTCCAGCAGACGGTCAAAGGTCTGCTTTTCTTCCGGCTCCTCGATCAGTTTTGCAAGGAGCGCACGGAACACATCGGTGCTGTCCTGCCCCAACGTAACTGCAACTTTTTCAATGCAGTCGTGCAGTTTTATGACCGCCTCATCGGAGGGTTTGGATTTTGCAAGCAGGTCGGACAGGTAGCTGATGAAGGGATAGGTGGAATCATCGTTGATGATCTCGTTGGTCTCCTCGATGATCTTCTGGTTATCTTCGGGGGTCATATCGCCCTTTTCTTCCCATACATCACGGGAAGATGTGCGGCCTTTCAGAAAGGTGGCAAAAAGCAGGCGGTCGATGGGTGATCTTTTTTTGGTGTCCATTGGCTATCCTCCGCTTTCAATTTTTCTGTGCATTAAAACTGATTTTAGTATAGCATGAATGAAAGTATTCTATCAAGCCCACTTTCTTGCGGGTTATGAAAATTTTTCGGAGTGATGGCTTATGACAATTATCCCAGTTGACAACCATCGACAAGCTGAAAGTCGTCATCGTATTCCTGTTATATAAGGTTGATCGTCGTTTCATCAAAATTCTTAATACTGAACATTGTGCACCACTCTACATCATCCCGAACCGGCTCAAAGTGCAGTGCTGAGCAAGCAGCATGAAGCCTGCCTTGTGATTTTTCTCCAGGCATAATCACTGTTGGTCCGTCAGCTCCACCGATAATGCCTACGCAAGCATTATTTTGGGTTTCCGGCGTGAAGGTGTCTCCCTCCACAGCAATTTCCATAGGCTTATCTCCATCGCAGCAATCACAAATCGAGATATCTTCCTCCGATTCAGGGAAAAGCGTATAACGCATGACGGTAAAGTGTGTCGGATAAACCCAGCGGTCAGAACCGAAACACTTTTGAGGAATTGTTTGTTGCTCTATTTCCTGCACGGTCAATGTATAGTTTGTTCCGCTGACCGGATGGAGGAAAGAAAACGAATCACCGGGAGCGTGTGTCTGGAAATGTGGTCCCGGCACACGGCATGGCCGTTGCTCCATCGTAAGGGAGAGGGATTTTATTTCAGGACGGCGTTTGCTTGTCCACGGAAATGCCGCCCGAAAAATCATCCACCCATAGGATGTATCCAAATCATAGTGTTCCAATGCCCACTTTGCTTCCGCTTCATTGATCATCCCGTCTGGCAAACATGGATTAAAGACCACCGAGCAACCGTGGGAGGTCGGCATTGTTTTCCCGTTCAATTCCAAACGAGGAATAAAGTCAAGACAAAGTGGATTTTCTAAATCTATTTGCAGTTGCTGCTCCTGCGTGAAGTATTCACAAGAGTCGTTTTCGGGGTGTAAATCCCATTTAGTCATGAACTTGCGAATGTCTTCCTCCGGGGTACGCATACAAAAGTCCACAACGAACCCCTTGCTGCACGAATACGCCGCAGGAATGATCCAATGATGCCCGGCCCATTCAAATTGCTGATTCAAGGGGACTTCTGTTCCGGCACGTTCTTTTCCCGAATGTCCCCAGAAGTTTCCCTCAAAGTAGACTTTCCACTCCGGGATAGCTGGTTTTGCGTTCTGGTCCACAACATCGTAATATTCTTTGGTGTACTTGATTTTGCTGTAATCAAAAGATGCCTGAAGCTCTTTGATATATGCCCATGGCCGCTCCATTGGCATCAGCTTTAATTTCGTAGCGACAAGCGCAAGGGTTTCCTGCTGCTCCTGCGTGGGAGGGTTGTCCTGTAAGAAGGTTTCAAATTGTGCCTTATCCCACATCCATGCCTGCTCCAATGCTGCCACATCGCCGCAGGCAAGCAGTAGCCGCAGAAAATCAGCGAAATTTTTTGCCAACGGATGAACATAGTTTGGAAATGTGTTCGCCGGGCTGACAGCAAAAACCATACCGCCAAAGCCACGAACAAAACAGAAGTGGATTCCATCCACACCGGTCCAACCAAATACAGACGCACCCTTTGGTGTGCAAAAATATGGTTCGTTATCTGTACGGCGTTCTACGCCTAAGGATGAAAGATCAATGTCAGTCTGTAATAATTTCTGAAATGTTTTGTCCATCGGCTGATCCTCTTAAACAGAAATTTGATTATTTTTTTCCTTTTCGGAGATAAAGAATTGCGGTAACAAGACACATTCCTGCAATTCCTGCCAGAAATGAATTGGAATAGTTCTTTGTCAGAATGGCCCAAAGGTTGATTGACACAAAGACAGTTAAAAATATAATACCGATTATTCTATTTTTCATTTCTGTTACCCCTGCAACTTTCCGAGTTGTCGAGTTCAGTATACCACACCAAATGGCATTGTAAAAGAGAATATGTATGCCGCCCGCAGGCGGCAAAAGTCAGTCGAGCGGAAATTCCAACTCGGCAAACTCTGCATCGGTCACCAGTTTCAGCTTTTCGATAACGCCCTCCG
>ONZZ01001558.1_pt1 | contig 14276 bp, 9 predicted proteins | sample 1671101 | NCBI WGS metagenome assembly ONZZ01 (sample SAMN06348122, study PRJEB24527) | human gut metagenome | biome: human gut; feature: ankylosing spondylitis patient; material: feces | host: Homo sapiens | place: China | collected 2015-10
CCGTAATTTCAGCAAGGAATTAAATGATGTAAATATGGCATGTGATCTACATATCGATACCGGAGATTTTCTTTCATTTGCAGATTATTTTTTTGATGGATTTGTTGTGGACTGGATGGTCCAGGATCGAATCAATACTGCAAAAAGACAGGTAGAAGAAGCTATTCGAAGAACGGAAAGTATCGTCAATCAATTACAGCGTATGTAAAGAGAACGGCAATGAATCAGAAGTGATTCGTTGCCGTTCGTGCGATTTATAGATTATTTTAATTTTTCTTTTTCAGCATTTAGAAGTTCAAGATTGAGACCCTGTTCACTGGCTGTCTTATCTACCCAAAGATTCAGAGAGTCTATGGCTAAAGAAATTGCATCCAGTTTTTTACTGATAAAAGCAAAATCCTTCATCTCATCATCACTGATCTTGCCGTCACGAGCGATTTGGATCAGCCGACCGGTAAGAGGGTTGATTTCATTTAGACCGGCAATGGTTTCTAGGATGATATTTGACAAGTCAGTTACCTCTACTTCTGGAACATAGCGGTGGCCTATTTCACATTTGTGTGAGCAGTAATAATTGCAGAGATCTGGTCTTTTATAAGCATCAGCCATTTGAATGATATCGTAAGGTGTAGGCTCCTGTGTTTCGTATTCGAATTTTTCGATTTTAGAATCCGAGACAGCCTTCATTTTATCACTTGCTTCTGCCCTTGTAAGTCCTGCGGCTTCTCGGCAAAGCTGGTAAATTGTTTTGTTTGCCCTGGTAGATTGTTTACCCATGAGAATTTCCTCCCTCTATATCGCAAGACATGAGGATTATCAGGTGTTAAGTCCACATGTTGTGCGTGTGTTTTCTCTATGGATTTTATTATACTGGAAGCATCAAGAAACAACAAGAAAATCTATCAATCGCCTAATGGATGCTTTAGAAGAGTTGAAACAGGCTAAAAGATATGAACAGTTGAAGATTAAATCATAAAATTCAAAGAAATGGAGGAGTTGACAATGAAAGGAATATTCGGAGAGTTAATCCTACGAAAGAAGAAAATTAAATAAAGAACATTAGAAAAACTCCTGTGGATTTGCCCAGGAGTTTTTCTATTTCATATAAAATCACAAAAATATAGCAAAGACTGTTTACTTTATGCCAACATATGATTCATCAGTGCCTTAATATCCTCTTCCGGTGTAGTAATAGGTCCAATGCCATAATTTTCTACCAGAAAGTTCAGAATGTTAGGTGATAAGAACGCTGGAAGAGAAGGACCAAGACGGATGTTTTTGATACCCAGATGCAAAAGTGTTAACAGGATGCAGACGGCTTTCTGTTCATACCAGGAAAGAACGAAGGAAAGCGGAAGCTCATTAACAGAACATTCAAATGCATCCGCAAGTGCGACAGCAACCTGGATCGCACCATAAGCATCGTTGCACTGGCCAATATCCATCAGTCGTGGCAGGCCACCGATTTCTCCCAGATCGAGATCATTGAAACGGAATTTCCCACATGCAAGAGTGAGGATCACACTGTCAGAAGGTGCCTGTTTTACAAATTCTGTATAATAATTTCGACCTGGCTTAGCACCATCACAGCCGGCAACCAGGAAGAAATGGCTGATATCGCCTGATTTTACAGCTTTTATTACAGTATCTGCATGGGACAGGATGGCTGCATGACCAAAACCAGTTGTTACTTTCGTACCACCGTTGATACCTGTGAGGATTTGATCTTCTTTGTAACCACCCAGTTCCAGTGCTTTTTCAATAACTGGTGTAAAATCTTTTTTCTCATCGATATGAACAGTGCCTGGGAAAGCAACCATTTCTGTTGTAAACACTCTGTCAGCATAGCTGCTTTTTGGAGGCATCAGGCAGTTGGTAGTGTAAAGGATCGGAGCGGGAAGATGATCAAATTCTTTCTGTTGATTCTGCCATGCGGTTCCGAAATTTCCTTTTAGATGAGGAAATTTCTTTAAGAATGGATAGGCATGGGCTGGGAGCATTTCACCATGAGTATAGATGTTGATCCCTTTTCCGCTTGTCTGTTCAAGTAAAAGCTGCAGATCCTTCAGATCATGACCAGTTACTACAATAAATGGTCCTTTTTCTACGGTAAGTGTAACTTCTGTCGGTTCTGGTGTTCCATAGGTTTCAGTATTTGCCTTGTCAAGAAGTGCCATACACTTCAAATTGATCTCTCCTACTTTGAGAACTGTAGAAAGCAGTGCTTCTGTGTTCTCTTCATAACCGATCTTAAATAATGCTTCGCAGAAGAACAGATTCACTTCATCATCTTCATGACCCAGAACAGCTGCATGATAGGCGTATGCAGCCATTCCGCGAATGCCAAAGAGAATGAGAGACTTCAGAGATCGGGTATCTTCATCTGCATTCCATAGTTGCTGCATATCGTATTCGTCTGTTTTACCACACGGAGACTGACATTTTCTGCAATCAGGAGCCAGCCTTTCTTTCTCTGCTCTGACTTTTTGTATCATGTTTTCAATTGAAGCATTATCAAAATTGACATTTGTAACTGTAGTAAACAGTCCTTCAATTATGACTTGACTAGTTTTTTTAGAAACAGCTGTTGTGCTGTCAACAGCTCTTGCCAGACCGATCAACGCACCTGTCAGTTCATCCTGTAATTTTGCTGTATCTGCCGTTTTTCCACAGACACCAGAATTTCCTGTACATCCACTGCATCCGATCGTCTGTTCACACTGAAAACAAAACATATTCTTATCCATTACTATATTCTCCTTTTACTCTAAGATTTTTTTAGTATTTCCATCTTCTGTCAATAGTATACAACTTGGGTTTCTGTAAAAAATATAGTATAATAATTGCAACATGTATGTTTGATTTCCAACAGGAGGGATCATTTTGAAAAAATATTTGCCTATTTTAAAAAACAGTCCTTTTTTTAAAGGCCTTACGGATAACGAGATACTATCGATATTACATTGCGTAAATGCAACGACAATTTACAGAAAACGGGGTTCTTATATTTTCAGAGCTGGGGACTCTACCGAAGTTATGGGACTTGTGGTGTCGGGTTGCGTTCTTGTTATGCAGGAAGATCTGTGGGGACACAGGAATATTCTGTCAAAATGCCATGCTGGTGATTTTTTTGGCGAGCCATATGCAGCAAGTCCGGGAGCTGTTTTGAATGTCAGCGTGGCAGCAGATGAGGATTGTGAAATCATTTTTTTAAATGTTCAGAGACTTTTGGTTTCCTGTCCAACTGCATGTGAACATCATCAGAAGTTGATCCGTAATCTGGTCAGTGTCTTGGCCAATAAGATATTGATCCTGAACGACAAGATCACACATGTCTGCAAGCGAACGACCAGAGATAAACTGTTGTCTTATTTATCAGCAGAATCCATCAGACATTCATCATTGTCTTTTGACATTCCTTTTGACCGACAGCAACTGGCAGATTATCTTTGTATAGATCGTGCAGCAATGTCTACGGAGATATCAAAATTACAAAAAGATGGTTTTATAAAAACAAATCGAAAGCATTTTGAGTTGATCGTTGATGCTTTCAGATAACAAATAGAAATCCACGGAGGAATATGATAATGTCAAAAGATGAATATTTGATCACAGATGCGCCCCTTAAAGCGCTGACTGTTTTTGCAATGCCCATGATCCTCGGCAGTTTCTTTCAACAAGTGTATAATATGGCTGATTCGATCATAGTCGGTCAGTTTGTAGGCTCTTCTGCACTTGCAGCTGTTGGTGCCTGTGCTGCCCTTACGAATGTCTTCATTTGTGTAGCATTGGGTGCGGGTGTAGGTGCGGGCGTGCTTGTGAGCCGCTATTTTGGAGCCCGAGATTACAGCAAAATGAAAACGATCGTGTCAACATCATTGATTAGTTTTCTGGTCTTAAGTATATTTTTGGGTGTCTTTGGTTTTTGTTTTTCTCATTTGATGATGAGTGTATTACAAACACCTGCTGATATACTGAATGAAGCGGTATTGTATCTAAGAGTTTATTTTGTGGGATTTCCATTTTTGTTTATGTATAATATTCTTTCAACGATGTTTACTTCAATCGGTGAATCGAAAATACCGTTGGCTCTTTTAATATTCTCATCGATGTTAAATATATTGATGGATCTTTGGATGGTAGCTGGACTTGGACTCGGTGTGTTCGGTGCAGCCCTCGCAACTCTCATTGCACAGGGGATTTCCGCAGTGTTGTCACTTTTGATCTTCTTGTGCCGGATGCGTCGATATGAAAGTCGTTTTGACTGGTTTGACAGACAGGAGTTACATTCTATGCTTCAAATTGCTGTACCGTCAGTTCTTCAGCAGTCCACAGTGTCAATTGGCATGATGATCGTACAGGCAGTTGTGAATCCATTCGGTACACAGGCACTCGCAGGATATTCTGCAACGATGAGAGTAGAAAATGTTTTTTCGTTGATATTTGTATCCATTGGTAATGCGATTTCGCCGTATGTTTCTCAGAATCTTGGCGCAAAGAAGATCGAACGTATCAAAAAGGGATACCATGCTGCATTGGTGTTAGATATATGTTTCGCAGTCCTTGCTTTCATGATCATCGAATCCTTGCATACCCAGATTTCTTCATTGTTCCTAGGGAAAGATGGAACTGCTTTAGCATATCAGGTGTCTGGAAATTATATGAGATGGCTCGGTTATTTCTTCACCTTCATGGGAATCAAGATGGCAACAGATGGAGTCCTTCGCGGTCTTGGAATCATGCGGCCATTTCTTGTTGCTAATATGGTAAATCTTGCGATTCGCTTGTCAGTTGCTTTGATTTTTGCACCGCGTTTTGGTATTGCATTTGTCTGGCTCGCTGTACCAGCTGGCTGGTTTGCCAACTTTCTGATCTCCTATGGGGCACTCAGAAAATCATGGCCAAGTGATAATTGTAATTGCGTAATCAATACGAATGAGTTATTATAATAACAGATAGGTTTTTAAACCAGCAGCGAAAGCTTCTGAAGCCATACGAAGAAGGTTCAACGGACCTTTCTGCCGACAGACGGCAGGAAAACGGGATATTCATCATTTATCAGAATTCTGAAAATCGCGATTATATCATAAGATACAAAAACGACGCAGACAGTAAAATCGCATACTTTTAAAATGAATGGGCAGTCCCTTAGGCAGGGACTGTCTATTTTTCTGTTGAATTAAAGTAGCTGCAATAAAAATTGTAACTATTGATCCAGATTATTATACGAGAATATCGTACAAGGAGAGAATTTATGTTAGGAATCATAATTGACAGCATCAGTACTTTTATGTACAGTAAATTGCTAGTAATACTGTTGATCGGAGCGGGAATCTATTTTACGATCCGTACAAAACTGCCACAGATGAGATTATTTAAAGATGCCTGCAAAGCCGTTGTAGAAAAGCCAGAAGATGAAAATGGAGTATCATCGTTTCAGGCATTAATGGTATCTACCGCATCACGAGTTGGAACAGGAAATATCATTGGAGTATCGTCCGCTATCTGCATTGGAGGATTTGGCTCTGTATTCTGGATGTGGATCATTGCGATCATCGGAAGTGCATCCGCACTGATCGAAAGTACGCTGGCACAGATTTATAAGAGAAAAGGAAAAGATGGAGAATGTTACGGAGGACCGGCATATTACATTGAAGCAGCACTTCACTGCAGACCATTAGCGATCATATTCTGTATTTCCATGATCGCAACGTATGCATTTGGATTTAATATGCTCGCATCTTATAATTTACAATCTACATTTTCAGGATTCTCATTTTATGATGTAAAATGGACGCCATGGATCATCGGAGGAATTCTTGCAGTGATCACAGGATGGTGTCTCTTAGGCGGGGGATCAAGAATTGTAAAAGTAACATCTACATTAGTGCCAGCTATGGGGGTTGCATATATTCTGATCTCTGTGATCGTTATGATCATCAACCGTGCATATCTGCCAGTTGTATTTTCAAAGATCATCAGCGAAGCATTTGATTTCAAAGCAATTTTTGGTGCATTTGCAGGATCAGCTATGATGCAGGGAATCAGAAGAGGTCTGTACTCCAATGAAGCAGGTATTGGATCAGCACCAAATGCTTCTGCATCCGCACAAGTAAGTCATCCAATCAAACAGGGCTTAGTACAGATGTTATCCGTATTCATTGATACCCTGCTTTTATGCACAGCAACAGCCATGATGTGTTTGTCATCAGGAATCGCCCCTGCGCAAGAATTACAGGGGGCACCATGGGTACAGGCAGCACTGCATGAATCCTTAGGAAACTTCGGACCACTCTTTATCACAGTAGCGATGGTATTGTTTGCATTTACAACACTTCTTGGAAATTGTTTTTATTGTGATAACTTGTTAAATTATATCCACAAAGGACAGCCATCAAAGACATTCATGAAAGGATTTCGTATAGTATCTGCACTGGTTGTGTTCATTGGTGCAGGAATGGAAGTTTCTATGCTTTGGAATATTTCAGATGTTTTGATGGGAGTTATGGCACTGATCAATATTCCAGTGATCTTGATTTTGTCAAATACAGCACTGAAAGCATTGGAGGATTATGAAAAGCAGAAGAAAAATGGAGAGAATCCAGTGTTTAAGACTGGGAATATTGGATTGGAATACGAGACGGATTATTGGAGCTAGATTTATATTTTTTACTTTTGATACTGACATTATCATGGTATAATTAAAGAAAGATTCTAGGCAAAACAGACGAAAGTCTGTGACGCAAAGCTAAAGGGCCTGTAAAATGGCAGCCAGTTGCAGAAAATGATAGGCACTGTCTGTTTGGCAGTGCTGTTTTATTTCATAGAGATTTCATAGGGAATTTGTAGGGGATTTTTATGAATTGAGGGAGGATAAAGTTATGAATGCGCATATTTCCAAACCAGTTGAGATGAAGGTATTGGAAAAAACAATAAGTAGCATAAAATTCGGGGGGGGGTTGAAGCGCAGATTACTGAACAATAAGGATGAGATATAAAAATGAGGTTATAAGATGAAAAAAAGAAAAATTTTTACTGTTGTATTGATATTTTCTATATTAATGGCAACTTTGGTAGGATGTGATAAGGCAGATAAAGTGTCTGACACAACAAAAAAACCTGTTATAAAAATTGGAAGTGACAATTATCCGCCTTATAATTTCCTGAATGAGGATGGTATCCCGACAGGTATAGATGTTGAACTGGCAACGGAAGCATTTAGAAGGATGGGGTATAAGACGGAGATCGTTCAGATCAATTGGGAAAAGAAAAAAGAGCTGGTAGAAAGTGGAAAAATTGATTGTATCATGGGATGTTTTTCAATGGAAGGACGACTTAACGATTATCGTTGGGCCGGACCATACATAGCAAGCCGTCAGGTGGTTGCTGTAAATGAGAACAGTGACATTCATAAACTGAGTGATCTGAAAGGAAAGAATCTTGCAGTCCAGTCTACAACCAAACCGGAAGGTATCTTTCTGAAGCGGACAGATAAGAGAATTCCAAAACTTGGCAATCTGATCAGTCTTGGACACAGGGAATTGATCTATACATTTCTGGCAAAAGGGTATGTGGATGCTGTGGCTGTGCATGAGGAATCCATCATCCAGTATATGAAAGATTATGATACAAGCTTCCGCATTCTGAAGGAACCATTGATGGTCGTCGGGATAGGAGCTGCTTTTGCAAAGAATGATGACAGAGGGATCTGCGAGCAGATGAACCAGAAGCTGGAAGAAATGCACAAGGATGGTACCTCCCTGAAGATTATAAAAAAATATATGGATGATCCAGAGAAATATTTGGAGGTGGATGATCTTGGATATTAATGGAAGAGAAAAAGCAAAACGATTCTGGATAGTTGCTAGTTTGCTTGGCATCTGTATGTTTGTCACTGCAATTTTTTGTTTTTTTCATACGGAAAAAAACGAAGCTGAGAAAAGAATGGTGGAGATTGTAAACTATGTCAAAGTACAGTGCTCAACCTATACTCATTATAATGAATCTTCAGAATCAAAAAGTCTCCTTCGTGCGATCGAAAGTGCCAGACAGATGAGTACAAATATTGATATGGAAGTAAAGAATAGAAAGCAGTTAGACCGAAAGCTTCTGAAAGAGAATCTGCAGTCACTCTGGGTGGATGGTATTCTTGTATTGGATGAAGAAGGAAAGAAAGTCTGTGAATACAGTATGGATGAAGGTTTGATGGATGAGATGATTGATTATCTGCAAAAAGATATCATTATGGATTACACAGGATATAAAGAAAGATCTTATTCAGAACGGATTGTCAGAGGAGATGGATCATGTATCGATATCGCAGCCTGCGCCAGAAAAGATGCCCCAGGGATCGTTGCAGTTTACTATTACACATCTCCGAGATTTATCAGAAATTATACTTTAACGATCCAGAGTCTTTTAAAGGGGTACAATACTGAGAAAGACGGGACGATCATCGTTGCAGACAAAGGGAAGATTATTGCCAGTAACGATGAGAAATTATTGGCACAGGATGTCGCAGACAATGAGATTATTCAGAAAATGAAGAAGCATACAGATAGTCGGCATATCTTTCATCTGAAGAATAAAGGAACTGGATGCTATGGTATCATGCTGAAACAAAGGGATTATTATATCTACATGTATTTACCAGATAAAGAGGTATTCAGTAATCTGCCACTCAGTGTAACAGGTGTTGTATTCCTTTATCTTATCATTCTTAGTTTTTCATGGTTCTGGATATATATAACCAATCTGGCACATCAGAAACAGGAACAGGAAAAAGATGAGAAATATAAAGCAGAACTTCTGAAATCGGCAAAAAAAGCAGAGGCAGCGAATGAGGCGAAAACTGAGTTTCTCCAGAGGATGAGCCATGATATCCGGACACCGATCAATGGAATATGCGGTATGATCGATGTGGCGGAGCATTATGCAGATGATATGGAAAAACAGACAGAATGCAGGGCAAAGATCAAAGAAACATCTCATCTGTTACTGGAATTGATCAATGAAGTTTTGGATATGAGTAAGCTGGAATCGGACGAAGTAGTTCTGGAAGAAATTCCATTTAATCTAAGCAATATTTCCAAGGAAATCTTTGTTGTGATCGAACAGATAGCTGCAGAAGAAAATATTCGGATCGTGTGGGAGAAAGAAGAAATCACACACTGGAATCTGATCGGAAGTCCAGGATATGTAAAAAGGATCATGATGAATATTTTGTCAAATGCGGTAAAATATAATAAAGAAAACGGATATATCTACATCAGCTGCCAGGAATTTACATCGGAGCAGGAGGGAAGAGTGACGATTGAATTTATCTGCCGAGATACAGGAATTGGTATGACAAAGGATTTCCAGAAACGCCTTTTTGAACCGTTTGCACAGGAGCATACTGGAAGCCGTACAAAATTTTCCGGAACAGGGCTTGGAATGCCGATCACGAAAAAACTGATCGAAAAAATGGGAGGAACGATCACGTTTGAAAGTGAGAAAGAAAAAGGAACGACCTTTGTGATCAGGATTCCATTTAAAATAGATCAGGATGCTGATCAACGTGAAGAACAAGAAGCTATATCAGAAAAATCTATAAAAGATCTGAAGATCCTTCTGGTGGAAGATAATGAGCTGAATATGGAAATCGCAGAATTTGTGATTCAGAATGAAGGTGCATCTGTGACGAAGGCATGGAATGGCCAAGAAGCTGTTGAGATATTCAAAAAAAGCAGACCAGATGAATTTGATGTCATTCTGATGGATATCATGATGCCGATCAAGAATGGTTATGAAGCAGCAAAGATGATCCGTGCACTGGACAGAGATGATGCAAAAACGGTTCCGATCATAGCAATGACGGCAAATGCGTTCACCGAGGATAGATTAAAGTCAAAAGAATCGGGAATGAATGAACATATCGCGAAACCTATAGATGCAAAATTATTAGTAAAAGTGATCAGTGAATTCGTGGAAAATAAAGAGGAGGATTCATAATGAAAAAGAGAAAATGGAATAGAGTTCTTTCTATATTTTTGGTGATGGTGACAGTCATATCACTTATGTCAGGATGTGATAGGAAGAGCGCGAAAAATGAAGAGAAAGATACGATCACTGTATATTTATGGAGCACAAATCTATATGAAAAATATGCCCCATACATTCAGAAACAGCTTCCAGATATTAATATTGAATTTGTAGTGGGCAACAATGATCTGGATTTCTATCGGTTTCTTAAGGAAAATGGCGGATTGCCGGATATCATAACTTGCTGTCGTTTTTCACTACATGATGCAAATCCTCTGAAAGACAGCCTGATGGATCTTTCCACAACCAATGAAGCAGGTGCTGTCTATAATACATACCTCAACAATTTTATGAATCAGGATGGCAGTGTAAACTGGCTTCCAGTGTGTGCGGATGCACATGGGTTTGTAGTTAACAAAGACCTTTTTAAAAAGTATCATATTCCTCTGCCAACAGATTACAAAAGTTTTGTTTCTGCCTGTCAGGCATTCAAAAAAGTGGGGATCCGTGGATTCACGGCAGATTATTTTTATGATTATACTTGCATGGAAACACTGCAGGGACTATCTGCATCAGAGCTGTCTACAGCGGCTGGACGTAAATGGCGTACTGTCTATAGTGACCCTGATAATACAAAGAGAGAGGGTTTGGACAGTAAAGTCTGGCCGGAGGCTTTTGAACGTATGGAGCAATTCATTCAGGATACAGGGTTGAACAAAGATGATCTGAATATGGATTATGATAATGTGATGGAGATGTATAAAAGTGGTAAGCTTGCTATGTACTTTGGCAGTTCTTCTGGTGTAAAAATATTTCAGGATCAGGGCATTGATACAACATTTCTTCCATTCTTTCAACAAAACGGCGAAAAATGGCTGATGACGACACCATATTTTCAGGTGGCGCTGAACCGTAACCTGACAAAGGATGAAACACGCCGGCAGAAAGCAATGAAAGTGTTGAATGTAATGCTGTCAGAGGATGCACAGAATCGGATCGTTTATGATGGTCAGGATATATTAAGCTATAGTCAGGATGTAGATACACATCTCACAGAATATCTCAAAGATGTCAGACCTGTGATCGAAGAAAATCATATGTATATTCGAATCGCATCCAATGACTTTTTCAACGTATCCCAAGATGTAGTCTCTAAGATGATTTCAGGAAAATACGATGCCAAACAGGCTTACCAGTCATTTAATACAAAGCTTCTGAAGAAGAAATCTGATTCTGAGAAGATCGTGCTCGATTCAAAGAAAGCTTATTCCAATCATTTTCATACCAGCGGGGGGAATGAAGCGTATTCTGTTATGGCACATACTTTGCGTGGCGTCTACGGTACGGATGTGCTGATCGCAACAGGAAACAGCTTTACAGGAAGTGTACGGAAGGCAGGATATACGGAAAAAATGGCTGGCAATATGATCATGCCAAATGATCTTTCAGCTTACAAACGGAAGATGAGTGGGGCTGAGCTGAAAAAGACAGTCAGAAATTTTGTAGAAGGCTATGAGGGCGGTTTCAATCCATTTAACCGTGGCTCTCTGCCTGTGGTCAGTGGTATTTCTGTAGAGATCAAGGAAACGGATGATGGTTATACATTAAGTAAAGTTACAAAGAATGGAAAATCAGTTCAGGATAAGGATACCTTTACTGTAACCTGTCTTGCGACACCACAACATATGGAATCGTATCCAGCGGGTAAAAACATTGTATTTGATGGAGAGGTGAAAGATACCTGGACAAAATGTGTTTTGAAGGGTGATGCCGTTCTCGCAAAGCCTGAAGACTATATGACTCTGAGGTGAGAAGAATGGATGTTAAGAATCATAATATGAACAAAGAGAAACCTATCATGAGAAAACGACTCAAGGTCATTGCTTTTCTTGCGTTCTTTTTTGGAATCGTTATGGCTGTTTCTCAATATTTTGAGTTTGTATCGAAAACTGTCTATGAGGAAAGCGTTTCTCATCTGACCGAAGTTTTCCATCAGTCGAATAATATGTTAGGTGAACTGACACATAAGAATCTGATGTATCTTCATATGTGGAGTGAGTATCTGCAGGATGCTCCAAGTGAAAGCAAAATTCGTGATTATATAGATAAAGCGCAGAAAGATGCGGGATTTTTATATTTTTATTTTCTATCAGCTGACGGTAACTATAAGATGACAACAGGTGAAACAGGGTATCTTGGATTACAGGAAAATATTGAAGATGAGATTCAAAAAGGCAATGATATCATAACCAATGCAGCAGTTCCCGGAAAATCCCAGATGCTTGTTTTTGCCAGCCCGAAGGCTCATGGAAGTTATCAGGGATTTAAATATGATGCAATTGCTATTGCCTATGAAAACGCTGATATAGTAAATGTACTCGATATCTCTGCGTTTAATGGAAAAGCAAAGAGTTATGTTCTTCATCCAGATGGTCGTGTTGTGATCGATCATTCTTTGGAGTCATGGGGAAATGTGTATAACTTTTTTGGCATTCTGAGAGAACATACAGATATCTCCGAAAAAGAGATCCTTAAAATTTCGAAGAAATTTAAAGAGGGACATACAGGTGCGATGTTACTAAATCTGGATGGAAAGGATTACTATCTTGTTTATGAAAAATCAGATATTCAGGACTGGGTATTTCTGGGACTTGTCCAGGCAGATATCGTCAATGCCAGTATGAACAGTTTGCAACTTAGTACGATGCTTCTTGTGGGGGCAGTAGTGCTTTGTATTACGGCCATTCTTATTGGATTTATTTTACGAAAAAACAGTGTAAGATTGAAGAAAAAAGACACAGAGATCTTGTACAGGGATGAGATGTTTCAAAAGTTGTCAATGAATGTGGATGACGTATTCTTAATGTTGGATGCAAAAACGTATCAGGCAGATTATGTTAGTCCGAATGTGGAAAAACTGTTGGGAATTACCATAGAACAGATCCGGGAAGATATTTGTGTTTTAGGAGAACTGCATTTCGAGGATATGAAAGATTCGAAGAAGGATTATCTAAAGGAGATTCAGGTTCATGAACAGCAGGAATGGGATTTTGAATATGTTCATCAGAAAACAGGAGAACGACGCTGGTTTCATAGTGTTGCAATGGGTAGTGAGGTAAATGGGAATAAGAAATATATACTGGTTATGTCGGATCGTACTGCTGACAAGAAAATGAATCAGGCACTTTCTGATGCAGTCCATGCTGCGGAGAATGCCAATCAGGCAAAGAGCACTTTCCTTTCCAACATGTCTCACGATATCCGGACACCAATGAACGCTATCATTGGGTTTACGACATTGGCTGTGAGCAACATTGATAACAAGAAAATGGTCAGAGATTATCTTGGTAAGATCCTTTCGTCCAGCAATCATCTGTTATCACTTATCAATGATATACTGGATATGAGTCGTATTGAGAGTGGCAAGATCCATCTGGAAGAGACAGAGGTTAGTTTGTCGGATGTACTTCATGATCTGAAGACGATCATCAGTGGACAGATTCATGCGAAGCAGCTGGAACTTTATATGGATGCCATGGATGTTACGAATGAGGATGTGTATTGCGATAAGACACGGCTAAACCAGATACTGCTGAATCTTTTGTCCAATGCGATCAAGTTTACTCCTGCAGGCGGAATGATTTCTGTTCGGTTGAAACAATATCCGGGAACACAGCGAGAGCGTCAGTTATATGAAATCCGGGTAAAGGATAACGGAATCGGTATGAGTGAGGATTTTGTACAGAAACTTTTTTCTCCTTTTGAGCGGGAGAGAAGTTCTACAGTCAGCAGGACTCAAGGTACAGGACTGGGCATGGCCATTACCAAGAATATCGTGGATATGATGGGCGGAAATATTGAGATCCAGACAGAACAGGGCAAAGGTACGGAATTTATTGTACGACTGCCGTTGCGGATCCAGTCTAAGCATCATCGTGTAGAGAAGATCGCAGTGTTGGAAGGTCTTAAGGCATTGGTGATAGATGATGATTTTAATACCTGTGACAGCGTGACAAAGATGCTTGCAAAAGTTGGAATGCGTTCGGAATGGACACTTTCTGGTAAGGAGGCGGTTCTCCGTGCAAGGCAGTCTATAGAGCTGGGTGACGCATTCCATGCCTATATCATCGATTGGCGCTTGCCAGATATGAATGGTATTGAAGTTACCCGACAGATCCGTAGTCTTGGTGATGATACACCGATCATTATCCTGACTGCTTACGACTGGTCAGATATTGAAGTGGAAGCCAGGG
>ONZZ01001561.1_pt1 | contig 14259 bp, 8 predicted proteins | sample 1671101 | NCBI WGS metagenome assembly ONZZ01 (sample SAMN06348122, study PRJEB24527) | human gut metagenome | biome: human gut; feature: ankylosing spondylitis patient; material: feces | host: Homo sapiens | place: China | collected 2015-10
TTTATTTTACGGTAATAGGTGTTTTCCTATTTCAGGTTTCACAGTAGTGTATTCACAATATCGGCAATTTCCTTCCTCTAGCCGCCGTGCAATCCTACCGTTAATTTGGTACAATGGGGAAAAAGTCCTGGCCGGAACTTCTTGTATTACGGTTCTGGCGGGAAGGAGGATATGATGGAATCGACAAAAATCAATGCGGCAGAGCTGGAGGGGCTGATTGCTGCATTTCATCAGCTTTGGGATAGTTTTCCGGGGTTGGCGCGGCTAATCACCACCCGGCATGAGATTTTGGCTTCCAATGACCTGGCTCGGAAGGCTGGGTTTGTGGAAGGGGAGATCTGCGCCAAGGTGGGCAAGCCGGAGAGTCACCGGAATTGTCTGCTAGGCAAGATGGTCCAGACGGGCCAGGCTCAGACGCAATGGCTAGGCAATGAGAAGATTAAGGGCTGGATGCCGGTGGAAGGGCATCCGGAGCTGTTGATTCACTTTACGCTGTTTTTGCCGGAAAGGTAAGAAAAGGAGGAGATTCTGGAGGGGCCCAGCTGCCTTCCTGACGTCAGGCACCTTCCCTTGAACAAGCCCCAACTGCGCCTTTGGCATTCTTATGCTAGGCGCATCTTCCCCATTTCAGCTGCTCCACAGCTGAAACGGAGAAGACGAGTGTGCGGAGAAGGCATGCGGCCGGGGAGGCCGCAGATGCAGGAAGCGTTCTATAACCACTAATGGTCAATTGTTAATCGTTACTATTACGGTACCACTACATTAAATATTAGAACACCTACAGTACCGGTCAGCACTACCCCATGCCCTCCCCGCCTATCAGGAAGGGGAGGGACGGCCAATCCGAGAATCCAAGGACCGGGGTGGGGCAGGAGTGAAGGCTGGGGAAGGGGAAATTTAACGGGCTGAGGGCTGCTGCAATAGCGATTTTTTGTGGATCGCAGGGGATTTCTTCTAATTATATGTTAGTGCAGGGCAGTGTGGAAAACGTAAGATTTATACAAAGAAAATAATGTTTCGTTTTTAATAAAAACCATCATTACAAGGTTTAATATTTCGTTGAGCATATAACAATTATGGACAATTTTATAATTGTATTATATAATCTTTATAGTTAATAAAATAAGTACAATTTTTTACTGAAAAAGTTGTCTGATTTATTTTATTGTTTGTCATCAAGTAACAAACAAGTGATTTGCTGCAATTTCTTACAGGGTTGTTTTTGGGGTTATAAGGGGGAATAACAGGAAAAGAAGAAGCAGTTTTGTCAGAAGTATTTTGGGTATGGGGCTTTATGCGGCTCTGGACTAAGTACAATTTTCAGTCGTGAAATTATCTGATTTATTCTAGTGTAGGTTCGCAATCAACAAACGAGTGATTGCTAAAGTTTCTTGCAGGGTTGTTTTGGCGGTTATAAGGGGGAATAGCAGGAAAAGAGTAAGCAGTTTAGCCAACAGTTTTTGGGAATAGGACTTTACACAGCTTCAAACTAAGCGCAATTTTTAGTTGGAAAATTATCTGATTTATTCTATTGTAGATTTACAATCAACAAGAAAGTAGTTGCTGAAGTTTCTTGTAGGGGTATTTTTGGGATTATATAGGGGGATATTATGAAAAGGCAAAGGATTTTAACCAGTATTATTTTGTCCAGTATTTTGGGCATGGGGTTTTATACGGCTCCGGCATTTGCGGAGACGGCGGCTGGGATTACGGTGGGTAAAATTGATCCGGCAGATGCAACACAGGCAACAACCGTAGAAACACTGTCGTCAACGGACAAGATTCCGGATCCGCTGTATGGCACTACCTATACCAACCAGACCAGCTACAACGCCTTGACCATTTCCGGCCTGACCTCGGAGAATCCGCTGGGCTCGTTTACGGCCGGCGGTTACTTGAATTCTACTGGCTCTGGCACTGCTGCAACGGGGGCCAACAACAATACCGTTACCATTACCAATACGGCTATGTTGAATGAGGGTGAATATCAAACTTATAATCAAGATATTAAAGTAACTTATGAGCATAGCTCTATCTATGGCGGCTACGTAACTGGCAGCACGCAGGACACGCCTCTTTCTGCCAATGGCAATACGGTGACTATTACTAGAAATGACCGTAAGGATGATGTATTCATGGGCTCCGTAGTGGGCGGTTATACAGCTGCAGGCGAGGCCAGCGGCAACACAGTCAAACTTACTGGGGTGTATATTCCGGAAAACGATAATGGTGATTATGGCTACAACAACATTTTCGCTGGATATAATGATGATACTTTTGTTGCAGGCGGCCAGACGGATTCCGGCAACGCCCATGACAACCACGTAACCTTGACAAATGCCGACGTTGTCACTGTCTATGGCGGTAAAACCAACTCCGGCAATGCCTATAACAATCACGTATCCCTAACAAATGCCGACGTTGTCACTGTCTACGGCGGCGCTGTTACGTATGGAACAGAAGGAAGCGAGGCAGCACTGCCAACTGATGATAACATTGAAACAACGACGGTCAATGTGGCGGACTTGTTGGCGGGCAATCTGGTTCAAAGCAACAGCTTGTCCGAGGACTATATGACCCTGGAGGTGGGTTCTCTTACGGGCGAAAGTTCCTCTGCGGAAAGCACCGGCACCACTACGGCCTTGCCGCAGCTTGACGTGAGTGCCAATAATAATACGGTAAGTGTGGAAAATCTCAGAGCAGCCCAAATAATACTCGATGATTCCCCATCAATTTACGGCGGCTATGTCTCCCTTACGATAGATGATTCCGAGTCGTCCAGTACGTCCGGAATTCCAACGACCGATCAGGTGGCTGCTTTGGCTAATACCGCTTTGGCAGCCAATACGGCTGCGAATACGCTAGATACAGCAGCCGGAGCCAACAGCAATACCGTCACCATCAAACAGACGACTGGCCTGGACGATACCTATGATCCGGACAAGTTGGGACAAGGAACTGCTGTATTCGGCGGCTATGTAGAGGTGGACGGCACAGTATCAGCGCCGCTAAGTGCCAGCCGCAATCAGGTTACCCTGACCCATACGCCGCAGACTGAGGGCGGGGCGATTGTGCTCGGGCGGTATCTTGCTGTGACAGGTGGCTATACCACCTATGGTGATGCCAATGCAAACAAGGTATCCCTGGCCGGCCAGGTGATTACACTAGGGGACGAAACTAGCCCTAATTTGTGGGTCTCTGGAAGCGTCGTCGGCGGCATGACTGAGGAAGGCAGTGCCAACGCTAACAGCGTTACCCTTTCTGTGGCAGAAACATCGGGTCTTGTGGCCGGCGGTCTTGCTGTGGGCACCCCCTTACTCACGGGTAATGCTGTAGCGTTGACAAAAGATGATTCAGACGCGCTGACAGGGGTGGCTGTTAACGGGGCCGTCAGTGCAGATTACAATACGGTAAGCGTAACTTCGGCAAATACAGCTGACGTCTATGGCGGCCTCCTGGACGAAGACCCGAATGTTATTATCGATTCCGGTAATTACAGTCAGAGTAATATAGTAGTGATGGATACTAGCCTTCCAACGTCATTGGTGACCGAACAGGCTGCAGAGGAAGAGGAGGAAGCGGATGCAGATGAGGCAGAGGTTGACCTGACAGCCCACCTCACGCAAAGCACAAACAATAATACGGTCAGCATAGGCGGAGTTTCCAGTATAAGCGGCAATATAGGCGGCGGCGTGGTGAATAGTACTGGCCTAGCAGCATTGCCCATGTCCTCTATACTGGAGGAAGTCTTACCGTACGGTAGTTTCCCGACCACCAGTGCGGTAGCTATAACCCAGCAGGCCAATACGAATATCGTGCAGTTAGAGCCTTCTGTGACCGTAACGGGCAATGTCTATGGCGGTGCTGCAGCGAACAGCACAGTGGGAATAGGATTGATAGGAGGCTCTAATAGGAACCAGACGCAGCAGGCAGACAGCAACCAGGTAGGGGCCGAAAAGGCGGCTATCACCGGCAGTATCTATGGTGGTACGGTGGGACCTTCAGCAACAGTAAAGCTTGCTGCTGAAGAAGAAGAGCAAACGGCGGCATCGGCCAATTCCCTAATTGCAGCACAGGACACAGATTTCCTGGTGACCTCCATGGTTAGTGAAGAAAATACGGCTGCGGCAGAGGCACAGCTGAAGTTCACTACAAAAACGGCTAGTGAGGCCAATGGCAATACGGTGCAGCTTACCGATACCAACGTAAAGGCAGCCCCGGCAGTGATGGAAATCTCCTACCCCTATGGTCTTAGCAGTCGAAGCGTTTTGATTGCAGCCGGTGATGTCATTGGCGGCAGTGTCATCGATACTTCGGGAATTTCTTCCACATCAATCTATTCCCCCTATCCGTCTACGAGCTATATGAGCGTTTTGGCCACCAATGGAACCAATAATTTACCGGAAGCGTCTTTGCTTGCTGAGGCAAGCACTGCGGTACCCGATGAAGTAATGACATCTCAGGAGGACCAGGCGGCATCGCACAATGCGGTCACGCTGGTTCGTTCCAACGTGGAAGGGGATGTGTACGGCGGCCTGATTGGCGCACCGGATGTGATTGGCTCGAACAGCACAGTGCTGCAGATGGCCGTCTTGGGTGACAATGCGCTGTTTGCAGGGAGCTTGGCTGCAGCTACGGACACTACGGCTATGCCGAAGCTCACAGAAACAAGTAATATAAATCAGCACGCCGATGACAATACGGTGCAGCTGCGCGCCGGAGCTGTCAAGAATGTTTCTATAGATACAAGTAAGTTGACAAGCTCCAGCAGTGAAACCATTACCCACGGCGGCAACGTGTATGGCGGCAAAGTAGAAACCTATCTAACCACAACAGAAATGCCCAGCCTTATACCTGTTAGTCAATTTTCGAAGGTTGAAGAAAATGCCACTGTGACAGGCAGTGCGGACCGAAACCAGGTCCTGCTGGAACAAGGGGCTGCAGCCGCAGGCAGCATCTATGGTGGCTTGGTCGACGCCACAGCCTATAGTTCTTCTACTCCCAGCAGCATTACAAATGCAGCGTATAGCCTCAATGCGTCTATGCTGACTGCCACAGATACCTACTATGCTGAAGCTTTGTCTAAGAAGGTAGGCCTGAGCGCCAGCCAAAATATAGTGCAGCTGAGCCAGAGCACCGTAGGCAGCACCCTCAGTGCGGTAAATAATGTTTTTTATACGTATTTGAGCGTAGCTGGCGATGTCTACGGCGGCAGTGTACATTTCAATACGGGAAATTCTTATATAGTGACTGATAACAGCACTATAAGTATGGCAGAGGTTCAAGAGCAGACGACTCCTACTATACATATAACGGGGAGCAGCGATGTGGTTCTAAACGTGGACGTGAAAGCCAACCAGGTATCCCTGGATCAGACAACGCTCCCAGGCGGCCAGGTGTACGGCGGTTTTATGGGTAATGCCATTTCTGATGTGAGGGTTTATCCGGAATACGAGGTGGAAATGAATGCGTTGTCCGCAGACCAGACCACCGGCAATACAGAGCTTTTGAACACGTCCTTGGCCAGCAGTGGGCCCTTTTCTCCGTCTGCGGTGGATTCCACTGTCGCACGGACAACCTCCCGGACAGGAAGCGTCAGCGACAATAGCGTATGGCTGAAGAATAGTACCGTTGCCGGTAAAAGCTTTTCCAGTGAAGACCTGTCCGCCCAGGGTGTAGATGTGGACAGCAGTGTTTCTGCCATTGTCTACGGCGGCAATGTCTATGGCGGCTTTGCTAATTGGGATACATCAGGGACTCTCGATTCAAGTATATCGCCTACGAACAGCCCCTACGTAGTGAAAGCAGCGACGAAAGATGAAACTAGTCAGAAAATTGATGAAATTGCAGCAACGGATAGCTCCTCCCTGCTGGATGTGCAGTTAGACTCTGTGGATGGCGAGGAAGCAGTGGACCAAGCAAACGATGCGGCAAATGAAGCAAAAGGCAGCAGTGACACTACGATTACCCTGGACGCCAGCCGCAATCACGTGACACTGCTCCAATCTGCAGCCGCCAGCGTGAGCGTTCCGCAGACGGGAATCAATATTTCTTTAGACGGCAGCAGTACCAGTACCATTGATTACATACGGCGCGGCGGCTCTGTCTATGGCGGCTACGCCAACATCAATCTCATAACCTCTGCAATAGGTTCTTCACTTAGCAGCTCACCGCAAACTATAGGGTATACAGAAACCGCGACGGCCAATGACAACCAGGTATATCTGGAAGGCAGCACTGCCGGGCTGGTCCTGGGCGGCTATGCCCAGAGCCAGCATGCAATGTATGTGCCTAGCGCTGCGACTCTGACTGCATATGAAACAGCAGGAGGAACGCTTCCTGAAAAAATCACGGTGAATACCCGGGCTGAGGCTAACGGGAATCAGGTGGTGCTGCGCGACAGCAAGGTTGAGAGCAGCGTCCTAGGCGGCTACGCCCTGTCCATAGTGAACGTTGATGCATCCTCCGGCACCACTTCATTACAAAACCTGGTGCACCCGTCCAGCACTGCTACGGCAAACCAAAACCAGGTCAGCCTGTCCGGAACCACTGCTGGTCACAGCATCGCTGGCGGTATAACTGCCCTAGGCTCAGCCGTGGAAAATAAAGTAACCCTCCAGCAGGGCTCAAAAGCAGGCGCTGTCATTGGCGGTTCTGTGCTGTATCAGGGCCAGGCTGACAACAACAGCGTTCTCCTCTCTGACAGCGAAGCTACAACGGTCTATGGCGGCACAGCGGGCCTCAACGCCAATGCCTCTGCGCTGCAGCAGTTGGGTACAGACTTGATCTTTTCCGAAGGAGCAACTTTTGGTTTATCAACCGCAACTCTTGCGCAGCTTCTGCCGGAAAATGCCAATCTTACAGCCAGCCAAAATACTGTCACCATTAGCGGCGGTACGGTGGGCTCTGTCTGGGGCGGCTACGCCAAGGATGTGGAAATTCCTGTGCCCACGTCTACGAGTGAAGAAACGCTTGACGCTGAAGCAGAAAATGCCGTGGAAGTACTTGCAGCGAGTGATGCAGAAATCGTCAATCTGCCCTACGAAACCACTACCTTTAAGAGCGGCGACGCTTCGGGCAACACCGTCAACTACTATGGCGGCACCGTCACGGGAAATATCATCGGCGGTGAATCCCAGTCCGGGGCAGCCAACAATAATATCGTGAACCTGTATGGAACTCTGGTGGGCAGTGACGTAGGTCTGTACGGCGGTGTCAGTTCTGTAGAGAGCAAGGGCAATACCCTGAATGTATACACCGTGGGCAACAGCGTGGCCAACGTGGGCAGCTTCCAGACGCTGAACTTCAACGTACCGGGAAATGCAGTGGCTGGAGATACCATGCTGCTGGTAACGGGCACGGCGGATGTAAGCGGTGCTGTGGTCCAGGCCGGGGTAGATGACGCTGCCAAGCTCGGCAAGGGGCAGGTAATCAATCTGATTACGAATGCCCAGGGGGTTCCTGCTGCAGGGACAACCCTGAGCATGATCCCGGGCAGAGATGTGGTCACGGACGCTGGTTTCGTGCAAAACAAGGTAAGCATCTGGGCAGAGGATAACAACAAGGTTGTGGTTGGGATTCCTGCGGACAGCGTGCCGACCTTGAACCCGGACACCAAGCTGATCCCTGAACAGCGGGTGGCTGCGGTGCGCACCATCGGCAACGGCTCCGATGTGGCTATGGACAGCGCCTATACGGCGGCGGTTTCGGCCTTTGGGGCAGCGGGCAAAATCCAGGACGAAGAAAAGGGCAGCTTTACGCCCTACGCAGTCCTGGGGGCCAACCACCTGACCATCGACACCGGTTCTTACGTGGATACCAATGGGTATGCAGGGAACCTGGGGCTGGTACGGCAGGTGAAGAATGCCAACTCTACGGATACCATCATTCCCTTTGCGGAATATGGCAAGAGCAGCTATGCGGCGCACCTGGACAACGGTGCCCGAGGCGACGGGGACCAGCACTACGGCGGCGTAGGGCTGCTCCTGCGGCGTGACCTGGATAACGGGGTGTACTACCAGGGCAACCTGCGGGTGGGCACCATGGACGGTGACTTCCGGGGTGTAATCGCAGGGCACTATGCAACGTATGACACCAATTCCCGGTATGCAGCAGCGACCCTGGGTGCAGGGCGGCTCTACAAAACCGACGACAAGAACAGCGTAGATGTATATGGCCGCTTCTACTACACCCATTTGGGCAGCGACCAGGTTGCGGTCCACAGCAGTCAGGGCACAGGCATCTACAACCTGGATGCGGTGGATTCCTACAGGACCCGGCTGGGGGCACGGTGGACCCACAACTACTGGCAGAACCAGTCCTACTACGCAGGGCTGGCCTGGGATTACGAGTTCGACAGCACGGCCCGGGCTACGTACAAAACCTTTGCCACGGCATCTCCGGACAGCAAGGGCTCCAGCGCACTGCTGGAACTGGGCTGGAAGGCTGAGCCTACCAAAGAAACCCCCTGGGGCGGCGATGTGCGCCTGATGGGCTGGGCAGGCAAGCAGCGGGGCGTGGCAGTGAATGCGACGTTGACAAGACGACTGTAAATGTGAAAGAAAGTAAAAAGCAGGTCTCCGGAAGTACGAAACTTCTGGAGACCTGCTTTTTTGCGTGAAATCGGGGGTGCGGGTGAGGCAATTACAGACAGTGTTGAAGAAAAAGGAGGACGTTCCACAGTTTCTGCGAAACTGTGGAGGTGTTTTTTAGAATATATATCCGCTCCGCGGCAATTTGGATAGGAACCCCATCCCGGTCCCGATTTTGTACTTGGGCGAAGCAAGGATGGGGTTTCAAAACAGAGGACCCTAGCAAACTGACATTGGTATTTCAGGGCAACGATAAGAAAAGCAATTTGCCCTTTAGCCCTATCCGCCTTCCTAACGTCAGGCACCTTCCCGCACTTGGATTGCTGTTGGTGCGGGAAGGCAGGCGGCCGGGAGGCCGCAAAACCGAGGATGAACTTCGGTTATACCCTTTTGTCGCCACTGCGGGCGACATTTTCCCAAGGGGAAAGTCCGTCCCCATTTGGGGCTAGTGCGGACCGTCAGGTAGTCCAACCAGGTCAAAGTTTCCAACGTAATTACTTTTAGCTGGAGAAAACTCGGTACCGGATTTTTGGTCGTGCGGTCGGCGGAGTGTAGTGCGGGGCCGAATTATAAACTTCCTCAGTCATCCCTGCGGGCTGACAGCCCCTTCACGTTTGAAGGGGCCGGTCTTAGGCCCATACTGGTCATGTGCGAAACGAGTATAGGAAAAGAAGTCATAGTACGTAGAGAAGTGCAATAACCCTCTTTGTCATTTGACCAGTAGATGAATGGAATGCTTTCTGAGTGGTTCGCCGTGCTCCGTCCTCCTTCACCCTGGGGGCTTGCTTCTTGGGCTGCTATCACATGGCTCGCGTGTACCAAACAGCTTCTAGAATATCTGTGACGCTGTTTGGACGCGACCGCAACGCTTGAAGGAGGCATACAAGGCCTCAACTGGTCAACTATTGGTTGAATTGTAGCATTAGTATCGATAAGCTGTGAAACTATGATTGGTTTGAAGGGACCTAATAAGGAAGAAACGGATGGTTTTGGCTCTGCAATTGGCAGGGTCAGAATCATCCGTTTTTGTTTAGGTTTGCTTTATTCTTTTTTGCTGTTTTCCTGCTGGCACAGGGCTTTCAGGCTGTCCAAGAACAGCTGGCTGGTTTTGGACAGGAGGCGGTATTTTTTCCAGACGACTACGGCGTGGATTTCCATGGGGGGATCCAGGGGGATGAATTTCATTCCGGGGTCGTACTGGGAGGGGAGGTCGCCTACGCAAAAGGCGTTGGCGACCTGGGCTTTTACCAGGTGGGAGGCGTTGCCCAGCAGGTCATTGCGGCCTACAATATTCAGGTCATCGGCGCTGAGCTGGCCTCTAGCCCAGCGGACCAGGTCGAAATTCCGGGTTTTGTACCGGGCGGGGTAGAGCAGGGGCATATTCTTCAGGTCCTCGGGGGTGATTTTATCCAACTTGGACCAGGGGCTGCCCTGCCAGGTAAAGATGCCCATACGGTCGCAGCCTGGCAGCCGGAGGGATTCGTATTTGGTAATATTGATGGGTTCCAGGAGCACGCCAAAATCAAACAGGCCGTGTTCCAGTTTTTCTTCGATGGTATCGGCATTGCCGGTGGAAAATTCACAGGTAATGGCCGGGTACTGCTGGTGGAGCTGGCTGAACAGCTGGGCAATCCAGTGCATCAGGTGGGTTTCTCCTGCTCCGATGCGGATGCAGCCGTTGATTTCTACTTCATCGTTTTTCAGTTCTTCTTCTGTCTGGGACACCAGGGACAGAATTTCTTCCGCTCGCTGGCGCAGGTGCATACCTTCCTCGGTGAGAATGGTGCTGCGGTTGCTGCGGATGAAGAGCTGTTTGCCCAGTTCCCGTTCCAGGTCGGCAATCTGCCGGGACAGGGTGGGCTGGGTTACGTGGAGCACATTGGCGGCTTCCGTTATATTTTCTTCCCGGGCAACGGCCAGGAAATAATATAGGGTACGTAGTTCCATATCTTCACCTTCTATAAAGAGTTCACTGTTTTCTTATATTGTACTTGTTTTAGGGCGGAAACACAATACGCAAATTGTATACTGAAAAGTGCAGAATAAGCATTTTACATCATTTTGCCCACTTGGTATCATGATAGGGAAGAAACGCTGCCTTTTGCAAAGCAGCAGTATCTGGCCCCCGGGGGCCAGCTTCAGGGAGAAGAAAATCTATGAAAAAGCTGTTGATTGTATATTATTCCTGGTCCTGCGGGAACACCAAGCGGATTGCAGAGCTGCTGCAAAAGGAAACGGGCGGAGCGCTGCAGCGGCTGGAAACAGTAGTGCCCTATGAGGGTTCTTATAATGACGTGGTGGCCCAGGGCCAAAGGGAAGTGAACCGGCATTACCAGCCGGCCTTGAAACCGCTGGAAAAGGATCCTAAGGACTATGATATTATTGTGCTGGGTACGCCTACCTGGTGGTATACCATGGCGCCGGCCATGAGCACGTTCCTGGCGGAGCATTCCCTGGCAGGAAAAACGGTGGTGCCCTTCAGTACCCACGGGGGCTGGCCGGGACACGCCATTAAAGACCTGGAAGGGGCGGCCAAGGGGGCCAAGTGCCTGCTGCCTAAGGAAGTGCAGTTTGACTCCACCGGCGGGGATCAATTGATCACCCCGGAGAAGGAACTGGAGGCCTGGTGCAGGGAGGTGGCGGCGCTGTGACGCAGGAATGGGATAAGGTCCGGCAGAATCTGGCGGACGCCGGGTGCCCGGACTCTTTTGTGGCCACCTATCAGGTGCTGGAAAACACGGAGGAAAAGATTTCCTCTCTGCGCCGGTACCGGCGGGAACTATTGGGAAAAATCCATGACGAACAGAAAAAACTGGACTGCCTGGATTATCTGATTTATACCTTACAGAAAGAAGGAAAAACAGAATGACAACTTTGGAAGACATCAAGAAGGAAAGCCCCTTTGCTATGGGGGGAGAGAATGTGGATTATGCCAAGTTTTTTGACGGCACCAGCTATTTGAATATGCTGTCCCTGAAGCAAGTGGTGGTGGGCAACGTGACTTTTGAACCGGGCTGCCGGAACCATTGGCACATCCATCACGCCACCAAGGGCGGCGGCCAGATTCTGCTGGTAACCGCTGGCCGGGGCTATTACCAGGAATGGGGCAAGCCGGCCCAGGAACTGAAACCGGGCGATGTGGTGAATATTCCTGCCGGGGTGAAGCATTGGCACGGGGCTGCTCCTGACTCTGCTTTCCAGCATCTGGCCATTGAAGTGCCGGGAGAAGGCACCAGCAATGAATGGTGCGAGGCTGTGGATGAAGAGGAATATAAGAAGTTGAAATAAGAATTGAATAAAATCCTGACTGGGGAAGTGGTCTCCAGTCAGGATTTTTTAAATCAGGATTTTTGGTTTAGGATTAAGCATTAGAAAAACTTATCAAATACGCCGGAAAGTCGAATTGCTCCTGGGAATTCTGCTTTATATAATTAAGGCAAGAATACAAAGGGAAGCAGGATTCCCAGAAGGAGTATAGAATGATGGATAAAGAAGTAATGCTTGTGACCGGCGCTGGACAGATTAGCATGGCCATTGCCCGGAGAGTGGGGTATGGCAAGAAAATCGTCATGGGCGACAAAAATATAGAAAATGCCAAGGCCATTGCCCAGATTGTGAACGGGGCGGGGTATGACGTGGAGGTGCTGGAGATGGACCTGTCTTCCCGGGAGTCCATCCGGCGGCTGATTGCCAAGGGGCAGGAGTATGGGCCCATTACCCGGCTGGTGAATGGGGCGGGGGTATCGCCCTCCCAGGCACCTATTGAAGCCATCCTGAAAGTGGATTTGTACGGCACGGCGGTGCTTCTCGAGGAAGTGGGCAAGGTGATTGCTCCTGGGGGCTGCGGGGTGACCATTTCCAGCCAATCGGGCTGGCGGATGCCCCAGCTGACGCCGGAGGAGGACCGGGCTCTGGCCACGGCCCCCACGGAAGAACTGCTGCAGTTGGACCTGCTCCAGCCGGGCAATATCCGGGATACGCTGCACGCCTACCAGCTGGCCAAGCGCTGCAACGAAAAGCGGGTTATGGGACAGGCGGTGGAATGGGGGAAACGGGGCGCCCGGATTAACGCCATTGCTCCGGGGATTATTGTGACGCCTTTGGCCCTGGATGAATTTAACGGGCCCCGGGGAGATTTCTATAAGAATATGTTTGCCAAGTGCCCGGCAGGCCGCCCGGGGACTGCGGACGAAGTGGCCAATGTGGCCGAGCTGTTGCTGAGTGAACGGGCTGCCTTTATTACGGGGTCCACTTTTTTGATGGACGGGGGCGCTACGGCTTCCTATTATTACGGACCCTTGCAGCCGAAAGCTTAAAAAGGAGAGGATAGCATGAATGCTTTTACGTATCAATACAATACGAAAGTCCTGTTTGGAGAAGCTTCTGCGGTAAAGAACCTGCCGGCAGAACTGGCCAAGGTGGGGAAGACGGTGCTTTTGGCCTACGGCGGCGGTTCTATCAAACGGAACGGCATTTACCAGGAACTGCTGGGGCTGCTCCAGCAGGCGGGCAAGCAGGTGGTGGAATTTACGGGTATTATGTCCAACCCTACCTACGCCAAGGTGCAGGAAGGGGCGGCGCTGGCCAGAGACCGGAAGGTGGACTTTATTCTGGCCGTGGGCGGCGGCTCCGTGCTGGACTGCTGCAAGGTGGTATCGGCCCAGGCCAAGCTGGACGGGGACCTGTGGGACTACGAATACAGTGAGAAGAAGGTGCCCACGGAGTTCATTCCCATGGGGGCAGTGGTGACTTCCTTTGGCACTGGGGCAGAAATGAACAACGGGGCGGTCATCACCCACACGGACAAGAAGGTGAAGGGCGCTCTGTGGGGGGCTTTCTACAGCTTTGCAGTGCTGGATCCACTGTACACCAAGACCATGCCCTTTAGTCAGGTGGCTTCTGGGTCTTTTGATTCCCTGAGCCACTGCATGGAAACGTACATGGGTACGCCCCGGAGCACCAACCTGAGCGATGAAATCAACGAGGCCTGCCAGCGCAGCATTATCCGGAACCTGCGGGCCAGCGTGCAAAATCACGAGGATATGCAGGCCAGAAGTGAGCTGCTGTGGGCGGCGGCCATGGCGGAAAACGGTATGCTGAAACTGGGCAAAGTCACGGACTTTCAGGCTCATATGCTGGAACACCAGCTGGGAGCCTACACGGACTGCAACCACGGCCAGGGGCTGGCGGTAATCCACCCGGTGCTGTACCGGCATATGCTGGCAGAAGGGGCGGAGCAGTTTGCCCGGCTGGCGGTGAATGTGTGGGGTGTAGACCCGGCGGGGAAGACCCAGGCTGAATTGGCCCAGGCTTTTGTGGAGGCTCTAGGGGCTTTCATCAAAGAAGTGGGGCTGCCTACCAGTTTTGCCCAAATGGGCATTCCGGCGGACACCGACTGGAAGGCCATTGCGGACAGTACGGTGCTCACCGGCGGCTGCTGCAAGCGGTTTGGAAAGGAAGAGCTGCTGGCGGTGCTGGAGGAGTGTAAGTAAGGTAGTTTGTGCGGTCTGCGGACTTCCTGGCGATGGTGCGGGGAATCCCCGAGCGGTTCGCTGGCCAGAAATGATGGGGTTAAACCTCATCCGTCGCCTTGCGGCGCCACCTTCTCCACCCTGGTGTGCTCCCCGTCAAGTAGACAGTTCCTAATAATATAAACCTCTACGCCGCC
>ONZZ01001566.1_pt1 | contig 14225 bp, 9 predicted proteins | sample 1671101 | NCBI WGS metagenome assembly ONZZ01 (sample SAMN06348122, study PRJEB24527) | human gut metagenome | biome: human gut; feature: ankylosing spondylitis patient; material: feces | host: Homo sapiens | place: China | collected 2015-10
AGTGCGGCGATATCATGCGCATGTACCTGAAGATCGAGAACAACGTGATCGTGGATGTCAAGTTCCTCACCTTCGGCTGCGGTGCCGCCATCGCCACCAGCAGCATGGCCACCGACCTCATCAAGGGCAAGACCATCGACGAGGCTCTCAAGCTGACCAACAAGGCCGTTGTGGAAGCTCTGGAAGGTCTGCCTCCCATCAAGGTGCACTGCTCTGTTCTGGCCGAGCAGGCCGTCAAGGCTGCTCTGTCCGACTACTACCGCCGTCAGGGCATCGATCCGGAACCCATCGTGGGTAAGCTCGAAGAGGACTGCGACCACTGCGAGAGCTGCGGCCACTGATCCCCGCATTATGGAAGCCTGCTATTGGACAATGTGCCCGATGGCAGGCTTCTTTTTTGTGGAAATGGGAATCCTTTACAGCATATTGAAAAATGATATAATAGAGAAAAGATTGTTGCCTTTTCAAAAAAGGAGGAAATATGAAAAAATGCAAACTTGCGGCGATGGCATGGTTAAGTGTATGTATTGTTCTGTTTACTTCCTGTGGCAATTCTGCGGGGGTGTCTGCTGGTTCCACTAGCGAGGTAAAAAGTACGGCTGTAAGCGAAAGCACAGCGGAAGAAAAACAGCCCTATGAGATACTTCGTGAGAAAGAAGATGAAACAAAACAGATTGCGGCAGACGAAGAACAGCAGGTAAAAGAACTTCAAGATGCGCTGAATGCAGTTAATTTCTATTATGAAGAATTTGACGGCGGTGATGCTCTGATGGGGGTAAGCCCCAATTGCGAAAATAACGAAAAACAGGGAAAAAGCTGCATTGTCCCAGTTATTTATGTTTTTGGTCCGTCGGTGGACCCAATAGCATGTATAGGGTTTGATTACATAGGTGATACGTATCTGGATATGGATACGGTGGAAATTGATACGGTTAACTATAGATATACCTATGGAAACACAACGTTTATAACTGATGTTCAGAAGGACAAGCTGACAATATCTCCGAATGGCGATGAAAAAACAGAAGAGGCTGCATTTCGCCTTGCGACAGAAGATGACTTGGATGCATTAGTAGATATTGTGGAATCGGATGAAGTTGGTCTGACATTCGCAAAATACAACACCGCAAAGCCGGTTTTCGTAGAATGCGAAATGCCGGAAGAAGATAGACAGGCTATCACAGATGTGTTGAATGCGTATTACCTGTATCTGAATGCCAGTGAGAAGGTGCGTGCAAAAGCACTTGCAGATATTTCGTATACAGAAGTTGAATCGTGAATAGGAGGAGATAAGAATGCGGAGAAAAATTTCAGCGATCCTTGTAACAGTGCTGATAATGCTGATGGTAATGCCAATGGGGGCTTTTGCGGCAGTGCCTTCGGTGCAGGAAGTGGAAACGCTGATTGCACAGATCGGGACAGTCACGCGCGAGAACCGCAGTGCAGTCGAAAAGGCTGTCAATGCTTATAACCAGTTAGACGATGCTTCTAAAGCGGGCGTGTCAAATTTTGATGTGCTGGCCGAAGCACAGCAGATTCTTGGCATCAAGGATGCGCTGGCAAAGCTGAACATTGACCATGATAAGGTGGAAAACAGTATAGTGATGGTGAGTCCATATACAGTAAACAATGAATCAGTAGGACAATCTGTAATGGCACCGGCAATTATTTTTGTTGAACAATATGATCAACCGTTATTAGCAATGGCAGTTGAATATATAGGCGAAGAACATTTGTGGATGAATGTTGTAAAAGTAAGAGCGGGGGAAAACAAATATGAATATTACTATGGGGACTTTCCTATAACAGATGCCGGTGAGGAAAAAATTAAAAATAAGACTGTGGCAGTAGAAACAGGAACACGTATTGCAACGGATAATGACTACAACATGTTTATGAATATACTGAACGCAAAAGAAGCAATCGTCAGATTTAGCAATGTGAATTATGGGCGCGTTATGAAGTCGTATGATTATACAATAACAAATGAAGACCGTCAGGCTATCACGGATGTGCTGAATGCCTACAATCTTATGTGCTCTGTCAGCCCGGACGTATTGCGCAAAGCGCTGGCATGACTTTTGAACTGTGAGAACAGGCCGTTTTGAAAAGTCGACACTGTTGTATCCTATCCAAAATGTAATAAAGCAAGTGTAAAATATTATTTGTTTACAAAAATACCCTGAATATGCACTCGTTCATGAAAAGTTCATATATTGTTCAGAATGAGTTCACCACTTTTCGGTATAAGTAGGGCAACACAGGCGCAAAGAGCGCCGAACTCCCACGGAAGCGGACGAAGAACAGGGCAAAGAACGGTTCGCGGCACGCACTGCAGAGCGGGTGCGTCGGCCCCGGAAAACGTCCCGCCGCACAGGAAAGGAAACGAGTTAGTATGAAAATTGGTTTTTGGGAACTTGTCGTCATCGTGATCGTGGCGTTCGTGTTCATCGGCCCGGATCAGCTGCCCGTCTACGCAAAGAAGATCGGCAAGATGCTGCGTGAACTGAAAAAGTACACCGGCGCTGCTTCTGAGGAGATCCAGAAGAACGTTGTGGAGCCGCTGAATGAAATCCAGGCTCCCCTGAAGGAAGCTGTTGCCCCGCTGACCGATATCAAGAAGGATATCGACAACAGCGTCAAGGATGTGACCAAGAGCTTTACCGGTATCGGCAAGACCAGCAAGGAGGAAGCTGCCAAGGCAGAAGCCGCCGAGGAAGTGACCGAGCTGACCGAGGAGCCGGTGGAAGAGCTGGAAGAGGACGCTGCATCTGCCGCCAAGGCAGAGGAGAGCGCTCCCGCTGAGGAGACCGCTGCACCTGCCGAGAAGGCCGAAGAACCCACTGCCCCGGTTGAAAAGGCTGAGCCTGCCGCTGCACCCGCAGAGGAAAAGGCCGAGCCTGCTGAGGAAGCGGCTCCCGCACAGGAAGCTGCCGAGGCTGCTCCTGCGGCCGAACCGGTGGAGGAAGACCCTCGTCAGAATGATGTTCTGCCGAAGGACTGATTACTTACTGGATGCACCCGCGCCTGCGGTTGCCTGATACATGCAATAAGCCCGCCACGCGGCGCGGCAAAGTAAAAAGGAGATTTTTATTATGCGTATTGGTACTAACGAACTGCTGATCATTCTGGTCGTCGCTCTGCTGATCTTTGGACCCAAGAACCTGCCGAAGCTGGGCAAGATGTTCGGTAAGACCATCAACGGCTTCAAGAAGGGCATGGAGGACGAGGAAGGCTCCGATGATTCCGAGGAGAAGACCGAGAAGAAGGTTTCCAAGAAGGACGAAGACGAGGAGTAATTGTGGCTACGAACGTTAAGCGCAAAAAGAAAAAAGCCGAAGTCATGGCAGAGGACGGCAGCATGACGCTGACCGGCCATCTGAAAGAACTGCGGAACAGGCTGATCATCTGCGCGGTGGTGTTCGTGGTGGGTGTTGTGGTCTCGCTGGCATATGCCGACCGTCTGATCGATCTGCTCACTGCCATGGGCCGCGACTATTACGAGTTTGTTTCCATTGCCCCGCAGGAAAAGCTGATGCAGTATTTCCGCGTCTCCATTCTGGCAGGCGTGGTGGTCACTGTGCCGGTGGCGTTCTACCACATCTATGCATTTGCAAGGCCGGGTCTGAAACGGAGCGAGAGCACCTTCTTCAAGCTGGTCATGCTGCTGGGCCTTATCCTGTTCTGCGTGGGCGTGCTGTTCGCCTACAAGCTCATGATGCCCTTCATGCTGCGTTTCCTCAGCACCGGCATCGAGGGTGCCGAGTACATCCAGACCACCACCAGTATCGAGAGCTATGTCAACCTCTGCTTGACCATGTTCATCATTTTTGGCTGCGTGTTTGAGATGCCTCTGATCACCATCATCCTGTCCAAGATGGGCATTATCAACCCGCAGCTGCTCAAGCAGGTGCGCGGTGTTGCCATCGTGATCATCTTCTTCATCGCGGCCGTTGTCACCCCGCCGGATATCGTGTCTCAGTGCATGGTGGCCGGCCCCATGGTGCTGCTGTACTTCATCAGCATCCTCCTGAGCGGCATCTTCTATAAGCCGAAAGAGGACGATGATGACGAAGATGACGAGGATGAGGGCGAGGACGAAGAGTAAGCTCTGACTTCTGGTTTTCTGTTTTATCATTGCAAAAGCAAAGGCTGCTGCGCCATTTGGTGCAGTAGCCTTTTTGTATGTGGAAAATGCTTCCGGTGCAGAGCGTAATTGCGTGGGGCAGATTCTATGGCTTTTGCAAAAGGCATTACCGCCGAATATGTACTCTTTTGCACGCACAAAAGAGTACCAGAAAGGACGGCGGTGCCCGTAGGGCATGAAAGCCCCGGTGGGGCTTTCAAGGCGCAGACCGGTTTGCACAGCAAATGCTGTGTGTTCAACACAGCAAGGTCTCCGCTACTTTCGAGGCGCGGGAGGCGGCGGGTTGCGGCTCCCTGCGTCTGCTTCGTGCCTTGGACGGCACTCGCATCCTGCAGGCCGCTGCCACAACTCGTCCAGAGCGAACGCGGCGGCAATTCCAAATCGTTGCTGCTCAGTCTATACAAGCCACCCGCCCTGTGCTAGAATGAAACCAACAAATCAAAGGCGGTGAAACCATGCACCCACTCCCGGAATATCCTCGCCCGGCTATGCGCCGGGACAGCTATGAGAACCTGAACGGCCTGTGGAAGTACGCCATTACTCAGACAGCAGAATACCCCGCTGCGTGGGACGGCAGCATTCTGGTGCCCTACTCTCCGGAAACAAAGGCCTCCGGCGTGGGCCGCACCCTGCAGCCCGGCCAGTGGCTGCACTACCACTGCACCTTTGCTCCCCCTCCGGGAGAAGGGGGTCGGGTGCTGCTGCACTTCGGCGCGGTGGACGATGCCTGTGCGGTGCAGGTGAACGGCCATCTGGTGGGCGGCCATCGGGGCGGCTACTGGCCCTTCACACTGGATGTCACCGCCCAGCTCAACGATACGGGCCGCAACAGCCTGTGGGTGGCCGTGCAGGACCCCACGGACAGCGGTACGCAGGCCCGGGGCAAGCAGACCCTGCAGCCCGGCGGCATGTTCTATCCGGCCCAGAGCGGCATCTGGCAGACGGTCTGGCTGGAGCGTGTGCCGGAAAACTACATCCAGTCGCTCACGGTCACGCCGGACTACGATGCCCGCACCGTGACCGTGAAAGCCCATACTTCCATGCCCGGAGGTGCAGTGAACCTGTGGGCCGTGGTGCGGGCCGGGGGCGTGACCATTGCCGAGGACTGGGGCAGCGACGAAGCGGACCGGGACGGCGAGGTGACGCTGAACATCCCGGAGGAACATTTCTTTCCGTGGAGCCCGGATACCCCGTTTTTGTATGACCTGACCGTGGGCACCACGCAGGGAGGAGAGGAACAGTTCGACACCGTGCACAGCTACTTTGCCCTGCGCAAGTGGAGCTGTGAGCCGGATGCGCGGGGCGTGCTGCGCTTCTGCCTGAACGGAAAGCCCATCCTGCTCAACGGCCTGCTGGACCAGGGCTACTGGCCGCAGGGCCTGTATACCCCGCCTTCCGATGCAGCGGTGGAGCGGGAGCTGAGCGAGGTGAAAGCGCTGGGATTCAATCTGCTGCGCAAGCACGCCAAGATCGAGCCGCAGCGCTGGTACTACCACTGCGACAGGCTGGGCCTTGTGGTCTGGCAGGACATGGTGAACGGCGGCAGCAGATACAACCTGTGGTTCGTCACCTACCTGACCAATGTGCTGCAGCCCCTTGTGCGCCGCCTGCCCGACGCAGAGCCGCTCTGGGGCCTGCTGAGCCGCGGAAAAGCATCCAGCCGGGAAACATACCGCAAAGAGCTGCAAGCCACCGTGGAAGCCCTGCGCTGCCATCCGTGCATCGGCTGCTGGGTGCCCTTCAACGAAGGCTGGGGTCAGTTTGATGCGGCCGGGGCAGTGCAGGCCATCCGCACGCTGGACGATACCCGCCTTGTGGACGAGGCCAGCGGTTGGTATGATCAGGGCGGCGGAGATGTGTGCTCCATCCACAACTATTTCTATCCGCTGCATGTAAAGCCCGGAAGCCGTACCGTGGCCCTGAGTGAATACGGCGGCATTGCATGGCCCATGCCGGGGCACGAAGCACCGGGCAAAACCTACGGCTACGGCACGGTCAAGAGCCGCGCAGACCTGACCGCCCGCTGCAAAAAGCTGCAATTGGGCACGGTGCTGCCGCAGCTCAAAAAAGGACTCTCGGCGCTGGTGTACACCCAGCTGACGGATGTGGAAGATGAGGTGAACGGTCTGTTTACCTATGACCGGGCCGAGATCAAGCCGGATGCCAATGCCGTCCGCTCGGTGAATGCTGCCCTTGCCGCAGAGTTCGCAAAAGTGACGCGGTGAAAGAAAAAACTCCCTCAGTCATCGCGCAGCGATGACTGAGGGAGTTTTATGTTACAGCAACTCTCAGCTGTTGGCGCTGTTGTTCACGATCTTTTTGGCGGGCAGCTTGTTCATGGCAGAGCTGTCCAGATCGTGTGCCAGCTCTGCACCGCCTGCGGCCAGTGCGTCGTCCAGCTCGCCGCCCTTCATATCGCTCAGGATCTGGCTGCGCAGGTCGTCCAGCGAAGAAACGCTCAGCGGGTCTACACGCACCATCAGGAGCAGGGTGGAGCCGTTGATCTGCACGGCAGCGGCTTCGCCGTAGGAAAGGCTGCGCAGAGCATCGGCTGCGCCATCCTGCGTAAAGGCCGAAGCAACATCGCTTTCGGTCAGCAGCTCGGTCTGGACGCTGGCGCTGTCGTCGGAAGTTTCGCCGTCCAGCACAGCGTAGATGTCCGGCAGGGCATTCTGTGCGGCCTCATGCAGGGCACTCACCTGATCCGAGACCGTCTCGCCGCCTGCAGCATTGACGCTGTCGGCAGCGGCCTGTGCCAGCTTGAGCATCTCGGCCTTCTGGTCATCGTCCGCAAAGGCGTAGGTGCTGGTATTGTACAGCGGGATGCTGATGTAGCAGATCTCATACATGCTGTCGTCCAGATGGCTGGTCAGCTCGTCGTCCTCCACTGGGGTCTCGCCGTCCGGGCCGTAGACCATATCCAGCAGGGCGGTGTGCTCCACCTGCAGACGTTCATATGCCTTGACGGTCTCCAGACCAATGCCGTTGGCGGTGTAGGTGTCGCCGTACTGGTCCATCATCTGCTGGGCATAGCTGTCGGCAGCGGAAAGCTGCTCATCGGTCAGCTCACCGCCCAGTGCCTTGAAGCGGGCATCCACAGCGGCCAGCGTTTCCAACGTTTCCTGCGTTTTCTGGGCCACATAGTCGCTCACAACTGCGGTCTCGCCGCTGTCAGAGTCGGTGGTGATGGTCTCTTTCAGGAAGGCTTTTACGTCGGTGGTGTCCTGATCGGTGCCGGCAAGCTGGGCGGCCTGCTGGTAAGCACCGTACTGTGCCAGCAGATACATGCCGGAAGTGATCTCAAAATCACCGATGCTGCCCACGGTGTCCGGGGCGGAAATGGTGCAGCCCACAAGGCTGAACACCAGTGCAAGTGCACAGATCAGCGCGAGAAGTTTCTTTTTCATGGTAATGCTCCTATGATATTTATTTTTGCTCGGCGGAGGCAAGGATCTCTGCCATCGCCTTGAGGATGCTTTGCAGCAGCTCCAGCGGCTTTTCGTCGGGCTGCAGCGTGACCGAGAGATAGGGCCGGTTGCCTGCACCGGCGGTGACGCGGCCATTGAAGGCCACCAGCAGGCCCCGGATCATGGGCAGCTCCAGACTTTCCAGCTGCAGGGTGAGGGTGTCCTTTTTCTGGGTCACTTCGGTCACGCCCACAGTGCTGGCCTGCACGCGTACCAGCGACACGTTCACCAGATCGCTTACCGAGGGCGGCGGGTCGCCGTAGCGGTCGATGAGCTCGTCCAGCACATCGGCGGCATCCTCTGCCGTCTGGATGGCGGCAATGCGCTTATAAGCTTCAATGCGGCCCGGGCCGTCTGCGATATATTTCTCCGGGATGAAGGCATCCACCCGCAGGTCCACAAGGCATTCGCTCTTGTCCCGCCGGATGGGTTCGCCCTTGGCCCGGGCGATGGCCTGCCCCAGCATCTTCACGTAGAGGTCGTAGCCCACGGCCTCCATGTGGCCGTGCTGGCTGTGGCCCAGAAGACTGCCCGCACCCCGGATCTGCAGATCCCGCATGGCGATGCGGAAGCCGGAGCCGAAGGCCGTGAACTCCCGGATAGCGGAGAGCCGCTTCTGGGCGATATCGGTCAGGGTCTTGTCCCGCCGGAAGGTGAAGTAGGCATAGGCCTTGCGGCCGGAGCGGCCCACCCGGCCTCTTATCTGGTACAGCTGGGCAAGGCCCATGCGGTCGGCGTCCTCGATGATGAGGGTGTTGCAGTTGCGCACGTCGATGCCGGTCTCGATGAGGGTGGTGCACACCAGAATATCGATCTCGCCGTTCAGCAGATGCTGCCACACGGGGTTCAGCTCTTCCTCGGTCATCTTGCCGTGGGCAATGCCGATGCGTGCGCCGGGCACCAGCTTGCTCACATGGGCGGCGCAGGCTTCGATGTTGTCCACCCGGTTGTGCAGGTAGTACACCTGCCCGCCCCGGGCAAGCTCCTTCTTCATGGCTTCGGCAAGGATGACGTCGTTGTATTCCAGCACAAAGGTCTCCACGGGCTGCCGCTCGATGGGCGGCTGTTCGATGGTGGAAAGGTCCCGGATGCCGCTCATGGCCATGTTCAGCGTGCGGGGGATGGGGGTAGCCGAAAGGGTGAGCATGTCCACCCCGATGAAGTTCTCCTTGAGCTTTTCCTTGTGCTTCACACCGAAGCGCTGCTCCTCGTCGATGATGACAAGGCCGAGGTCATGGAACTTCACGTCCTTGGACAGCAGCCGGTGGGTGCCCACCACGATGTCCACACTGCCCGACTGCAGGCCCCGGAGGGTCTCCTTCTGCTGTTTTGCGGTGCGGAAGCGGGACATCATCTCCACCTTTACGGGAAAAGCTTCCATGCGGGAAAGAATGGTGTTGTAGTGCTGCCACGCCAGCAGGGTGGTGGGGGCAAGGATGGCGCACTGCTTGCCGCCCATCACGCACTTGAAGGCGGCGCGCAGGGCCACTTCGGTCTTGCCCACGCCCACGTCGCCGCACAGCAGGCGGTCCATGGGCCAGCCCTTTTCCATGTCCTGCTTGATCTCGGCGGTGGCGTTCAGCTGGTCGTCGGTCTCGTCGTAGTCAAAGCGGGTCTCAAAGTCCCGCTGCCAGTCGCCGTCCGGCGGGAAGGCATAGCCCGTGGCCTGACGGCGGCGGGCGTAGAGCTCGATCAGTTCCTGCGCCATCTCCTCGGTGGCTTTTTTTACCTTGGCGCGGGTGCGCTGCCACTCGGCACCGCCCAGCTTTGCCAGCTTTACCTTTTCCTCGTCGCCGGGGGCGGTGTAGCGGCTCAGCAGGTCCAGCTGGGTCACCGGAACATACAGCACGTCCGAGCCGGAGTACTGCACCTTGAGGTAATCTTTCGTGGCACCCTGCACTTCCAGCCGCTGGATGCCCGCATACATGCCGATGCCGTGGCTCTGGTGCACCACATAGTCCCCGGGCTTGATGTCCGAAAGGCTGGAAAGGGCGTTCTTGTTCTTTTTGCGCTTTTTGGTCTCGGCGGAGGTCTCTTCCTCCAGACCGTGCCTGCGGCTGGACAGCACTGCCGCATGGGCAAACGGAAAGGTGCACCCGGCGGTTAGATGGCCCGGCAACACCTGTACGATGCCTTTTGTGGGCCGCACATCCCGGCTCATGCTCACGGAGTAGCCCTTGTCGGCAAGGTCGCGGGTGAGGGCGGCGGCACCCTTGGGCGTTCCGGAAAACAGGGTGACGGCATAGCCCTGCGCAATGAGCGGGTCAAGGTCTTCTCGCAGGGAGACAAGGTCGCCGTTCCAGTTGGGTGCGGCAAAGGCTTCGGCGTTGATGAGATCTTTCAGTTTGAACTCGTTCATGCCGCGCAGAAAGTTCTCGCACAGCAGGGTGCTCTGCTTCTGGGCGGCAGCGGCAAGGTCGTCCATGGTCTGGTAGAGCACATCCAACCCGGGGCAGAGCACACCCTCTTCCAACAGGCCGGTCAGCTCTTCGCTGCGACGGAACTCGGTGGCCTTCTGGGCATCCCGGATGCCGCCCACCTCGTCCAGAATGAACAGCGGTGTGTCCAGATGATCCAGCAGGGTGGCCGGGCTCGGATAGCGCAGGCCGTAGTATTTATCCATGGCTTCCGGCATCAGGCCGGAGTCCAGCTGAGCAAGGTCGGCTTCCGTGGCCTTTTCCAGTGCGGTGCGGTGCCGGCCGCGTGCCTTTTTGATGGCGGCACGCAGGGCCTCGGCAGTCTCGGCGGTATCGCCGAACAGCACCTCGCGGGCAGGGGAAAGATAGATCTTTTCCAGTGCGCTGTCCCGCCGCTGGGTGAGCAGGTCGAAGGAAGAAATGGAATCGATCTCATCGTCCCAGTATTCCACGCGGGCGGGCTGGCGCATATCCGGCGCATAGATATCCACGATATCGCCGCGCACGCTGAACTGTCCCGGGCCGTCCACCTGACTGCGCCGCACATACCCGGCGGCGAACAGCCGGGCTACAAGACCCTCGCGGTTGTACACCATGCCGGGCTTGAGGGTGAGGGTGTTTTTCAAAAACTCATCCCGGGGCACGGTATACTGCAAAAGGGCTTCGGCGGGCACGCAGACCGCGTTCAGCCGCCCGCCTGCAAGGGAGCCCAGCACCGAAAGGCGGCGGTACTCGTACTCGCGGCCCGCGCCCTCCACTGGGCGCAGCATAAAGTCCCGGGGCGGGAACACGGCGGCAGAAAGGCCCAACGCCTTGAGGTCGTCCGCAAAGTGGGTGGCCTCGGCCTCGCCGGGGGTCACGATGCACAGCACCCGGCCAAGGTCTTTTTGCAGCGCGGCGTACAGCAGCGCGCGGCCCGCAGGCGGCAGACCGAACAGCGCTGCCGGGCCGGGCTGTGCAAAGCTGGCCGCGATCTTCTGATATTCCGGTGTGGCCTTGAGTAAGGCTTCGTACATGGAAAAACCTCCTTTCTCGAAACCCTCTCAGTCATCGCTGGCGCGATGCCAGCTCCCCCGAAAGGGGGAGCTTTTGACAAAGAGATTTCGTTTATCATTTAAGGGAAAGTTTATGGGGTGATGCGGAAAAGCTCCCCCCTCGGGGGAGCTGTCGCCGTTAGGCGACTGAGAGGGTTCGTTCCGCTTTACCCGTTATATTTGCTCTGTGCCAGACTCAGCTTGCCGTCCATGATGAGCTTTGCGGCGGCTTCCAGATCAGGGTAGCGGCCGCTCAGAGCCTTGGCATCCTCTGCCGGGAACTTGCCCAGCACCCACGCGGCAAGGTCGTAGTCCGGGTGGGGCTTGGCACCCACGCCGATGCGGATGCGGGGAAAGTTCTCCCCGCCCAAGCGGGCGATGATGCTCTTCAGGCCGTTATGTCCGCCTGCGGAGCCGGAGGACCGGATGCGCAGCTTGCCGGGGTTCTGGGTGATATCGTCGCACAGAACGATGACGTGATCGGCAGGGATCTTGAAAAAGCCCGCCGTGGGGGCGATGGAGTCGCCCGAAAGGTTCATGTAGGTCAGGGGCTTGAGCAGCACCACCTTGTGGCCGTCCACTTCGCCCTGACCCCACAGGCCTTCAAATTTGGTTTTGCTGACCGAAATGCCCCACTTGTCGGCCAGATAGTCCAGCGCGGCATAGCCCGCATTGTGGCGGGTGCCGTCGTATTTTGTTTCCGGGTTGCCAAGACCGGCGATCAGCCAGATGTCATTTGTATTCATGAGTGTTATATTTTCCTTTTTGTGATAAATTGTCCGATGCAAGTCCTAAGTATAACATACGCGCGTGCAAAAAGATATACATTATAAGCGAAAAAGATGCACCTGCAAACAAAAACCGCCGCGCAGGGCCATCCTGTGCAGCGGTCTGTACGCGAAAAACGGACAGCTTACTTGCTCTGCTCGTCTTCCAGCTTCTTTTTTTTGGCAATGTAGGCTTCCATCTTGGGCTCTGCCCAGCCCTCCAGATTGGTCTGGCGGTCCCGGGCGATGCCCAGTGCCTGCGCGGGCACGTCCTTGGTGATGGTGCTGCCGGCGGCGGTGTAGGCACCATCGCCCACCTTCACGGGGGCTACAAGGTTCGTGTTGCAGCCGATGAAGCAGTAATCGCCGATCGTAGTGCGGAACTTATCCTTGCCGTCGTAGTTGCAGGTGACGGTGCCGCAGCCGAAGTTGCAGTACTTGCCCACATCGCTGTCGCCGATGTAGGTCAGGTGGCTCACCGTGTTGCCCCGGGCAAAGTTGGAGTTCTTGGTTTCCACATAGGCACCCAGATGCACGCCGTAGTCGGTGACGGTGTTCACCCGCACATGGGTGAAGGGGCCGATGTTGTTGTGAGGGCCGATGTGGCTGCTGTATACCTGACTGGCGTTGACGGTGCTGCCCTCGTCTACGATGCTGTCCTCAATGAGGGTGTTGGGGCCGATGATGCAGCCCGCACCGATGACCGTTCTGCCGCGCAGGATGGTACCGGCCAGAATGACGGCACCCGGGGCGATGACCACGTCCGGTGCGATCTGCACGGTGCGGCTGTCGATGATCACGCCGTTTGCGATGTGCTGCAGCAGAATGACCTCGCGGGCGGCTTCGGCGGCATCCAGCTGCTCACGCGCTGCATTCAGCGCAGCAGAAGAAACAGAATTTTCCATACGATAGATCTCCCTTCCGGCACGGCGGCTCCCGGCGGGTGGATGATAAGGCCCGACCCGGAAAAATGATGCATCCATATCCAAAGATGGATACAACAGAAGCTTTGCGCCGACAAAAAAGAAAAGCTGAAATTACAGGGATAGAAAGTTGTATCCAACAGACAGATAATCCGCGTCAGAAAACAAAAAACCTCTCGAACTTTCTCCCATTTTATACTACCTTAAAACTTGGCAAATTTCAAGGGATTTGCATAAAAAATAACAGACAAATTCGGGATTTTGCATGGTGGAAAGGAATGGATTTTCTGGTATAATAGTTTAGCATTCACAAACAATGTTCATCGGTCGAGTTTTTAAGACAAGGCAAACGATGAGACTGCGGTGCGGCTGTGCTGCAGTCACGAATGGGAGGTAAACAACGCATGAGCAAAAAGTATCTGTACTACTTCAGCGAAGGCAATGATGCTTTCGGCGGCGACAAAGTCACCATGAAGAATACTCTGGGCGGCAAGGGTGCTGGTCTGGCAGAAATGACCGCAGCCGGTATGCCGGTGCCGCAGGGTTTCACCATCACTACCGACGCCTGCACCCAGTATTATGCAGACGGCCGTCAGATCAATGACGAGATCACTGCTGATATCTTTGAGCACCTCAAGGGTCTGGAAGAGATCACCGGCAAGAAGTTCGGCGATAACCAGAACCCCCTGCTGGTCTCCGTCCGTTCCGGCGCACGTCAGTCCATGCCCGGCATGATGGACACCATCCTGAACCTGGGCCTGAACGACGAGGCTGTTGAAGGTCTGGCAAAGAAGACCGGCAACGCCCGTTTTGCATACGACTGCTACCGCCGCTTTGTGCAGATGTTCGCGGACGTCGTTATGATGGTCCCGAAGAGCCTGTTCGAGGTCGAGATCGACAAGATGAAGGAAGCCAAGGGCGTCAAGAACGACGTTGACCTGACTGCTGATGACCTGAAGGAACTGGTCGGCACCTTCAAGAAGATCTACGAGGAGAACGAAGGCCGTCCCTTCCCGCAGGATCCCCGCGATCAGCTGATCGAGGCTGTCAAGGCCGTCTTCCGCAGCTGGGACAACCCCCGTGCAAATGTCTATCGTAAGATGAACGAGATCCCCTACGAGTGGGGCACCGCAGTCAACGTTCAGCAGATGGCATTCGGCAACTCTGGCGACCGCTCCGGCACCGGCGTTGCATTCACCCGTGACCCCGCCACCGGCGCTAAGAAGCTGATGGGCGAGTACCTGATCAATGCACAGGGCGAGGACGTTGTGGCCGGCGTGCGCACTCCTTCTCCCATCAGCCACCTGAAGGATCAGATGCCTGAGGTGTACGATCAGTTCGTTGAGATCGCGACCCGTCTGGAGAACTACTTCCGCGATATGCAGGATATGGAGTTCACCATCGAGGACGGCCATCTGTACATGCTGCAGACCCGTAACGGCAAGCGTACCGCTCAGGCTGCTCTGCAGA
>ONZZ01001569.1_pt1 | contig 14200 bp, 11 predicted proteins | sample 1671101 | NCBI WGS metagenome assembly ONZZ01 (sample SAMN06348122, study PRJEB24527) | human gut metagenome | biome: human gut; feature: ankylosing spondylitis patient; material: feces | host: Homo sapiens | place: China | collected 2015-10
ACTCTGTCTCCAGAAAGGGATTTTAAGTCCCTCGTGTCTGCCAATTTCACCACAGTGGCTTCTGAATGAGCTGCCGCTCACGATCCTGCGAGCGGCAGCTCATATAATACAATAGAAATGCTGTTTTGTCAAGTTTACACTTTGCCGCCGTGCAGCTCTGCGTACATCTTGGAGCGGCACTCAGCCACAGCAGGGGTCATGTTGACGTAGTGCTTGTGGGGCATCTCGATGCGCAGCTCGCTCTCCCAGGTCTCCTCGGTGAGCTGCTTGACGATATAGGCTTTTTTCTCCGCAATGGAGGGCAGCTCGATGGCCAGCTCACCGTTCAGGATATGCGGCACCAGCAGCTGCCTGACGCGGGTGGGAACGATGGTGACGGTGCGCTCGATGGCATCGGAGTCAAGGTTGACCATCGTGACCGGCTTGCCTGCCTCGATGACCTCGCCGTCCATGGCGATGAGGTCGCACTGCGCCTGGCCGTTCTCATCGTAGAGACGCCACGGCATCTTCTTGCCGGGGATGATGGCCTTGCTGGCGGAGTCGGAGCACTTCATCTTGGGCTGATAGCTGCCGTCGGGGCGCTTGACCGCCACCAGCTTGTACACGCCGCCGAACACAGGGTCCGAGGCCGAGGTGATGAGGTTCTCGCCCACGCCGTAGGAGTCGAAGTGTGCGTGCTCGTACAGCTCCATGTTGGCGATCTTCTTCTCGTCCAGACCGTTGGAGGCCACCAGCTTGATGTAGGACTTCCCTGCTGCATCCAGTGCCTTGCGCAGGCGCTTGGAGCCTCGGGCCAGGTCACCGGAATCGATGCGGGCGCTCTTGACGCGGCGGTTGGGGTCATCAGGATATTTCTCAATGAGGTAGTCGTCCAGCTTGATGAGGTTGGGCAGACCGCTCTCCATGATATTATAGGTATCCAGCAGCAGGCTGACGGAATCCGGGTAGGTATCGGCGAAGGCCTTGAAGGCATCGAACTCAGTCGGGAAGAACTCGATGAAGCTGTGGGCCACAGTACCCACAGCCTTGACCTCAGAGCCGTACTTCATCTCGGCCAGACAGTTGGCCGTGCCGATGCAGCCGCCCAGAACGGCAGCATAAGCGCCGTCGTTGCCTGCGCTCTCGCCCTGTGCGCGGCGGGTGCCGAACTCCATGACGCTGCGGGGGGTGTGAGTGTTGAGGCCGGTGACGCGGGTGGCCTTGGTGGCGATGAGGCTGTGGAAGTTCATGGTCTGGAGCAGGTAGGTCTCGATGAGGATAGCGCCCACGAGGTCGCACTCGATGCGCACCATCTGCACATGGGGGTAGCAGACCGTGCCTTCGGGCAGAGCGTACATATCGCCCTTCCAGCGGTACGTGCGCAGATACTCGCAGAACTCCTCACTCATGCCCTTGGTGCGCAGCCAGTGGACATCCTGCTCATTGAAGTGGTAGTTCAGCAGGAAGCGGGTCAGCTTGCGCTGGCCGGCGCTGATGGAGTAGCCCTGGTTATCCGGGTTCTTGCGGAAGAACATATCAAACACAAGGGTCGTATCCTTAAAGCCGTTCAGAAACAGGCAGTTGGCCATAGTGAATTCGTAAAAATCAACGACCATTGCCGGATTGTCGTAGTCCTCATCCGGGATATACGGCACAACTTTGATCTCGCTCATGAAAAGTTTCCTCTCTTTTTCCGCGCACCCCTGCGGCGGGTGCAGCCAAACAAACTCTGCGCTGCCGCGCGTTTTGCCCTGTCATGACAGGATGTTTGTACCACTATAGCATCTTTGGCGGGCAGACGCAAGAGGTTTTGGCAAAAAATGACGGAAGAAAGAAAAAATGTTTTTTACGAAATCTTTACCAGCACCTCCGGCAGTGCTCTTCTGTCCTCGGATAGATCACGGGCATCGATGCCGTCCGGATATGCAAAAAGCACCCGCAGCGCCTTTCCGTGCTGCGGGTGCTTTGATATTTCAGATTCAGCCGTTGATGATGTTCGGGGTCGCATTCTTCAGCACGACGTCGTGGCTGCCGCCCTCCACGATGGAGGTGGAGGAAACGACGGTCAGCTTGGCCTTCTGCTGCAGTTCGGGGATGGAGAGTGCGCCGCAGTTGCACATGGTGCTCTTGACCTTGTACAGGGTGGTCTGGACGCCGTCGGCCAGCGGACCGGCGTAAGGAACATAGCTGTCCACGCCTTCCTCGAAGCTCAGCTTGGTGGAGCCGCCGAGGTCGTAGCGCTGCCAGTTGCGGGCGCGGTTGGAGCCTTCGCCCCAATACTCCTTCATATACTGGCCATTGATACGCACCTTGTTCGTGGGGCTCTCGTCGAAGCGGGCGAAGTAGCGGCCCAGCATGACGAAGTCAGCGCCCATAGCCAGTGCAAGGGTGATGTGGTAGTCGTGGACGATGCCGCCGTCAGAGCAGATAGGCACATAGATGCCGGTCTCCTTGAAGTACTCGTCACGGGCCTTGGCGACCTCGATGACAGCGGTAGCCTGACCACGGCCAATGCCCTTGGTCTCACGAGTGATGCAGATGGAGCCGCCGCCGATGCCGATCTTCACGAAGTCTGCGCCAGCCTCAGCGAGGAAGCGGAAGCCCTCGGCGTCCACCACGTTGCCGGCACCCACCTTGACGGTATCGCCGTAGTGCTCGCGGATCCAGCCGATAGTGCGGCTCTGCCACTCGGAGTAGCCCTCAGAGGAGTCGATGCACAGCACATCCACACCGGCCTCTACCAGTGCGGGCACGCGCTGGGCGTAGTCGCGGGTGTTGATGCCGGCGCCTACAACGTAGCTCTTGTTCTTATCCAGCAGCTCGTTGACGTTTGCCTTGTGGGAATCGTAGTCCTTGCGGAATACCATATACACCAGATTGCCCTCGGCATCCACCAGCGGCAGGGTGTTGATCTTGTTGTCCCAGATGATGTTGTTGCAGTCGTGCAGGGAGGTGTTCTCCGGGGCAGTGACCAGCTTCTCGATGGGGGTCATGAAGGTGGTGACAGGAGCGTCATCGGGGGTGTGGTTGACGCGGTAATCGCGGGAGGCCACGATGCCCAGCAGCTTGCCGTTAGGAGTGCCGTCAGCAGTGATGGCGATGGTGGAGTGGCCGGTGCGGGCTTTCAGTTCCAGCACATCGTGCAGGGTGGCAGTGGGGGCCAGGTTAGAGTCGGAAACGACGTAACCGGCCTTGAAGCTCTTGACGCGGCGGACCATAGCCGCCTCGTTCTCGATGCTCTGGGAGCCGTAGATGAAGGAGACGCCGCCCTGACGGGCCAGCGCGATGGCCAGCTTATCGCCGGAGACAGACTGCATGATGGCGCTGATCATGGGGATATTCATTTCCAGCGGGCAGTTCTCCTCGCCCTTGCGGTACTTGACCAGCGGGGTCTTGAGGCTGACAGCCGTGGGGACATTCTCAGCAGAAGAGTAGCCCGGCACCAGCAGGTACTCGCCAAAGGTACGGGAGGGTTCTTCGTAAAAATAAGCCATATTCAAACTCCTTTTCTCTTAACGCATCCGCAGCGGATCATATCAAACAACATCAAAACAATTTCATGTTTTCGACTTAGGAATTGATTGTATATACTTTACCACAAACCCACGCGGAATACAAACCCCTGCCCCGCCAAACTTTATAAATGTCCTTTGCAGAAAAACAGGCAAATTGACCTAAGGTCATACTTTCCCTTGCTGTGGGCCGATTTTTCCGGATTTTCGGACGCAAAAAAGCCCGTCTGAAACCAGACGGACTCTTTTGCACACGAAGCGGAATATCGCCTGTGCGGTGTCGGCCGGCAGCTGCGAAGGAGAACAGCCGGAGGAGGATGGCGGACACCCGATATTCCAAAAAACAAGAAGAAAAAGATTTCATGATCCAGAAGGGTCTTGCCCTCTCTGTAACCATATTGTAACTCTTTTGAAGGACTTTTGCAATAGCTTTTTGTAATTTTTCTGTAATTATTTTTGTAAAGATTCTGTGACAGACCCGCCGAATTCCAGATAGCACTCAAAGGCTGCGTGCTCCTCCCTCCGGCCCAGCAGATACCAGCCGTTTCCTGAGGGGGCATAGAACACCTGCACGCTCTGGCCCATCGGCACCTCACGGTGGTACTTGATGGAAGCGAAGGACAGCGGCGCAGCCTCCACGACCTCCTGCGGCAGAGCGTCGCAGGCGATGTCCAGATAGAGGGAGTTGTTGATATGGCCGTTGAGGTCACACATGGAGTAGCTGGCGCGGCGCTCCCCTGCCGCCGTCAGCGGCTGGCTCTTGTGGACGATCTGGGGCAGTTCTTCGGGCAGGTCGTCGTTCTGGAAGTCCGGCATCGTCCAGCCGGGGGTGCGCAGGATGCGCCCCGCCTCAGTGTCCACGATCATCCAGCGGCAGTCCACGAGGGCCAGCTTCTCCCCTGTTTCGCTGGTGATGGTGGTCAGCCGTTTCATCGTGCCTTTCTTGAACGCCTCACAGGCCGTGGTCAGGTTGATCTTCTCCGCACGGCCCGGCATCCGCCAGACCCTGAGGGCCTGCTTGCCCACGAGGAATGCGCTGCGGCGCTCTCTAAAAAAGGCGTGGTCCATGCCGTAAGCCCGGGCGTGGTCCGCCGACACCTGTTCCACATACCGGAACAGGGCGCTGGGCTTCAGGCACCGGCGGAAGTCGCTGTCGCCGTCCAGCACGGTCATCTGCTCCGTATAGCTTCTGTATTCACTCATATTCTTTCCCTTTCCTTATAAAAAGGGGCTGTACGCCTCCGCACAGCCCCCTCAGGTTCAATACATATTGCGCGTTTTCCTGCGCACCTTGCGCCAGATATTGAAGCAGGCCAGAGCCAGCATCGCCGCCAGCAGCATCAGGAACAGATACCCGCTGCCGCCCTCGTCGTAGCTCTTCATCTCGCTCCACTTCACGTCCAGCTCGCTGTTGACCTCATCGCTCAGGGCAGTGAACACCTCTTCTTTGGCCGCAATATCCTCGGAGGGGTACGCGATCTCGCTGTACTTGAGGTCTTCATCCAGAATCTCCCACACACAGTGCATGGGGGTGGTGTAGCCGATATACTCGATATTGGCCTTGCCGACATCCGGCTCACACATGAAGTTGATGAACATCTCTGCAGCTTCCTCGTGCTCACTGGTGGCGGGGATGGCCATGCTGTCCACCGACAGCACCGTTCCCTCCTCAGGGAATACCCAGGCCAGGTCGGGGTTGTCGTCGATCATGGTAATGGCGTCGCCTGAGTAGTAGACGCCGACGGCCGCCTCGCTGCCGATCATCTTATCGAAGATCTCGTCCATGACATAGGCCTGCACCAGAGGCTTCTGGGCTTTCAGCTCGTCCACCACAGCATCCACCTCCTCCGTGGTCTGGGGGTTGACGCTGCTGCCGCTCTTGAACGCACCGATGGCGTAGGCGTCGCGGCTGTTGTTGAACATCAGGATATTGCCTGCATACTTCTCGTCCCACAGGTCTGCCCAGCTGGTGGGGGCCTCGTCTACCATCTTTGTATTGTAGATGATGCCAGTGGTGCAGAGGGTGTAAGGCACAGTGTAGGCATTCTCGGGGTCATAGTCTCCGTTGCGGTACTCCTCGTCGATGTTCTGGGAGTTCGGGATGTTGCTGTAGTCCAGCGGCATCAGCATCCCTTCGCTTATCATCTTGGCGACCATGTAGTCCGACGGGATGATGACATCGTAGTTGGCCGCGCCGGACTTGAGCTTGGCGTAGAGGGACTCGTTGGAATCGAAGGTGGTATAGTTGACCTTGATGCCGGTCAGCTTTTCAAAGGCCGCCACCACGTCCACGCTGTCGTCGGAACCGTTGGAGATATACTCGCCCCAGTTGTAGACGTTCAGGGTGACATTCTGGCCCTTGAAGCGGGTCCAGTCGTAGTCATCCGAGACGGAAATGTCCTCTGTGACCTCGATCTGTCCCGCAGCCAGAGCCGACAGCGGCATGGTCAGCGCCAGCACAGCCGTCAGCAGAAGAATGACGAAACGCTTCATTTGACATCTCCCCCTCTCAGTGCGCGCTGGTCGCGGCGGTAGCCGCGGCTCTCCATGGCGTTGGAGATGAGGATGATGCTCAGGATGACCACGAACATGATGGTGGACAGCGCGTAGATCTCCGGGCTGACCTTCTTGCGGGTCATGGAGTAGATGGCGATGGGCAGTGTCTCCACCGTACCGCAGTTGAAGTAGGAGATCATGAAGTCGTCGATGGAGTAGGTCAGGCTGATGAGGAAGCCCGACAGGATGGCCGGGCTGATCTCGGGCAGGATGACCTTGAAAAATGCCTGCCGGGGGTCACAGCCGAGGTCCAGCGCCGCCTCAAACAGCTTGATGTCCAGCTGCTTGAGCTTGGGCGTGACATTGAAGATGACATACGGCACGTTGAACGCGATATGGGCGATGAGCAGCGTGGGGAAGCCCATGATGTTGCCGGGCAGGAAGTCCAGCTCAGACGCAAAGCGCTGGTATGCCACGAAGAGCATCATCAGGGAGATACCGGTGATGATCTCGGGGTTGACCGTGGTGATATAGGTGATATTCGTCACCAGCAGGCGGCTCTTGCGCCCCATGGAGGCGATGCCCAGAGACGCCGCAGTCCCCAGCACGGTGGCGATGACCGCCGAGAACAGTGCCAGATACAGCGACACCCACAGCGCGTGCAGGATGGACTCGTTGTGGAGCAGGCTGGTGTACCACTTAAAGGTAAAGCCGGTAAAGAGGGCGTAGCCCTTGCTCTGGTTGAAGCTGAACACGACCATGTACGCGATGGGCAGGTACATGAAGCAGAAGAACAGGATGACGTAGGCGCGCTGCATCAGACGCAGATGTTTCGTTTTCATCAGGACACACCCTCCATCTCATCCTCGTCGAAGCTGGACGTAAAGCTCATGCAGAGCAGCACGATGACCATCAGCACGAGGCTCATGGCAGAGCCGACATTGAGGTTGTAGCTGTTGCCGAGGAACTGCATCTCGATCAAATCGCCGATGAGCAGGTTGGAACCGCCGCCCAGCATACGGCTGATGACAAAAGTGGACACCGCCGGGACGAACACCATCGTGATGCCGGTGCTGATGCCGGGGATGCTCATGGGGATGAGCACCCGGAACAGAGTCTTGGTGGTGGAAGCGCCCAAGTCCTGCGCCGCCTCCACGATGCTCTGGTCGATTTTGGTCATGCTGGTGTAGAGGGGCAGGATCATATACGGCACATAGTTGTACACCATGCCCAGCACCACAGCGCCGGAGGTATTCAGCATGTTGTAGGGTCCAAGGCCGAAGACGCCCAGAACGGCATTCACGGGGCCGTTGAGGCTCAGCAGACCCATCCATGCGTAGGTACGGAGCAGGAAGTTCATCCACATGGGCAGCATCACCAGCATCAGCATGATGTGCTGCTTGTTGACGCGCAGCCGGGAGAGGAAATAGCCCACCGGAAACGCGATGATGAGGCAGACAACGGTGGAGATGAGGGCCAGCAGCAGGCTGCGGGCGAACACCGAGCCATAGCCGCTGACGGTCACCAGATTGTCCAGCGTAAAGCTGCCGGCGGAGTCGGTGAGGGCGTAATACACCACGATGAACAACGGCACCACCGTGAACAGCACCATCCATACAAAGTACGGATAGGCCAGTTTCTTATCGTAAATCTTCATGCGGCCTCACCCCTCCGAACGTGACATGATATGGATCTCGTTGGGGCCGATGCGCATACCGATGGTCTCACCGGGCGTGCAGGCGCGGGTGGAATGGATGAGCCACTCGCGGCCCTCGCACTCCACATGCATCTCGAAGTGGACGCCCTTGAAGATGACGTCATTGACGACGCCCACCAGCTGGCCTTCCACCGGGGAGACGACTTCAATATCCTCGGGGCGGACGACCACCTGTACGCTCTCCTCCCGGGCAAAGCCGCGGTCCACGCAGGGGAACTCGACGCCCGAGAAGGAGACGAGGAAATCACGGTGCATCACGCCGTCCACGATGTTGGAGTCGCCGATGAAGTCGGCGACAAAGGCATTCTTGGGTTCGTTGTAGATGTCCTCGGGGGTGCCGATCTGCTGCACCTTGCCGCCGTTCATGACGACGACGGTGTCGGACATGGTCAGGGCTTCTTCCTGATCGTGGGTGACGTAGATGAAGGTGATGTTCATCTCGCGCTGCAGGCGCTTGAGTTCCAGCTGCATCTCTTTGCGCAGCTTGAGGTCCAGGGCGCCCAGAGGCTCGTCGAGAAGCAGGATCTCCGGCTCATTGACCAGGCTGCGGGCGATGGCCACGCGCTGCTGCTGGCCGCCGGACATCTGACCGATGCTGCGGCGCTCGAAGCCCTTCAGGCCCACGACTTCCAGCATATCCCGCACCTTGCGGCGGATGGTCTCTTCGTCCATCTTCTTGAGGCGGAGGCCGAAGGCCACATTCTCAAAGACGTTCAGGTGGGGGAACAGCGCGTATTTCTGGAACACGGTGTTCACCGGACGCTTGTAGGGCGGTACGCCTGTGATGTCCTCTCCTTTCAGCAGCACTTTGCCGGACGTCGGTTCCAGAAAGCCCGCGATGAGGCGGAGGGTGGTGGTTTTGCCGCAGCCGGAGGATCCCAGCAGCGTCACAAACTCTTTGTCATGGATGTCGAGGTTCAGCCCATCCAGGATGCGCTGACCATCAAATTCCACTACGATGTCTCGCAGCGAAACGATCACCGAGTTGTTCATTTCTTTCCTATATCCTCCTTGTAACTCAGATACGAAAAAAGACAGGGGTTTACTCCCCCATCCTTCCATCGCATTAGGGTGACTTCGAGTCTGCTCCCTCGCCCATCCAATCTGTGCTGGCTGTGGGAGCAGACTCATCCCCGCACAACATCCATGACGACCGTAACATTGCGCAGTTATTCTGCCCTGTCTTGTCTATCTTAAACAATCTTTGTCAAAATGTCAATCACTCTGCTGATGTTTGCCGAAACTTTGACTCCGAGGGGTCTTTTCCACCCGGGTTTTACATCAATTTTGCATATAGCGTTTCCTTATACAGCATAAAAGCACCTGCAGTGCAGAACTGCGGGTGCTTTTGGGATAAATTCTCAGGTGTCGGCTTTCAGCTGCCGGGCCGTCAGGCAGAGGGCCTGCACGGTCTGGCCGTCCACGGTGTAGACAGAGCTGTCGCCCGACACCATCATATAATAGCCGTCGGTGCCGATGGCATACGTCAGGGTGACAGTGCCGTCAGCTGTCGTCACCTCTGCTGTCACCAGCGGGGCGTCGAAGCCGCAGGCGGAAGGGTCGGCGGCAGTGTCCTGCCCGGTGACATAGCTGGCCAGTGCGGCCAGCAGAGCGTCCGTCTTGTCAGTGTCCAACGCAGCATTCGGTTCATCTGTGAGCTGCCAGACGGTCTGATAGGTGGTGCTGTCGGTCTCCGTGGGCTGGGAGACAGATTGCAGCTTGATCGTCTCGCCGCTTTGGAGGGTATAGCGCACGGCCTCGATGTCCGAGACTGTGATACCCGCCGGGCTGAACGCCCCGAAGAGCTCCGCCTTTGTCTGCTCCATGCAGCGGAACCTGGCCGCGTCCACGGTATAGACAGCGTCGCCGCCCTCCCGCCGGACGTACACATCCCCGGTGACGGGGTTTTCTGCCCCCACGGTAAGGGTGGTACTCTCCCCCTCCGCCGAAACATTCACGACAAGCTGGGGCGCGTCGAAGCCGTAGTCCTCTCCGGGCTGCGCCTCGAGCTGGCGCTTGGCCTTCATGCCTGCCAGCGCGGTGCGGATGGTGCTGCAGGCCGAATCGTCCAGATGGTAGGCCAGGTCCTCGGTCAGCGTCCAGCCGTCGTCGGAGGGCTGGAGCGTCAGCGTATCGCCGCCATACTGGATGGAGACGCTTTCCAGCGTGGCGGTGGTCCCATCCAGCAGCGGGATGCTGCCGTCCTCGGCCTCGCTGGCGGCCTGTTCGGCCTTCTGGTTCGCGTGGGTCAGCAGGGTCAGCGCCGCCCCGGCGGCGAGGACGAATACCAGCAAAACGATGAGGGTACGCCGTTTTGTTTTCATGGCGTGCCTCCTTACTTACGGCGGCGCAGCAGCACCACCACTGCGCCCACGGCCAGCACAGCCGCCGGGAGGATGAGGACGAACACCAGACCCAGCACAGCGGCGGTGTGACCCGAGATGGTGATGGGCGCAGCTTCCAGCGCCTTGGACTCCACGAGGGTGGTCCCCTCCTGCCCGGCCAGAGAGGCAGCGCAGCCCTGCAGGAAGGTCACGTTGCCGGGAACGGTCTGGTAAACGGCTTCGTTGTCCATGTTGCCGCAGTTGACCCAGATGACCTCTGCGCCGGTGCTGTTATCGGAAGCATAGGCTGCCAGCGCAAAGGGGCCGTCGGGGTCGCCGTCCTCCTGGTCGGCGGTGGTCATCTCATAGCCCGCCGCCTTGCTGTAGGAGCTCTCGGTGCTGACCAGCAGAGCTTCCGAAGTGACGCCCTCCGTTTCAGTGATGGTGATGCCCTGCGCCATCTGCAGCAGGACGCGGCGGCTGGTGTCGATGCCGTCCAGTGTGCCGCTCTCCGTGTCGGTGGCGTAATCCGGCAGCAGATAGTAGGGGTAACCGTTCAGGTAATGGCCACTGTCCCCTTCCACCACAAGGCCGGGCGTCCGGGTCAGGCCAAACTCGGCCATCAGGGCGTCAAGGTTCGGGGTGGAGTAATAGCTGTCGGTGGTGAGCATCAGATGTCCGCCGTTTTTCAGGTAGGCGCGCAGGGCCGACATCTCATCCACGAGGCCGCCCGCCGATGCAACATCCTGCTGCGGGTCGTTGATGATGAGCAGGTCGCAGTCGTCCGGGATGGTGTCCGTCAGCAGGTCGAGGGGGCTGACGGAGAGGTTCTGGCCTTCCAGCGCGTCGGTCAGGGTGTCGGTGAGGCGCTGTTCGCCGTGGTTCGTCGTGTAGTAGGCGTGGAGCTCTTCGCCGCTGGTGATGCGGTAGATGGCAGCAGTGAGCTTATTTTCGCCGCCGAAGGTCACGCTGTAGCTGCCGGTGGTGTAATAGTCGGAGTAGTCATAATCGTAGAGGTCGGACGCCGCCAGCACGGCGCTCTTCTCCCCCGAGACGAGGATGAGACTGCCGTTCTCAGCCGACTGCACGCCGTACTGGGCGGCGAAAGTCGGGTAGACGGCGGGGTCTTTCGTCTCCCACTTGATGTGGCTACTCTCGGAGGCGTAGCGGTCCAGCAGCTTTGTGATGATGGCGTCCTCGCTGCCCGTCTCGGCCAGATAGTAGATGGTGACATCCTGCGTCAGGGCGTGGGCGATGTCCCTGGAGCTGCCGCTGAGGGTGTAGAGTCCGGCTTCCGAGAGGTCGAACTCGGTGTACTTCGTCGGAACGGCCCGGACGATGAGGTTGAGCAGGACGGCCAGCACGACCACCAGCACCGCGACCGCCGAGGCATAGATGCCGCTGCGCATCCGCAGACGTTCCAGCGGGCCTGCGCTTTTTTTCTCAAATTTCTTCATAGTCTTCCCCCTCTCAGTTCCAGCGGCGCTTCTCGATGCCCTGCGCCGTAAAGAAGAGGAAGAGCACCGTCACCGTCAGATAATAAACCAGCGTCGGGATGGAAAAGCTGTTGTTGACGAACTCCTCAAAGGGCGCAAACAGGCAGAGGGCGCTCAAGACAGCACTGAACGCTTCGGTGAGCCATGCGCTGCGCAGCAGGAACAGGGCGCTCAGCCCGGCACAGAGGGCCGCAAAGCAGAAGCAGCCCAGCGTGAAGCTCCGGGTGCGCAGGCCCACCGCAAGGGAGACTCCCGCCGACAGAGCCGTAAAGACCACCAGCGCCACGGCGCTTCCGGCGTTGAACATACTGCGGAGGCTGGGCATCATATAGGCCAGCAGCAGAGCCGAAAAGCCCATGACTGCCGCAATGATCTGGTTCTCCGTGAGGCCGGAGCAGAACTCGCAGACGGCGATGGCCGCACAGCCCAGCAGGAAATAGCACAGCAGCGCGGCGAAATTCGCCCCGCAGGCCGAGGCCGTGCCGCCCAGCAGCCAGAGCACGACGATCATGATGCCGTCGGCCAGACAGGGCAGCGCGAACACGGTGCAGAGGGCCAGATACTTGCCCACCACGATGCCCCACACGGACACCGGGCTGGTGAGAAGCAGCTGGTCGGTGCGGGCGCGGCGCTCTTCGGCCAGCGAGCGCATGGCCAGCACCGGGAAATAGAGCAGCAGCATGAAGATCGTGCGATAGAGCGTATAGTAGCCAAAATCTGTCAGGCCGTAACCGAGGTTCAGGGCCAGAAAATAGATGCCGGAAGCCGCCAGCAGAAAGGCCGTGAGCACATAGCCCATCATGCCGTGAAAAAAGCTGCGCAGCTCCCGCTTGTAGATGGCAAGCATCGAATCAGTCCTCCTTTTTATCCGAAGTCTCTTCCGGAGCCGTCAGCTCAAGGAAGAGCTCTTCCAAATCGCGCTCTTCGGCGGCAAGGTCCACGACGGCGGCCAGATGCCCCTGCGACAGGATGAGTGCCTTGTCGCAGACGGCCTTCACCTCACTGAGGATGTGGCTGGACAGGATGACCGTGTGGGTGCGGCCCAGCTCCCGGATGAGGCGGCGCAGCTCGATGACCTGCGCCGGGTCGAGGCCCACGGTGGGTTCGTCCAGAATGATGAGCTGCGGACTGCCCAGCAGCGCCTGCGCCACGCCCACCCGCTGGCGGTAGCCCTTCGAGAGGCTGCGGATGAGCCGGGGCAGGACATCTTCCAGACCGGTACGGCGGGCGGCAGACTGCACCTGTGCCGGGCGGTCGGCTTTCTTGACGCCTTTCAGTTCGGCGGCAAAGTCGAGGTACTCGGCCACCGTCATCTCCGGGTAAAGGGGCGGCTGTTCCGGCAGATAACCCACGCAGGCTTTGGCGGCGTCGGCTTCCTCGGGCAGCGGATGGCCCGCCACTGTCACCTGCCCCTCCGTGGCGGCGAGGTAGCCGGTAAGGATGTTCATGATGGTGGACTTGCCGGCACCGTTGTGACCCATCAGTACGTGGGTCTCACCGGCGTTCACCGTCAGGTTCAATCCGTCGAGAAGGACCTTATTTTCCTCACCGACGACGACCTGTAAATCTTTGACTTCCAGCAGCGGGCTGCTCATGGAAAAAACACCTCCAAGTGGTATAACCGGGCTTTTGGGCACAAGTGTCCCCCGGATAGTTTTGCTCTACCGAACTATACTATACTATTTTTATAGGGATTGCAAGAGGGGAACGCAAGAAATTGACACAGAACGATGAAATCGGCCAATTTTCAGCCGATTCGGGGCAAAACAAAAAGGCTCGAAGCGGATGCTTCAAGCCTTGATGGCTGCCCCAGTCCGACTTGAACGGACGACACCCTGATTAACAGTCAGGTGCTCTAACCAACTGAGCTATGGGGCAATATTCAATTGATGTCGCCGTCAGACGACTTTTATAGTATAGCAACCTCGAGCGCCATTGTCAAGTGGATTTGCGAAAAAAGTTGAAAAAGTTGAAAAAGGTTGCTCTGCCGCGGCGAGCTCCGATTTATCAAAACGACAGCCGCATCTGGTGCCACGCGACATTTCCATGGGTGGATTTGTCCGTCACACCCTCATCCTGAAACCCGAATTTTGCGTAGTAGGGGAGCAGCCTCTCCTTGCAGGTCAGCACAAGCCCCTTGCGGCCCTGCTGCCTGGCATCGGCAACGGCCCGGCGGAGCAGCTGCCCCGCGTAGCCGTGCCTGCGGTACTCCGGCAGCGTGTTGACGCCGAAGATCATCTGCCACGCGCCCTGCTCGTTGTGCAGGGCGGCGTCCTCGTACATCACATCCGTCAGGTCCGGCTCGTCCGTGACAAAGCCGTCCACAAAGGCAAGCAGCTTATCCCCCTCATACAGCAGCCAGAAGTGATTGCCGTAATACTGCACTCTGTCGATAAATTCCTTCTCTGTCGCGGCCTCTGCGGGCGGAAAGCATGCCGCCTCCACAGCGGTCAGTGCGGCAATATCCTTCCGGGAAGCGTGCTTTATAACCATGCTCTGTTCCTCCTGGGGGCATAAGCTCTTACCCCTCTGCTATACCACAAAGGCATCGGCCACCGGGCGTTTCAATACTTGAGAAAGAACCTTTTTACTTTTGCCCGTAATAAGCGTTGGGGCCGTGCTTTCTCATAAAATGCTTGTCCAAAACATGCTGTGGGGCAGGATGTGCATCGGGGT
>ONZZ01001571.1_pt1 | contig 14178 bp, 15 predicted proteins | sample 1671101 | NCBI WGS metagenome assembly ONZZ01 (sample SAMN06348122, study PRJEB24527) | human gut metagenome | biome: human gut; feature: ankylosing spondylitis patient; material: feces | host: Homo sapiens | place: China | collected 2015-10
AGGGATGCTGGCCAAAAAGCCCACATTCCCGATGGCCGTCACTATCTCCGTAGGCAGCGACACAGCTGCACCGTCGATACCGCCCACACTGCCGGCAGCGGTGGAGATGATACCGGCGCAGACCGCAAAGATGTCCACCATCAGGTCGATGCCGTAGGTAACAGCCAACTTCGCCATGACGAAGTAGATAAAATGCCGCAGGATGTGTTCAGGCCGTTGGAAGTCCCGAAAGCCGGCGCTGCTGCGGAAGATGCCGATGGCCAGAAACAGCACCAGCAAACCGTAACCGATGCCCTGCATGGCTCCATTGACGGTCTGGATCGTCTGCCATATCGTGCCACCCTTAAACGCCTGCGGCGATTGGGTCAACAGCGACCACATCTCCGTCAGTTTGTCATTCCATACGCTGAAAGCATAGTTGAGATTGTCAATGATCCAGTTGTTGTCCATACCTTACACCGCGCCGATCAGCGTCAGGATCTCCTTGGCGAAGGTAATAAGCAAGCCACCGAACAAGCACAGCAGGCCCTGCGTCCGCTGGCTGGCGTCGTGGCTCTGGATGCTCATACCCACCTGCACGATGCCCCAGCCAAGAATGATGATGCCGATGGCCTTGATGATCGAAAAGATGAAGTCGGACAGATTATTAACGATGCTCAGCGGATCGCTGGCGGTAGCGTGGGCAGGTACAACGCAGCACAGAAGCAGCACACCGGCGCAAACGCTTCTTGCCATGGTTTTAGTTTTCTTCGTTTTCATGTTCGTCCTCCAAAAATGTGAAATCGTCCAGTGTACGGAATGCATAGGGCAGATCCGGCAGAGAATAGTCCGGCACAGGCGGATTGTGGATATAGGGCTCCGCTCCGCCGTCTGTGGTGCGCTGCACATTGGGGTGACGGCGAATGTCATACTTTTTATCCCGCACCGGCTTTTCACCGCGGATAAGCAGCAGGGCGTCATCTGAGGGCAGCATCCGTATCTCGTCCGGCGTCATCAAATCGCGCCCGGTCTGCTGAAAATTCACAGAGCTGGAGCCGCTGCGCCCTTTCGTCTGCCCGCGGGTGCGGGTATGTACCGTTTCTTTTCCCAGGAGCTTGGAAATAAATTCCAGCGATGTCGGCTCATTGCCGCCGCCGAGGAAAAGGAGGGTATCGCAGTTGCCGATGACGGTTTCCCATTCGTCCTTATAGAGTGCCTTGATGCTATGAATGTTCTGCACAATGATGTTGATGCCGATGTTATAGCTGCGGCAGGTGGCCAGCACCTTGGGATAGCTGTCCGGCTGCGCCACATTGGCCCACTCGTCCTGTATGACGCGCACCGGCACCGGCAGCCGCCCGTTGTACCGCTCATCCGACCGCAGGTAGAGCTGCTGGAAGCACTGGGTCAATAGCATACTGACCAAATAGTTCATGCTGCCGTCATTGACAGGAATGATGCAGAAGATGGCTCGCTTTCGCTCACCCAATGAGGCGAAGTCCATCTCATCCGTCTGCATCATGGCCGCATACTGCGGGAAAATAAATGCCGCCAGCCGGACGGAGGCGGTTACAAGAATGGATTTCGCTGTCTTGCCCGCTGCCTGCTTGTAAACCTTATATTCCCGCACTGCTACATGATTCGGCTCCCGCTCCTCCAGCGCTTGGAACAGCAGATCCAGCGGGCTTTGATATTGCTCGTCCTCCTCCATGACACGCGCACATTCCAGCATAAACATCAGCATTTCAAAGTTCTGCTCCTCCTTGGGCGCTTCGCTGAGCAGATACAGCATCAGCGCAGAATCCAGCGCAATTTCTGCTTTTTCCCAAAACGGATCGTTGGACGCGCCCTTAGGCGGGGTGGTATTTTTTACCAGATTGTCCATGAGCTTCAGCACATCCGGCTCGTCCCGGATGTAGGTGAAGGGATTGTATCCATCCGACTGCTGCGGATGAATGAGGTCGAATACCTTAATGTCATATTTTTCCTGCTCCAGCAGGCGGCCGGTGCTGCGAAGCATCTCGCCCTTCGGGTCTATGACCAAATAGGAGCAGTTGGCGCTCATAATACCTGGTTTGCAGAAATACCGCGTTTTGCCGGAGCCGCTGCCGCCCACCACAAGAATGTTCAGATTGCGCTTGTGCCGATACCCGTCCAGCCCGATGGAAATGCGTTTTGTCAGGATGGCATTTTTCCCTTTCGGATCGGCGTACTTCTTATTCAGCGCACGGACGCTGCCCCATTTGGCAGAGCCGTATTCCTCGCCGGGGCGGCGGTTTTCATAGCCGGAATAGTAGAGCGTCACGGCCAGACCGTAGCAGGCCAATGCACCGATGATGCATTGTGGAGTATAGCCCGTCCAGTGCAGCAGCGTTGGGTGCTTTAGTACACGGCTGAAGCGAGTCATCAGGTCAAACAGGTTGGTATCCTGTTTATAGGCTGCGGCCGCTGCAATCGCGGCATAGAGAACCGGCAGGCATAGAATCACCCATGCGATTGGTTTAACTTTCTTCATGTCACCACCCTTTCGCACACCACCACATGCCGCTGTCGCCCACCCGAGGCATAGGGGTGGCAGGTCAGCAAAGTCAGCAGGTCGCGGTTTGGCTGAATTTTAATTTTCTCCACCTCCTGGGGCCGGATGATCTGAATGTCCGTTACGGTATAGGTCAGCGTTTCCCATAGATTCGTCAGCTGCACGGTATCGCCCACCTGCAGGCGATCGATGTGGCGGAAGTAATCCGCGCCGCGCCAGCCCCGGTGTCCGGCAATGACGCAGTTGGTGCTATTGCCACCGATGGGTACAGATGTGTTTCCAAGCACCGCCGCACCTGCGGCAAGGCGAGCATCGGATGCGCCCAAGTAGACAGGCATGGTCAGTTCCATAGCCGGTATCTCCAACACGCCGATGATCTCACTCTTGATGCCGTAGGCGGATAGGTCAACGACAGGCTCCTCGCAGGCTTCCAAACTGGACAAATCACGCTGTTTCTCTGCATAAAGCTGGCGATTGTAGTCCTGTAAGGCCGCCAGCAGCTCGGGATACGGATTTGGCTTGCGTTCTTCAAGAAAACTCTGCACGGCTTCGTCTGTATTGGTTTGCAGCCTGTACCCGGTGAACACCGGCCACAGCAGAACACATAAGCCAGCCACAGCCAGCAGCGCCGCAAGTAGCAGTGCTTTTTTACTCATGGCGCTTCCTCCGTTTCACGATGAAGTACCCGCCGCCGACCACTGCCGCTGCGCCGAAGCTGATAGCCAATCCCGTCAGATAGTGCCGCGCCCACGAGGAGGAAGCCGGCGTTGCAGTGATTTCTTCCACCGTTTCCGGCGTGTACGGCACACGGTGTCCCCTTACCAGCAGCCGATGGGTATTGACACCAAACGGCGTACAGGTCACCAGCGTTACCAAGTCTTTTCCGCCCTCGATTTGCAGCAAACCGGTGTCCGTGGGCAGCACAGTAGCGATATTGTCTACCTGATACGCCAATGTATCGCCCAGCACATGGATGTAAAACGTGTCGCCCACTGCAAGCTGGTCGATGTCTGAGAACAGCTTGCTGGACGCCATGCCGCTGTGGGCTGACAGCACCGCATGGGTGTTTGCGCCGCCCACCGGCAGGGAGGTTCCCACCACATGACCCACGGATTTTTCCAGCGTGTCAGCGCTCATGCCATGCTCCACTGGCAGATACACGCCGATTTTCGGAATGTCCACATAGCACATGACGCTGCCCACCGTGAGCTGCTGATCACACGCCAAGGGAGAGGCCGAAGCCCCTCCCTCTGTGATGGCCGCGCCGGACAGCATGGCGTTATACTGCTGCGCCGCCTGGCGCTGCCGCTCTAACTCGGCGGTATTCGTATCTTCAATGGCTGCGGTGTAGGCGGTTTCTATATCCGAGTGGTATTTTTCGCTCAGGAGTTCTCCCACCAGTGGGTAAAGTAGAAGCCCCAGCGCCACTGCGCCGCAAGCCGCCGCCAACAGCCAGCGCTTCACTGCTCGTTACGCTTGCGGAACTTCACCACGATGAACGCCGCCACGCCCAGCAGGCCCACGCCGCCGATGGTGAACATCCACGTTCCGTAGCCGCCGGTTTTGGGGAGGTCAAAACCGGGGTTGTTGATGACCGTCAGCGGCACGATGGCATTGCCCTCCGTCATGCTGATGTCCTTACCGTTGACGGTACCGGTGGCGGTCAGCAGCTTGGCACCGCACTGCTCACAAGCGCCGTTTTCCGAAGTCTTGATGACGATCTTGACCGCTTCCTTGAGGAGAATATAACCCTTATCCGTGGCAGTCTCGGTCAGGGAATAGGTGTCATCCTCCAACCCCTTCACCACCACATGACCCTGTGCGTTGGGAACGAAGGTGGTAGCGTCCGCTTTCTTAGCGGCGAAGCCCTTGGCGTAATACACGCCGTCCTTCTGCTCAGCAATCACATACACATCGTCGGTATCGTTGTGCAGCAGGAACTTCACGTTCTGCACCTTGCCGCCGTTGTCGCTGAACTGCTTGAGAACGTCGATGCCGTAGGTGTAGACATGGCAGCAGTCCTCCAGCGTGTCAAAATAAGTGGTGTTGGTGCGCTTCCAAGTCAGCACGACATCGTTGGGGTTGTCCTTGTCGCCCATCTGGGCGTCGGCGGTCAGTGTGGCGGCGTAGGTGATGCGCATGGTGCAGTCGGAATAGCCCCGCTTCACGCTGTCGGTGTAAACGCTCTCAGACTCGTTGATCTCGGTCAGACCGGCCTCGGTCATGCGGATGGTCATGGTGTTGGCGGTATCATCATAGGTCACGGTGAATTTGCCGGAATCCTCCGCCCAAGTGGTGATTTTATCGGTGCAGCCAGCGTCCTTGAAGAACTCGATGACTACATCCTGCTTATTGTAACGGATGCCCTTGGACATGGTATCGACGTAAGTATACTCACTCAGGCTGGTCGCCTTGGAGGTAATAGTGGGCAGGGTGCTGATAATCTGGTACTCCACCACATCACACACGGAGGCGGTGGCGGTGTGGGCGTAACCGTCCCCAATGTCTGTCAGGCTACCGCTGTTCTTGCCGGTGGAATTTTTGCTCTCGCGCACGGTTTTCTCCAGCGTGGGGTTGCCGGTCTGGTTTTTGGGATAGACAGTCACATCATAGTTCCAGCCTGTGCTGTCCACGGTGGTCATGGGCAAGGACACGAAGAAAGGGTTGCAGGTAGAGGTGACATTCTCCGGCACTCCGGTTTCGACAACGAGGTACAGGCCCTGCCCAAGGTTTTCCGCAGAGGTGTGACCGGCAGCGTCCGTCTCGGTCATGGCCGTGCCGTTCTTGACCGCAGCTTCCAGCGCATTTTTCACCGTGGTGGCATTGGCAGCCAGCGCAGCGGCCAGCTTGCCATTCAGCACATCGCTGGTGTAGTAGTTTTTTCCGTTTTCGCTCTTGTGGGCATCCGCGGCGGTCACGCCGATGGCGGGCAGCACCGCGTCCGCGCCGTCAAAGCCGTACAGCACACCTACCCGGCGCCGACCATTCACCAGCTCATTGTTCATGGCGATGTCCGCCACTCTCAAATAGGTGAATTCCACGCCCTGCACGGCATATTTTGCCAGCTTGTCGATGACGGCGTCGTCATGCAGGCCGGTGCTGACATAGGATTCTGCGTCCCACGCGCCGTCCGCGCTGGCCGTGGTGATATCGTACTTGTAGATGTTCAGGGACGCTCTCTTGCCGGTGTTGATGGTAGGCTCTGCGGCAAATGCCGTGGTCATGAGGCCGATGGCCATAAGTGCCGCCAGCAGCAGCGATACTATGCGATGGTTCTTTTTCATGTTCAGTTGTTCTCCTTCCTGATATTAGATTTTTTGCAAAAATAAACACCCATGCAGAGCATGAGTGCCGCAAGCAGGAAATATGTTGTGAATCCCGTGCCGCCTGTGAATGGCAGCTCAAATCCTGCATTGTTGCAGAGGGTGATGGTGATGTCCGCTGCATCCGCCGTCAGCATGCCCACCTCCACCGGCTCAGGCAGCAGGGTATATCCGACGGGTGCTTTCGCCTCGGTAATGCGATACTGTACGCCGGTCTTGAGATTTTCCCACTGGGCAAGTCCATCTGCACCGGTGGTGACACTGCCGACTTCCGTCCATGACTGTCCGTCCGCAGAGGTTTCCAGCAGAAATTCCGCCCCGGCGAGAGCCTCGCCTGCGGCATCTACCTTACGAACGGAAATGCTGCCCACCTTGTTGGCTTTGAAATGGATATACGCCCACACGGGGTCGGGCAGGGTGGTCAGTGCGGCACACGACTGGAAGTTGCTGCCGTTGCTTGGTTCCAGCAGCACGGCCTCTGTGCCGTCCACATCCAGGGAATAGCCTTTTTCGCTGCTGACATAGCCGTCCAGCTTTTCGGCGGCCTCCTTGGTGGCGGTCACTGTCAATGTGTTGCCTTCCTGGCGGATGGTCACGCCGCCGATGTTGCAGCCAAAGGAATACTGCGACAGCACGCCGTTGGTGTCGGTGACCGTTCCTGTGTACCGGCTGCCGTCCCAGTCCAGCTCGATGGCATTGCTTTCGCTCAACTGGTTTCGGTACCGCACCGCAAAGCTGGGGAGCTTACCGTGCTGCATCATGCGGTCAATGATGGTGTCATAGGCTTTTCCTACGCCCGCGTCCACATAGCGGAACATCCGATGGCAGGTGGTGTCGTGCAGCGTGTAGGGGTAGGTGGGGCTGCGGTAGCCGCAGACAAATTCCCAGATAATGGCTTGGGTCGCCAACTGCGCATAATCGGGATTCATATCAAATGTATAGCTGCCGCCGTGGCCGTAGGCCAGTGCCAAGGTCACCGCATAACGCTGATTCCAGCTTAGAGCGCTCCAGGACACGGATGAGTAGCCCAAGGCAGACCCCGAGGAGGCTGCGGCAGGCTCCATGCAGTAGGCAGGCACCGTCTTGCCGGTATCACTCCTTGTAAAGTATTTCAGCTTCGTGCTGATGAATGGACCCCACTGGGGCACATTGGATTTGTCCTCATAGTAGTGATAATTTCTGCCGCCCGAGATGGTGCCGGAGATGGTTTCGGCGTGAGCTGTCACAGCGGACAGCCCCATGAGTGCCGCCAGCAGGCACACCAGCGTCAGCAGCTTGGGAATGGTTTTCTTCATAATATCCTTTCTCCCAACGCAAAAGCCGGCAGCTCACGCTGTCGGCCTTCTGTTGGGTATTCGATTTTATCCGTACAGCACCACCACGATGTACTCGTCCGATGCTGCGCTATAGCGCACGGTGCAGTTGAACCGTGCATAGGCTCTGACGGCATCCGCACTGTCCATGGCTGCCAAATACTGGAAGGTGGCGTCCACATTGCCCCGTACCGCGCGGTTTAGTGCCCCCTGCCCGCCGTTGGCCGCCAGCCACGCCACGCTGTCTGCCGTGCCGGGGAAGTAGCTGGTGTTCTCCGCAGTCAGACCGGTGTCAATGGTCACGCCGCACTGCACCTTCGCATACTCGTTGCCCGCCCGCACGGCCTCCGCGATGGAATAGATGTCCCCGCCGACCGCAGGCGGCGCAGGATCAGGCTCGGGCGTCGGCGTAGGAGTTGGTTCAGGCGTGGGAGTTGGTGTAGGCTCTTGCTTAGATGTTGCCGGCGGCTCAGGTACAGCAGGCTGCACCGTTTTGCCGGATGCAGGCTGCTTTTCTGCCGCCTTATCTGCTGAATCATCCGTTTGCGGTGTGGACTTTGATGACTCCACACCGGCATCTGTTTCGGTAGCCTTACCCTCTGCCGGCAGCAACGGCGTATCCGCCGCTTCTGCCGCATTGTCGGTTCCCCGAACTTGAGGCAATTCTGCCGGTGCAGAGTCAGGTGTCTGTGTTTTGCTTTGCACTTGTGCTGCACAGCCCACCAAGAATATCGCGCATAGCGTCAATGTCACGCAGAAAGCGGTTCGTTTCATAGCAGCATCATCCCTTCGTACTAAGATGATACCATTATGCGGATACAAGGGTTTGCTGTCAAATTTTTGCTTATCTCTGTTCGTGCTCCTGGTCGGCAATGGTTTTGGCCTGCCGTACCATCTGTTCGGACACTTTCTTCAGCTCCTGCATCTTTGCTCGGACGGATGGCTTTTTCTCAGATGCCATCTCGGTAGAGATTCTGGCACCATTCCCGCGCTCCTTGGAGCTGTTCTCGGACGGAGCGCGGGCGCTTGCTTTTTTTGCGGCGTCCTCCCGTACTGACGCGGGATAGCCCATCCGTTCAAAGATACGGTTGATCTGCTTGGCATCCTTGGCCTTGGCCATGATCTCCACTGTGCCGGTTTTCTCCACCTTATTGATAACGGGATAGAACAGCACCCCGTAGCGCTTGCTCTCCATCTGAAAGTCTTTCAGATCCTCCTGCTTGACGGAGAAAATAGTCAACTCCTCGCCGTCCTGGATCAGCCGCTTCAGCCCCGTCTTGCCGGACAGCTTTGGGTTGTCCTTGGCAATGGCAATCAGCAGAGCTGCCAAATTTTTCGCGCCCAAGCCCGCCAGTTTAACGGCACTCTCCGTAATTTGGATACCCTCTTTTACCACCAATTCGGCAGTTTCACCGCTGGTATTCATGGCGTTTTTCCTCCTTTTTGACTTGCTTTTGCCGCATGGCTTCCGCCTGCTCTACTTGTTGGGATATATGCGGTACATCCGCCAATATCCCGTGGCACAGGGTCAATTCCCTGCGTTTCTCCCGCAGGGAGGCAGTCTGCCGGTCAATCTCAGCGCTGCACCGCGCTTTGCCTTCCTCATCCGCTGCTCGCCTCCTTTCCTGATAGAGTGGTTTTCGCTGTATGACGCCTGCTTCAATCTCGCGCTCCAGTTCGCCGGTACGGTTGGCCAGTTCCTCCGCCGTGGTGATATGATTTGACCACAGGTAAAGAAACTGCCGCTCGTACCGTTCCAGCTGAACGATCTCCTGCCGCATGGAAAAAGGGACACGCTGGAATCGGGTCTTTTTTCGTGTCCCTCGCAGCAGATACAGATACCGAAGATAAAGAGCCTGAAAGCCTGTGATCTTTCGTTTCGGCACGGTTGGGTGCTTGCCCTTGATTCGGTAACGCCTGCCTTTACACTTTGTGACAGGGGCAGGCAGTACCGCGCCTTCACGCCGGGCGGCCAGTCGGATGCGGATGTCCTGCTCCGTATACCCGTCACCAAGCCTATCCAGCCGGATCGCTCGTTTGCCGCCCGGCGGCAGCACGGTCACATATTTGCGGTTTGGCTGGTTCTGCACCACATAACCAAGCCGCCGCAGGAGCATCAGAAATATGTCAAAGGTGTAGGCGTTCTCGATCACGCGGTCAATATCAGCGCGGATGATGCTGCGGATGGTGGGCTTACCCGTGTTTTCCGCTTTCCATTCGGCATAGTGCTTTCCTTTGCCCTGCGGCGCGATGACGGATAGCCCATTCTCTCGGCACAGCGCATCGGATGCGCCTCGCACATCAAAATAGTAGCTGCCGGGGCTGCTGTGATATTTTCTGCCGTCCACAAAGGATACGGAATTCACTACAATGTGATTGTGCAGATGGGCTTTGTCCAAGTGTGTTCCGATGACCGCCTCACACTGACCGCCAAAGAGCTTTTCGGCAAAAGCCATGCCGATACGATGCGCCTGCTCCGGCGTCACCTCTCCGGGTGCAAAGGACTGGATGAAGTGATACCCTACCACACCGCTCGCTTTTCCGAAGCAACGCTTTGTCTCCTGCATCTCGGCATAAGCTGTTTCACAGCTCTCACAATTAATGGCAGACGCAAAGAAATGCTGCTTTGTTTTCTCTGAATTTACAGCGTAAGTAATGCCAGCGTCCAGCGTGGTCTTTTCGCCGTTGATGGCGTAATTCACGCGCTTATCCAGTCGGTCGCGGATGGCGATGATCTTAACAATGGCCATATCAAAGGCGTTTCATCGTCCGCCAAAGCAGACCCTGCATTGCCTTAATGCGGTCGATGTCCTCCATGCGGACAAATCCGCGGGCATTGGCCACCTTGGCGATCTGATTGATATTGACCGCCATGCCGGAAAGCTGGCGTAGCAGCTCCGGCAGTTCGTCGGGCGGACGGGGGCGCAGCTCCGCCCCTACAATCAGCCTGCGGAGTACCGGCTCCATTTTTAGGCCGGTATCTGCGGAGAGCTGCTTCAAGTGTTCGTATTCTGCGCTGTCCAGCCGCAGGGAAATTCGCTTTGCAATTCCTCTCATGAGTTTCCTCCTCGTTTTTAATGGGGGTCTTAGGGGGCTTGCCCCTTAACAAGCGCATTTTGCTGTCAAAATGCTATGCTTGCCGGGACAGCGGCGCTATGCACCGCGTCCCGCGTTACTGCGCCGAAAAAAGAAATCAGCGGACTGCGCCGTGCCGGGCGCAGTGCCGATACTGCAGCAGGTCATTGTAGTCTTTGCCCCGCAATGGCGGCTTGTCGATGACCTCATATCCTGCCAGCAGCTCCTGCAGTGCCGCTGCCGCCACCCGTCCCGGTTCATCATTGTCCAGGCACAGCACGATGCGGGATATATGGGGTGCAGCTTTCAAATACTGCGTAAGTGCCGGCGGCAATCGCTGCAGTCCCTTACCGGAAATGCCGCCCAGCGCCAGTGTATTTGCCTTGCGCCAGTCCGAGCCCTGTTGCTTCAGCAATGTCAGATAGGATAGTGCATCAATGGCTCCTTCAAAAACGCACAGGGTCGATCCGTTGCTCGGTGCCAAGGGTACAGCAAAGGTAAATTGCTTGTCGCTGCCTGCTGCTTCACCGACAAACCGCTTTTCCCGCTGCGTTCCCCGCAGCATGGCATAGGCAGGCTTACCCTCTGCAAAGCCAACAAATATGCAGTTATGGCGGACAGCATCCTCATAGAGCTGCCCGTGCTTGATGCAGTGGTTGATGATCTCGGCGTCAATGCCGCGGCTGCGTAAATATGCAAAAACACGCCGATTATCGGCGTGTTTGGGCGGCAGCGTAAATTCAGTTTTCGGATACAGTACGGCTGGCTTTGACGGAGGCGGTATGCAGGGCGATTCTCCGAGGATGCGCTGCACAGCCTCCGGAAGCCATAAGCCCTCTACCGCGGTCAGATAGTCCAGAGCATTTCTTCCACCGATCCCACGCGACCACCAAAACCATTTCCCGTTGGAAATTTTCAAAGAGTCATGGGTGCGGGTGGCGTAGGTGCTGCCACTGATATGCACCAGCTCCTGCGGCTCGAAGCAACGCAGGTAGGTCAGCAGATCCACCTCCCGTGCAGCAGTAAGCTGCTCCTTGGATACATAGGGCATGGTTGTTCACCTCCATGTAAGAGAAAAGCCGCCTGCATTTCTACAAACGGCTCTTGATAATACAATTGGCCTTATTGGTTGCTCTTTTTCAGCAATTTTTGCTCGGCACTTTCCAATGCGGCAATATAGTCCTTTTCCCCTCTGGACAATTCGGCGGACTGAAGTTCCTTATATTTTCGATATTCTTCCTTAGCTTTCTTCTCTGCCGTGGCCGCGCTGATTTTTCCTGCATGAGTCAGGATCTCGTGCTTGGAGAGCTTGAGAAAGCCGTCCAGTGTGTCGATCCAGTCAGACATATACATGGGTATGCGGCGTCGTGCCTGCATCTCTGCAAGATCAAGGTAAGCCGATACAATGTCATTGAGTGCCAGCAGCTCGTCTTCCGTACAATAGTTTTTAGCAATGAGGGCATCGCTCTGTGTCGGATGATTTCCGGAAAATGAGTGCAGCCCCATATTGGGTTTACTACTATCCACACTGTAAAAAATCTTTTCTGCGGCTGTCTGACCATGAGCAGCCCAGTGCATTTTATTCTGGACGGTCTTGAAGAAAAGGACGGAGGATTCTGTCCTCGGGTCATAATCCACACTGGTGGCATAAATGTCCAGCACTTTGCGCCAGAACACCTTTTCAGAGGATCGGATATCGCGGATACGATCCATCAGTTCATCAAAATAGTTGCCGCCGCCAGCTTGCTTCAGCAGCTCATCGTTCATGGCAAAGCCCTTAATGAGGTATTCTTTGAGTACGGAGTTGGCCCAAATACGGAATTGAGTGCCACGGAGCGATTTCACACGATAGCCCACGGAGATGATAACATCTAAGCTGTAGTACGCAACTGGCTTATCTGAATTTGCAATGTGAATATTTTTCACATTGCTTTTTTCATCCACCTCACCCTCGGCAAATACATTTTTGATATGTTTCGTAATGCCGCTGCGCTCTCGTTGGAACAGCTCCGCCATCTGTGCCTGTGTCAGCCAAACGGTTTCGTTTTCCATACGAACATCGATTTTTGTCAGGCCATCCTCCGTCTGATACATAATGATCTCCGTCTGTTCAGGGTGGATGTCGTTTCCGCTGGTCAACCAATTACTCATGTGCCGATTCCTCCCATTCGTTGCCGCAAATGTTTCCTGCGCGTACAGCAGTGTCTGCTTTAGACCGAGTACATCTATTTTCATTATATCACCTCACCTCTTACGGTGCAATGAAAATCCCTCATCTCTCCAGTTGTGCCCGCTTATCCGCCCCCTCTCGCTCCGGTCTGCGTTCCGGCTCGGCCAGTTTCGCCATGGCGGCATCGACCACGCAGGAATGGCTGTCCACCGCATAGACTCCCACATGGCCGCCCATTTGCTCTTGCAGCGCCGTGAACCGGCCTGCCGCCTGCTGTGCCGGGAGTCCAAACCGCTCGTCCCCAATGCGTTGCGCCATCCTTTCGTACAGCTTGATTTTCAATTCTTCTTTTGTCATATTCACCTGTTTGTTCACCTCACCCTTCCCGTCCGCATTCGATGGGCATAGTTCTGCACGCTATACCGGCGCATATAGTCATTTTCCGTGGGCACGGCGCTGTCCAGATCGATGCCCTCCAACCGAACATCCCCCGGTTCCAGCACCTCCTCTACCGGGATCACGCAGATTCTCGCCCGACAGTGCAGTGCATCGCCGAACAAGCCGCCTACACTGTGAAAGCCTCTGTCACCGCACACCCACAGCACCTTTGACCCTGCAGGCACATCCCCGAAGGGCTGCTTGAGTATCGCCACAGAGCACGGCTCTGCGCCGGCCACTCTATAGTACCCGGCGCTTTCCGCCCGCTCGTATGCGCGGATCAGCTTATCAAATTTTCGCTGCGGCTCCATATAAAACCAGCTCTCCTGATACCCCATATCGACCTACCTTTCCAAATCCGTTGTTTTTCTTACCGGCGGCTGCTCACAAGCCTCCGGTGCTTCTGCATCCGCCACGATCTCCGGCTCACGCTTGTCGATGTTCAGCAATGCGTTTAGCTCCTCCAATCGCAGCAGCTTTGCCTTCAATTCTTCCTCTCGGGGGAAGGGCTTCAGCACCTCCGCTTTTGCCGTTTCCAGTTGGGAGTGCAGCTCGCTCAGCTTTTCTCGGCAAGCCTGCTCCTTTACCGGCAGACTTTCCAGCAGATTGTCCATGCGTTGGATATTGCCGAATACATCCGTGCCCAGCGTCACCACATGGCGCAGCTGTCCGATCATGGCCAGCCGGTACTCCTGCGAAAAGCTGTCAAAGGACAGCTCCAGCGTCAGGCCGCGGTAAAGGCCGATCTGCATCGGCTCCGGCGTCAGCATATTCTGGCAGAGTGTCAGCAGCTCCGTGCCTGCTGCCTTTTTCTCGGCATAGACCTTACCCGCCAGCGTCATGGGAGAAAAACCGTCCGCATTGGGCGCAGTATGCTCCCTGACCGTGGTAATATCTGCGCCGTATCCGGCAAGCCTTTCCTGTGTTTCCGCGATGGACTTGGGAAAGGTTTTGCTGATGGCGTCCTCCAGCGCATACCGCTGGCTGAGATGATTGCCTTTCAGCAGTTTCAGCTTAGATACCTCAATGTCCAGATCCATCTTTTCCTTGATGAGCGGATTACCACTGGCCAGTGCTTTGATCTCCGCATAGGAGAGTGCCTGCTCATCCACATCCTCGGCGGAACGCACTGGGCTCTTGCTGGTCATGATCTGCGCGATGAATTTCTGTTTTCGCTCTACCAACTGATAGAGATAGGCGTCAAACGTACCCTCGGTGACGTAGCTGTAAATGTCCACCTCAGCATTTTCGTTGCCCTGCCGGATGATGCGTCCCTCCCGCTGTTGGAGATCAGTCGGTCATTTTTTGCGGACAGTTCATACATGCTATCCTTTTCTGTTCTCT
>ONZZ01001572.1_pt1 | contig 14174 bp, 10 predicted proteins | sample 1671101 | NCBI WGS metagenome assembly ONZZ01 (sample SAMN06348122, study PRJEB24527) | human gut metagenome | biome: human gut; feature: ankylosing spondylitis patient; material: feces | host: Homo sapiens | place: China | collected 2015-10
GTTCAAAAAAACACTTTCCGCGCTGGCGGTTGCGTGTGTGATGCTGGTGAGTGCGGCTGCGGCCGGCACCATTTTTCCGGCAGAGTACACCGACATTGACGGCGTGACACGCGCAGGCTATCTGGATGAGGACGGCATGACCGTGCTTCCGTTTGCTTACGCACAGGCAGGCGATTTCGCGGACTGCGGACTCGCTGCCGTAGAAAACGAGCAGTGGCAGACGGCGGTGATCGACCGCACAGGAAAGCTCGTCATTGCATACACGGATTCGCCGGTTTCGGTTGATTTTTCGGATACGATAGTTGCGTATCGTTACACTGACCACAGCGTGTATTATGCGACTGACGGCAAGCGCATTGGCTCATATCCGGGCGCGGTCGGCTTCTTTGAGGACGGACTGCTGCTGTGCAGAAATGCGGATACCGGTCTGTATTCCTATGTCAAGCAGGATGGTTCGACTGCCTTTTCGGGCAGCTACCGTAAGGCTGGCGCGTTCTCAAACGGCAGAACGCTTGTGCAGACGCAGGACGGCGATTATCAGGCAATCGACACCAAGGGCACGGTGCTGTACACTCTGCCGAATGACGTAACGCCTTCCTACATGGCGATTTACGGCGAGAGCACGGTGGTCGTCACCAACGGCACCAATCAGGCGCTGTATTCGCTTTCGGAGGGCAAACTGCTGACCGAGTTTCTGTACAACACCATTTCGGAGTTTCACGATGGCGAAGCAATGGTTCGTCAGATCAACCGCTGGGGCATTATGGATACCACCGGCAAGCTGCTGACGGCGCCGACGTATTACTATCTGTCCTACATGGGCGAGGGGCTGTACGCGGCCCGCAGTGAGGACGGTTCGGTTTCCGCGGTGGATGCGGGCGGCAGCTTGTCTTACCGCACACTGAGCTACATCAGCGGCTTCTCCGAGCTGCGCTACGGTCTGTCGTGGCACAACACCGCAGACGGCACATTGATTTTCTTCCGCAAAAACGGCGGCTTTGCAGCATCCGTTAAAGAGGCGGAGAACCCGACCATTCTGACCGAGAACGTGGTCTGCGTCACGCAGGACGACACCCGCAAATATATTGACCTGCGCAGCGGCAAAACGCTGTTCGAGCAGCCGAAGTCGTTCGACCTTGGCGGCGGCATCACTGCAAAGACCGTGCATTACGAAAAGTTCATGGGCTATCAGCAGGACGGCACGGAGCATGGATGGGATGTCGATTTTCCGGAGATCAGCGGCCTGAGCGACAAAAAGGTGCAGAGCACCATCAACAGCGAAATCCGCTCGTTCTTCCTCAAGGGACCGTCCGTTACCGCCGAGTATGATGCGCTCGAGGGCAGCTACGGTGCGTCCGTGGAAGGCTCGGTGCTCGTTGTCTGGGCCAACTGCGAGAGGTTCATCGGTGTGGAATAACTGTCTGGCATTTGATCTGCACACCGGCACGCAGTACACACTGAACGACCTGCTGACCGGTGACTACATCGAGACGGTCAAGCAGCTGCTGCCGGACGATCATGCGATTTATCTGTACAGCTATCCGCGCATCAGCACGAAAGGCGTAACCTATTTTTACAACGAATATGAGAGCGCTTCCCGCCGAGCTTATACAGAGGAATATCTGCTGACGTTTGAGCAGCTTTCCGATGTGCTGAACCGGAACAGCGCGTGCTATAAGGCGTTGATGACGTCGTATTCGCCCGAAGTTTCGGCTGCTGCGACCGGCTACAGCGATGTGAGCAGTACCTGCTGGGCACTGCAGTATATCAATACAGTGACCGAGCGCAAGCTGATGACCGGCGCGAACGGTAAATTCCGTCCGAACGATAAGATCACGGCGGCTGAGGTCTGCACGACCATCGCGCGTCAGCGCGGTCTGTCCGGCAGCGGCACGTTGCCCGCAGGCGTTCGCGCAGGCGAGTGGTACTCGGAGGCGGTCAGCGCGGTGTACGCAAACGGTCTGCTCGAGGGCCTGAATGACTTCCGGCCGACGGCTGCCATGACCCGCGAGGACGCGATGCAGCTTTTTGCAAATCTGCTGCAGGCGGACGGCACAGCAGCCATGAGTGATGCGGAAACGGCACAGACGCTGGTGTCTGTCAAGGATGCGGACACGATCGCGGCAGACCGTCGAAATGCGGTTGCGCTGTGTATGCAGAAGGGTCTGGTGCAGGGCTTCAGCGACGGCACGATCAAGTCGCAGGGTACGTTCACTCGTGCGGAGTTCGCAAAGCTGCTGACGACGATTTAATTGAAAATGAAGAATGGAGAATGGAAAATGCTCATGCAGCATTCCGTTCTCCATTTTTGTTTAGGCATGAGAAAACCCCAGAGACTACCACTCTCCGGGGTTTTCGCAGCTCATGGCTGTGTCACATTGTTGTTAATAGTTATAGCACCGATCTTGCGATAATGCAAGCACTCCGCCGATTATTTTACCGGAATCGTAGTATCACCGATGGTGACGGACGCCACTTCATCAAGCGGGAGAATGGTATCGAACGTGCCCTGGCGGGTGCAGACGGTCTTGCCGTCATGCACGTCCATGCTGCTGCCGTTGCCTGGCACGTCGATTACAGTGCCGTCCTTCTTATTGATAAGCAGTTTTGCAGAAAATGCGTCCCATGTATCGCGGTGGCTGGCGGGTTCCTGACCGCTTTCGGCATTCTCAAACGGTGCTTTGCCATCAACCGTGTAGACAAAGTTATAGCCGATAGGCGAGAGCAGGACTTTATTGATCGTTGCGGTTTTGCCACCTACTTGAATAGACTGACCGGCAGGCAGTTCAACCGCGCTGTTATCGGCCTCCAGCTTGAACTTGAGATGCCAGGTACCGTCGGCGATGGTTTTGGTTTCAGCGCCGTTATCAGTTACTGCTGTCAGGTCGCCGAGCATAATCTTTGCTGTACCACCGGTCGTAACTGCGTCAGTGTACGACATGGTTTCAACATACTGAATGGCATTATCATTCGGATTTTCGTCATAGAAATAGCTACTGCCGATTGCGCCTTGCGCATTCAGGCCGATATTGCTGTCTGCACGATTCCAGTACACATTCAGCAGACCGGTATCCGGGTTTTTCGTGCAGTCGAACGCCGAACCGTCCTCCTTTTCGAGCGTGTAGGAGATAAGGTAGTTGTAGCCATCGAACAGAATCGCATCCGCGGTGACGGTCACGCCGCCTGCTGTGTCGCTTGCGCCAATGGGATGACCGATCTGATCAAGACTTTCGGTTCGGCCAATAAAGTAAATATCCAGGTATTCAACGACCTGCAACACACCATTACAGGTTGGCCGGGAGGCAAACCCAATGCAGATGATTCTACCCGTCCCGAAAGAGCCTATCCTTATCCTAAACGAATCCTGATCTTCAGTCCCCATCCAGACGACGACGTCATCTCTATGGGAGGTACTTTCGCCCGGTTGGTAGAACAAGGTCACGAAGTGCATGTCGCTTACCAAACCTCGGGCAGCATCGCTGTTTTCGACGATTATATCTATCAGCAAATGGATATCGCCACCTCTTTTACTAAACTGGTGGACGGGGATTTACCGGCCATGGAAAACGCATTTTTACAAATAAAACAAGCTATCGCTAACCGCAAACCGGGAGACGAGGAAGCACGGTATCTGTTGCAATTCAAGGCCGCCCTTCGCCGGGCAGAAGCCCGCGGAGCCTGCCGTTTTATCGGTGTCCCTGAAGAACGGGTACACTTCCTGAACCTCCCCTTCTATGAAACCGGGAAAGTGAAAAAGAACCCGCTATCGCAAGCCGATGTCGATATTATCGTCGATCTTTTACGGAAAGTACAACCCCATCAGATCTATGCTGCGGGTGACTTAGCCGATCCGCACGGGACACACGGAGTCTGTCTGGATGCGATTCTCCGTGCCTACAACATCATCGACCGGGACGAGTGGTTTAAAGATTGTAACACCTGGTGGTATCGCGGCGCGTGGATGGAATGGGAAGTAGAAAAAGTAGACATGGCGGTTCCGATCAGTCCGGCAGAATTGTCTATCAAACGGAAAGCGATCTACAAACACGGTTCACAAAACAACGGACCGGCATTTCCGGGAGATGATCCGCGTGAATTCTGGCAACGGGCGGAAGACCGTAACCGGAATACAGCGGATTTGTACAACCGTTTGGGTATGGCCGAATATGAAGCAATGGAGGTTTTTACCCGGTATAAGCACGACCACGGAGACTCTCTGAAATAAAATTTACCAGACCGGAACGGCAGATTCGTAAATGAATTTTAGGTTAAATCTTTAATCTTTTTATAACTTTGTCGGCTCACAACACTGACACTTATAAAAATAGTATAATCATGAAAAGAAAAACTACACTCTTAGTGATGGCAGCCGGCATGGGTTCCCGTTTCGGAAGTCTGAAACAGATTACTCCTCTCGGACCGCACCAGAAGGCTTTGCTGCACTATACCATTTATGACGCAGTTCATGCGGGATTCGATAAGATCGTTTTCGTTATCCGCGAAAGTTTCGCCAAAGAATTTATCGATTTTGTAGGGAAATATGCCGAAGGATTGGTAGAAACCGCTTATTGCTATCAAAGTATGGATAAACTACCGGGAGGAATGCCGCCCATCGAGCGCGAGAAGCCGTGGGGTACGGCACATGCCATCTGGAGTGCCAAAGAAGTAATCGATGAACCTTTTGCCGCCCTGAATGCCGATGATTTTTACGGTAGCGATGCTTTTGTAAAAGCCCACGATTTCCTGGCCAACGAAGCAACGGACCAAGAGTTCGGCCTGGTCGGTTACCGTCTGGCTTCTACCCTATCGGAAAACGGCACTGTTTCACGAGGGATCTGTGAAACCGACAGCCATCACCACCTGACTGCCGTTACGGAATGTACGAAAATCGGCAGACAGGCAGACGGAAGCATCAAAGACGAAGAGACCGGAAAAACACTGAATGCCGACGATCTGGTATCTATGAATTTCTGGGCCTTTACTCCTAAAATTTTCGAAGAAATCGAAAGACAGTTCGTCGAATTTTACCCGGCTAACAAAGATAATCTGAGATCAGAATTTTATATTCCCAAAGTAGTGGATAAAATGATCAAGGATCAAATTGCCGATGTAAGGGTACTGAAAACAACGGCTAAATGGTTCGGAGTCACTTATAAAGAAGATACCCCTTCTGTAAATGCAGCCCTTGCCGCTTTTGACAAGGAAGGAAAATATCTGGATATCTAAGTTCCGGATTGAGTTATTACGAAAGGAGGCAGACTAAAAAGTCTGCCCCTTTTTCTTTATTTTTATTTCGTTTTCCTCTCTTTTTCACAACAGGATTTTTCACACTTTTCGCCGGCTTGGGTTTTGGCAGAAGTGTTACTTTCTTCGATTCCTTTCACTTCGATGTTCAATTTCTCGATGGCTTTCTGCAAGTTTTCGGTGGTATTTTTGTCTTCGCGGAAAGTGACTGTGATGGTTTGAGTTTTCATATCCACTTTCAGGTCTTTCACTCCCTTTTCATAAGGGATATTCTTTTCTACTTTTGCTTTGCAAGATTCGCAATGCAGGTTGGCATTAAAAATGACGGTTTTCTCATTCTTTTTCTGAGCATTTACACTCATGGCAGCTGACAATACTACTACCATTATCAAAACTAATCGTACTACTTTCATGGTTCCTAGTTTTAAATTTATGTATCAAAGTTAATAAAACAATATTATTCCCGGTCTAATCCGAAGCGAAGGCCGAGATAAAATTTACGTCCGTGTACAGGACCCCAAATTTTCGAAGAGTCGAAAGCGTCACTCCAGGGACGGTCGGCAGCCAGGATAGGATGTTTTTGGGTGAAATCACCGATATTTTCACATCCGGCATAAATACTCCATTTACGGAAAAACTTGGAAATCTGGGCATTCATGATACGGAAAGAATCGAAACGATCCGCTTGTCCTGAATTTTCTGCCACAGGAACGGGAATACGTCCCGGACCGTTGAATTGAGTGGTGAAATCGAATTGCCATTTCTTCATATTGGTGTAATATGACAAATTCAACAAGCCTTTGTATTTACTTTGCAGCGGAGCCCTCAACAGACGGCCGCCCATCGTGGTCTTCACATCATTGTAACGATAAGCACCCAAAACGTCGAACCGGGGGATCAATTCGTATTTCACTTCCACCTGATAACAATTGGAGTAAGAATCACCGTCTAAGTTATAAAAATTGACTTTTCCTACCTGAGTCTCATTATCGGCCACGACCTGATCGGTAAAGTTCGTCCGGTAATAATCGAGGTTGATATTCAGTATACGGTCGAACAAGAGAAATTTGCGGTTCAACTGTACTCCGAAATTCCAGGCTTTTTCCATATCCAAACGATCTAATTCTTCGGGATGGGCTGCCAACAATTTATCGTTGACATATACCGAATTGGCAGAAGCCAACAGATAACTGTTATCGGCCAGGATGTTGGCTGTCCGGGCACCGTGACCGGCAGACACCTTCAACATCGTAAAATCGTCGGGGGCATAAGCCAGATGTAAACGGGGAGTTACAAAACTACCGAAAATATTATGGTAGTCATAACGCAGTCCGGCCATTACGGTCAATTTTTGCCAGAAAAGTCCGGTATACTGGAAAAAAGCCCCTCCTACCCGTTCGTTACGATCGAAATCTACGGTTGCCGTCTTTTGACCGGAACCCACTAAATAGTCGTTGAAGGATTCATCATAACGATCGAAATTAAAGGACAACCCCGCAGAATATTTCTGATTTTCATTCTGTCCGAATATAGACTGAAAAATATAGTTAGAAAAAACAGTCTGCTGACGGGCTTGATAATCACGGGCGCCATAATATGAATCCTGATCGTGATCGGTATAATTCACCAAAATCGCCATACTGGTATTCTCGTACTGCGGCATCAGATAACCCAACTTCAAAAAGCCTTCATACCGGCGAGAGTCGATGCCGATCCCATACAAAGTACCCTCTCCATAGCTACCCCGCATTTCCTTCCTAAATCCTTTCTGCCCTCCCAGGCGGGTTTCGTCGAGGAGCTTCCCTCCGAATTGCAAAAACCAAGTATCGGTCTTATATTGCCAGCGATTCATCACATTGTATTGGGTCGTTTTAGGCATATCCAAAAAGCCATCGTGGTTTCCATCGTGTTCCATGGTCAGCCAATCCCCATGAGCCAGGATGGCTGTGCTCCACTTGTCATTCAGACGGATGCCTGTATTGGCATTGAATTCGATCATCCCTTCACTATTCCCATAGGCATTGACAAAAATCTTTTCGCTCGTAGCAGGCTTTTTATAATCGACACTGATCTGTCCGGCAATCGCTTCATAGCCATTGATTACCGAACCGGCCCCCTTCGAAACCGAGATAGCGCTCATCCAAGGACCTGGGACATAATTCAATCCGTATAATGCCGAAATCCCCCGAAAATTGGGCATATTCTCCGTCATCATCTGCACGTATTTACCGGTCAGCCCCAACAACTGGATCTGTTTCGCCCCAGTCACAGCATCGGCATATGCCACATCTACCGAAGCATTGGTAGTGAAACTCTCTCCCAGATTACAACAGGCTGCTTTACACAATTCTTCGCCGGTGATCACCTGTTCGATCAGAGGCCCCCGGGTACTCATAATCGTCGTATTTCCCCGGGTGACCACTTTCACTTCATCGAGTACTTCTCCTGCCACCAATTCGATCTCGACCTGTTTATCCGTGCGTTTTACCGTAAGCGTATCGGTCCGGTACCCGATAAAGCTGGCGACCAAGCGCCCCGATTTATTCCATTTGATTTTAAAATGCCCTTCAGCATCCGTCACTACACCGTCTGTCGTTCCGGCCCAATAGACATTGGCACCCGGCAAACCGACCTTTTTTCCATTCTCCTGCTCGACCACCCGTCCCTTTATATCCTGGGCATATCCTCCCAGAGAGGCACATAACAGTACCATTAAACTGAACAATTTCATTTTTACACTATTTACCTTATGATTGAAGATTAAAAATGACAACACACCTTATCCAAATCCATGGTCAGGACTGACCGGCAAAAGGTTTTAACAAAGGAAAGTACACAACGATTCCAGCGAGGGCGGAATCCCGGGAAACTTCCGGTAAAAAGCAAAGCCATCCTTTCCGTCCCGCACAGCAAGAATCTGTATCGTCATCTCCCAACCGCATTCAGGTAAGGTAAATACGGAAAGTTGCATTTGTAAACCCCGCTCTACCAATGAAGAATCAGTCACTTTATAAAAATCATGACGGGAAGAAGCATGACAACAATCTTTACAAAATTGCCGTTCCCCCTGACAACAGCCACATTCCTCTTCGCAAGGACATGTGTTCTCTGCAGGCAGGACTCTGACTTCGAGATATGTGCGGTCCGAATGAATACAACCCGACTGAGTTACATTCACTCCAATCAATGCCATCCCGGTAATAAGCAGCACTAACGTATGCAATATCTGTTTGCCCAATTTCAACATCGTTTGCAAATATATTCTTTTCCTTTAGAAAGCAACAGAAAGAAATAATTCTTGACAGAATTTTAACTAATAGATTCCTTTTGTCCTAGCCGAAAAAAATTGTATTTTCGTACGATTAAAATCTAGTAATAACTAACCTTTTTCATCATGTTGAGAAAAAATATACGGTCGTCTGTATTTGTATTACTTGCATTGGCTGCCTGTACAAGTAAAAATAATGTTAAAATTACCGGAGAGATCAAGGAAGCCGAAAATCAAAAAGTGTACCTGGAGCAGTTAAATGTCGATCAAGCTGTCATCATCGACTCGACAAAAACCGACCGGTACGGACATTTCACCTTTAAAACAGCAACATCCCTCCCCACTTTCACTGAAAGATTATGCTGTTGTGAAGCTGAACCGGAAGATCATATCGAATTGAGCGGAACGTTGAACGGACTTTCCCAGAATTACTGGGTAGACGGATCTGAAAATTCCCTTTGGGTAAAGCTGCTGAATTTTCAACTGAACAATACTCATGTCATGATGGATTCACTGAAGAAAAGCTTTGCCGCCCTTCCTGCCGAAGCGACCAGCGAACGTCAAAAAATTGCAGCCGCCTGGGATTCGATCGTGAACAAACAAATTAACTTTTCGAAGGATTTTATCCTGAAGCATGCCATTTCGCCGGCTTCCTATTATGCCTTGTATCAGAAATTCGATCAGGATAATTTCATCCTGAATCCGGATAACGATTTGCATTCTTATAAAGTCGTCGCCTCTTCGATGAAAGCGATGTATCCGGAATCGCAATATACGAAAGCGATCCTGAATCATTTGGACCAAATCAACAAGGCGATCCAAAACATGAAAATAAAACAATTGATCAACAACAGCGAAGGATCACTGCCGGAAATCCATCTTCCGAATGCACAGGGGGACACCATTGCCCTTAGTTCGCTGAAAGGGAAATATATATTGCTCGATTTTACTGTCTTGAACAGCAAAGACGGAGTCGGCTATATTCAAGAAATGAAAAAGATCTACAACAAATTTAAAAACCGGGGAGTTCAGATTTATCAGGTTTGTCTGGATCCGAACAAACTTGCCTGGCAAAGTCTCGTAAAACAGTTGGATATCAATTGGATTTGTGTCTGGGATCCGGATGGTTTGAAAAGCCGTGCTGCTCAGATGTGGAACATACAACGTGTACCTGCCAATTATATTATCAACCCTAAATTTGAAATTGTCGGGAAAAATCTGGCAGGCCAACGCCTGGAAGACCGTTTGAACGACCTTTTAAAATAATTTAAAATTACTCACCCCAAGAGCGAGAAAGAGGCAGAATCGATGAAAATCAGTGAGCGAATCCCCCATACAGAGCATACCCTCCGGCTCCAGGCTGGCAAAAAGGTTTATTTCGTTTCCGATGTCCATCTGGGTGCTCCTGTATTGGATAATGACCGGGAACGGGAAAACCGCCTGATCCGTTGGCTCGACACCATACGTCCGGATTGTGGCGAGTTGTTCCTGCTCGGGGATATCTTCGATTTCTGGTTCGAATACAAGCGGGCAGTACCCAAAGGGCATGTCCGCTTTCTGGCCAAGATATGCGAGTTTACGGACCAAGGCATACCTGTACATTTCTTTACGGGTAATCACGATATCTGGGCATTCGGTTATCTCCCGGAAGAATGCGGCGTGATCCTACATACTCACAATGAAATTTTCAGGATAGCCGGTAAGCGTTTCCTGATCGGACACGGAGATGCACTGAACCCACAGGATAAAGGATATCTATTCCTCTACCGTATTTTTCACAACCGTTTTTTACAACGGTGTTTCAGATGGCTACATCCGGATATCGGAATCCTGATTGCGCGGAAATGGTCGTCGCATTCCCGTCTGGAAAACGGCAAAATCGAAGCCGATGCATTCCGGGGAGCGGAAAAAGAAGAGATCGTTCGTTTTTGCCGGGAAGTGCTGCAAGGACAACATTTCGATTATTTCATTTTCGGACACCGGCATCTGCCTATCGATTTTACTCTTTCGCCAAGCAGCCGCTATATCAACACAGGGGACTGGATCACCTATTATAGTTTCGCCAGTTTCGACGGTCGGGAAGTAGTGCTCGAGACCGAAGATAAAAATCAGGATTTTCACTTTGATTTATTGTAAAATTATCTTAACTTACATACACTTAATCTTAAATCTGCGGTGTCATGTTAGTGAAGATATTTAGTGGTGCCGTCAATGGAATCGAGGCCACAACCATTACGCTGGAAGTTAACATCCTGAACGGTGCTAAATTTATCATTGTGGGCTTACCGGACAATGCGGTAAAAGAAAGTCAGCAACGGATCGATTCGGCCCTGCGGGAGATCGGTTCCCGGATTCCGGGCAAGCGGGTAATCATCAATATGGCTCCTGCCGATGTCAAAAAGGAAGGCTCTGCTTATGATCTCCCACTCTGTATCGGTATTCTGGCTGCCAACGAACAACTCTCGCCCGAAGGTCTGGAGAATTTTATGATGTTGGGAGAATTATCGCTCGACGGAAGTTTGGTGGCGGTAAAAGGGGTACTTCCTATCGCTATCAATGCCAGGAGCGAGGGTTTCAAAAGCATTATCGTGCCGTTGGAAAATGCAAACGAAGCTGCTGTAGTCGAAGGTATACACGTCTATGGTTTCTCCCATATCCGGGAAGTCACCGATTTTCTGAACGGCAAACAGCAGGCAGAACCGTTCACCTTCGATCCGACCCTACCGGAAGTAACCAACGATCTTCTTTATGATTTTAAAGATGTGAAAGGGCAGGAAACCGTCAAACGGGCTTTGGAAATTGCAGCCGCCGGTGCTCACAACCTTCTGATGGTAGGAGCACCCGGCTCGGGGAAGACGATGCTTGCGAGGCGTTTACCGGGAATACTCCCTCCGATGACTGTCGAAGAGTCGCTGGAAACCACAAAAATTCATTCCGTCGCGGGAAAACTATCCCGGAATTGTTCGCTGATTACGACCCGGCCTTTCCGTTCACCCCATCATACGATCTCTCCGATAGCCCTGATCGGCGGAGGATCTTTCCCTCGTCCCGGTGAAATCTCTCTCGCTACGAACGGAGTTCTTTTCCTGGACGAGCTCACTGAATTTCAGCGCAATGTCTTAGAAGTTATGCGTCAGCCCCTGGAAGACCGGAAAATTACCATCAGCCGGGCCCGCTACAGTGTCGATTATCCGGCCAATTTTATGCTGATCGCTTCCATGAATCCTTGTCCCTGTGGTTATTATAACCATCCGACTAAAGAGTGTACCTGTTCAGGAAGTGCGATCCAGCATTATCTATCCAAAATTTCGGGTCCTCTGCTTGACCGGATCGATATGCATATCGAGGTTGTCCCGGTAGAACTGGAAAAAATTGCCGGAATACAAGAAGCCGACCCTAGTAGCGTAGTCCGGGCAAAGGTGATCACTGCCCGCAACATTCAAACGGAGCGTTTTAAAGATTATCCGGGTATCTACTGTAATGCCCAAATGTCCCCGCCTCTGCTGAAACGCTTTTGTCCGTTGGATAAACAATGCCTTTCTTTATTAAAAATGGCGATGCAGAAATTCGGACTTTCTGCACGGGCTTATGACCGGATTATCAAACTCTCCCGGACAATTGCCGACCTGGCAAGTTCGGACCATATCCTGCCGCAACATATAGCGGAGGCTATTCAATACCGAAGCCTGGACCGGGAATCGTGGGGGAGTTAAGGAAGGAGCAAGCCGTAAATCACACCCGGCTCAAAATATCCTCCAAACCTTCGAAATGGTTTTTATAGTCTTCCAGAGACCGGCGAATCACTTCATAAGCTTCTTCCCTGCCATAAACATGAGTAATCTCGACCTTACGCTGGCCTTCTTCACCCGGCATATCTTTATAGGTGAGGAAATAGTGTTTCAAACGGTCGACGACAATGTGCGGTAATTCGGAAATATCATTATATACGTTGTACGTAGCGTCGTGTTTCAACACAGCAATGATTTTATCGTCTGCCTCATTACCGTCGAGCATCCGGAAGCCACCGATCGGACGTACCCGGGCAATGATATCTCCATGCGAGATAGTTCTTTCTGTCAATACACAAATATCCAAGGGGTCACAGTCGCCCTGAATATCTGTCCGCTGCGTTTGCTGCATCGCATATTCGGCGACCAAACCACCGCAATAACTTTGCGGGATAAAGCCATAGAGAGCCGGTACCACATTCGAATACTTCTGAGGACGGTCGATCTTGATGTATCCGCTGACTTTGTCCAATTCATACTTTACTGTATCTGTAGGTACCATTTCTATAAATGCAGTAACCACTTCCGGAGCATCGTCACCTACTTCCAAACCATGCCAAGGATGTGATTTATATCTCAATCCCATCAGACGAGCTATCGGGTCGTTAATCTTATTACCCATATTACTTTTGTGTTAAATTTATTTATTGGTGTTAAATAATGCTTGTTCGATATATTCAATCAAAATATGAATGATTTTGATGTGTATTTCCTGAATACGATCGCTATACTTATTCCAGGGTACTACGATAGTTATATCACATTTTTCTTTCATTTCTCCTCCTGTCTTTCCTGTCAGTCCGATCACCTTCATTCCTTTGACATGAGCAGTGTCGATGGCCTGTAGTATATTGGAAGAGTTACCGGAAGTACTGATCGCTAAGAGCACATCTCCCCGATTACCCAAAGCCTCGAGGTATTTCGAGAAAACCGAGTCGAAACTCATATCGTTCGATACACAGGTGAAATGGGAAGGATCGGCAATTGCAATGGCCGGCAGGGCAGCCCGCTCATGACGGAAACGTCCCGTGAGTTCTTCGGCAAAATGCATGGCATCACACAAGGATCCTCCATTGCCACAACTAAACACTTTTCCCCCTTGCCGGAACATATCTACCAGCAGATCTCCGGCATTTTTTACTTGTCCGAGATTTTTCTCATCGGAAATAAAAGCTTCCAGCACCTGCTGTGCTTCTAAAAAACTATTTTTGATCAGATCCATAATTTCCTTTCCCCTCTATTTTAATATTATTCATTTTTTTCTACTTTCCACTCGACGATCATTCCCCTATCCCGCTTCAACATATGCGCAGGAACTACGGATTTAATCTCATCACAAAGCAAAGTTATCAAACGTTGTTTGGTGAAATGCCGGGAATAAATGACACTTACTTCGCGCAGAGGCTTCGTATTGGCAATAGACCTGACCTGTTTCTTTTTTTCGGGCGACATATATTGCAAGGCCAGTTCAGGAATCAAAGTGAAGCCTCCTTCCACATCTACAATCCGCATCAGCGTTTCGAGGGAATTACTTTCGAACTCGAAAGGCAGATTCTTATGCTGGCTCGCAGACATTTCACAAAGGTTGACGACCTGATTACGGAAACAGTGGCCATTTCCCAGCATCCAAATGTCAGACGTAACGATATCTTCATGCCCGACTTCTTTTTTCTTCAGCAATTCGCAATCAGGATGTGCATATACCAACATCTCTTCGTAGAATACGGGACGCTCGACAATTTTTTCGTCGTGGTAAGGGGTAACGAATAAGCCGACATCGAGTATATCACGTTTCAGCCGGCGAATGATCTCTTCGGAGACCAATTCTTCGACCTCGACTTTTACTGCCGGATATTTGCGGATATAGGGCCCGA
>ONZZ01001582.1_pt1 | contig 14086 bp, 9 predicted proteins | sample 1671101 | NCBI WGS metagenome assembly ONZZ01 (sample SAMN06348122, study PRJEB24527) | human gut metagenome | biome: human gut; feature: ankylosing spondylitis patient; material: feces | host: Homo sapiens | place: China | collected 2015-10
CCTCGCTGTCACCCTTGTGATAATCATACCGCTTCAATTCTTCTCGGGTAAGCGATATCATAGCCGCCTTATATTCCGGGAAAACTTCCATTTTCTCACTGACGGCATATCCGTTCAATTTTATCTTATCTACCGAATTGGTATTATATACCAAAGCATAAATTTTATCTTTATTGATACCTAATTTTACCAACTCTGCTATGATGTAATACATTTCGGGAATGTTGGAGTTATAGGTAAAATTCCCCGTATCGGTCATCATTCCCGTGTAGATGGCTTCTGCGGAATACAGCCCCATGCGATCAAACATACCCATGCGACAAATCAACCTGAAAATCAATTCGCTGGTTGATGCAACCTCCGGGTGAGAGATGGTAACATCGCAAAAATCCTCCGGATTCAAATGATGGTCGATAAGGACTTTCTTCGCTTCGGATAAAGACACAGACTTTTGCAACCGGTCGATACGGCTGATAGCATTAAAATCCAAACAGAATATAAGCTCAGCCTCCGACATCAATTTTTCGGCAAACTCGGGATAACGAGTATAGACTACGATTTCTTTCGTCCCTTTCAAAAACAGAAGATTCCTAGGGAGTAAATCCGGGACAACCACATTTACTTCTTTCCCTAACCCATCAAGAAAATGATACAACCCCAACGAAGCTCCGATAGCATCTCCATCAGGAGATACATGACATGTAATCACAATCTTTTCCTTTTTCTCCAAGAACTTACGAACCTGCTGTATTTTTTCTTCTGCAATTATCTTATTGATCATTTGTCTTTATTGTCTGATTTTTACTTAACGATGAAAAGACTATACTTACATTCATGGCAAAGGTAAAAATTATTATCCACATAGCGAACACTATTTTTGTTCATCTACATATTTTATCTATTATTTCCCAAATCATATCGCCGAATCGGTTTTCGATTTGACTAATATGCACTATCTTTGCAAAAATGCGAAAATAGGCGACACTCGGCATAACCAAATAAATTTGTTTCTGCCCTCGTTTGCACTATCTTTGCAATAAGATTCGTGTAAAATAAACCTATATGTTACAAGTCGGAAAATTCAATAAGCTCAAAGTTGTTAAAACGGTCGATTTCGGCGTTTACCTCGACGGGGGAGAGAAGGGAGAAATTTTATTACCACGGAAGTTCGTTCCGGAACAATCATGCAGTGAAGGCGGAGAGATAGATGTCTTCGTTTATTATGATTCGGAAGACCGGCTTATTGCAACGACACAAAAACCGTATGCACAAGTAGGTGAATTTGCGTGGTTACAGGTAAAGTCGGTGAATAGAATCGGCGCATTTTTGGATTGGGGAGTAGAGGCGAAAGATTTGTTGGTCCCGTTTCGGGAACAAAATACGGATATGCAACAAGGCGAGTTTCATATTGTATATGTATATCTCGACTTTGCTACCGGCCGAATAGTCGCTTCCGCAAAATTGGATAAATTTTTAGACAATGTCCCTCCTGAATATGAGGCGAATCAACCTGTCGAAATCATAGTAACTCAAAGGACTCCGCTCGGATACAAGGTTATTATCGATAATTTGCATTGGGGGGTGATTTATCACAACGAGATTTTCAGACCTATAACCATTGGGGAGCACTTGCGTGCTTATGTAAAACAAGTGAGGGAAGATGATAAGATAGATGTGATGTTACAGCTTCCGGGATATGAAAAAATAGACCCGTTGTGTGAATCGATTTTACAGAAGTTGAATGAAGCGGGAGGGGTGTTACGGCTTTCGGATAAATCGCCCGCCGAGGAGATTGCACATTATTTCCAGTGTAGCAAGAAGAGCTTTAAAAAAGCGATAGGCGCTTTGTATAAAGCTCGACGCATTGTTATCGAAGAGAACTCTATTCGTAAGTCATAATAACGGTTCGGTAGAAAATCCGAGGGGATAGGCCAGAATTTTAACGAATGCGATGGATTGCATCCCCTGTGTTGCGGTAGCAATAGGGGAGATACCGACGGAACGGTAGTTTTTGAGGAGAGGGATTGGAACGATTTCATAAGTCTTTTTAGCAGTAGGGGGTAACCCCTCCGTCCTTGCGGACACCTCCCCTATTGCTTCGCCACACCCCGCAATGCTACGGGGCACGGCAGGGGAGGTGTTTTAAAATATCTCTGATAGTAAAAATTGAAACACCCCGTAAGGCTATGGGATACGGCAAGGGAGAAGGTCTAAAATGTCTCTACGAATATTCTTTTTCCTCTCTATCTGCGAGTACAAGAGTTAAAAGATAATCTCCACTAATTATCGACTGAACCATAATAACCGTTATCTTTTCGCAAGTTAAAAGAACTTTTTTCTACAACTGTTGTTTAAGAGTTGTAAAGTTTCTGTTTTGGAAACCGAATAACTTTTAACAGGTACTAAATAATAAAAACAGTTATGAAAAGAGTCTTCATTATGTTAGCCATTGTGCTGGGAAGCGCAGGGTTATTGTTCGCTCAAAAAAGCAATCAAAAAGAGGTAAAACAGTTGCAAAGTTTTTTGCAGCAAAAATCGGCTAAGGGAGATGCCAATTATATTCGTTTGGGAATTACCGACATTAAGAATCCTGCAATGTGGAAGGGGGTAGTATGGAGCGACGGCCGTGCTATTTCTATCGATTGGAAGGATAAGGAATTGGCCGGAGAATTGGATTTGAATGGATTTACGGCTTTGCAAAAAGTCGATTGTTCACGCAATCAGTTGACGGAGATTAATGTGTCTAACTGTACTGCGCTCAATACATTGAATGTCAGCAGGAACAAGCTGTCGGAGTTGAATATAGACAATTGTCCGGCATTGGTTAAGCTCGATTGTTATAAAAATCGCTTGACCGATTTGTCTCTCTCCGGGCTTCCCGGTTTGAAAAATCTGAATTGTTCCAATAATTTGTTCGTGGAACTTAATGTAAACGGAGCTCAGCAATTACAGAGTTTGAATGTTCAGGGCTGTCATCTTGAATCGTTGAGTGTCGATAGTTGTGAAAATCTTAAAAATCTATATTGCGGTTATAATAAATTGACTAGTTTGAATCTGTTCGGGACGGTCAGTCTGTCTAATTTGAATATCGACGATAACGAAATATCGAATATGCTTTTGTCCAAATTACCGTCTCTTACGTCTCTTATTTGCAGTGACAACAATATGAAGACATTGGGTGTACTCGATTGTACGTCGTTGGCCGATTTGGTGTGTTCGTATAACGATTTAACTTCTTTGAACCTCGACGGGACTACTAATCTGTATTTTGTCGATTGCTCGTACAACGACCTTTCTACACTCGATTTGAGCAATAGAACCATGTTACAACGATTGATTTGCAGTAATAACCAGTTGAATGTCCTCGATGTATCGTTTTGTCCGAATTTGGTTTATATCAATTGCCGGTATAATCAATTAACCGATTTGCGCACTATCGGGGATAATAACTTGCGTATGATCGCTTGCCAATGGAATTATTGATGAACCCGAATGAATTGTAACGAAGGTGGGATAATGTCGTTTCGGGCATTATCCCACTTTTATTTTTAGACTATTTTATTCTACAATATATTTTTCTTCTTTGTTTGATTTCAAAAATATCCCCGATTTCAATCTTCTGTGTTCCCATGAGTCCAATGGTTTAGTCGTCGAAATAAGGCGTACTTATGTAGTATAGATAAAAATCTACCGGGATATTCAGTTTGGCGATTCTTTTCCACATGTCGGGCCGTATTCTGAACTGGAAGTTATAATGTCCCATACTGCAATGGAGTATCAGTCCGCTGTTTTTGAAACGGCGGAAAACTTTTCGGAACGACTCTAAACGGCTTTCTATCAAGTCCAATATTTCGTTGGATTGATATACCAGATCGAAGTATTTCGATGCTTTTCGGTTGTCGAACGTATCGTAGAACCAGACGTTTTTCTCATCGAAGACCGGGTGAGTGCCGAGCTCGGTGTAGGGTATGTCGGGGTATCCTTTCCGTTTGATACGGGTGGGGGATATTCCGGTCATCTCGGTAACGATACCCGGGTCATTCTTTCCGGTCTCGATATAGAGCGTACAGCCCATTTCGGTTCCGGCCTTGATTCGGTTAATGTTATTTTTTTTGCTTTTACTGAGCAGGTACAGGTCGAAGTCGACCAACAATCCGTACGGAGCGATACGTCTCCACAGTTCCGGTGGAATGCGGAATTGAAGTTTATGCCGGTTGACATAGCAGAAATGGAGGAGGCATTTGTATTTGTAGTTCCTAAAAATCTTTTGGAAAGAGCTTTTCTGTTTCTCGATCATTTCGAGCATATCGATCGATTTGAAAGGTATCAGATGGTCGTCTTTTTCAAAATAGGTAGTGCCGGATAATTTCCACAGGTTTTGTTTAAAGAATTTTCCGGGTATTTCCCTGCTTGGCATTATTTCATTAGGTATGGTCCTAAATATTTCGCCTTTTGTTGTAGCCCACGAGGGTTGTATACCGGTCATGCGGGTTACGACCGAGGGAGCATCTTCTTCGGTATCGATCCAAAAATCGCATCCCATTCTAATTTTTTTATTGTCGAATGTAATCATTACTTTTAATCTTCCTTTATTCTATGAGTTATGGGAATAATAGCATGTAATTTTAATGCTTTTTCCGTAGTAATTTATCATCAATCTATGGAGGCGAAAAGATTCTCATATTTACTTAGTGAGGTGAGATAATTGTTCTTATATTCGATAAGACGTATTTTGGAGAAAGGGATTCTTTGTGATTGTATAAAGTTCGTCTGTTCATCTATTTTATTGAGAACAATGGATTTTCGGTTGAGCTTGGAAATTTTTCCGACAAGGATATAATCGTCCGATTCCAACCCTATCGCTATGTTTTCTTTTTTCTCCATGAAGGTACTGAAAATGTGCATGGTATTCCTTCATATTTCCACATAGGTGAATAGTTTAGAGAAAGGATTTTTGCCGAAATTCTATCTGTTGAAACTATATTTTTTTGTTTAATGAAATTTTTATTGATAAATAAATATCCGTCGAAATTAAAATCTCTCTGACTTTGGTGAAGAATAATCCATTCTTCATTTTCTTGAATGACCACACCTTTATATATTTCATTGTGGTTATTAACCTTGATTTCCCAGATTTCCAATCGGGGGATTTTTGTGGAGTCTGTCGTTATATATTTTTGATAAGCGCACGAATAACGAGTATTCACTCGAAAAAAGCGAATCTTCTGTAAAGGAAATTTTTTATATTCAATCCATTGTGCCTGTTTATCTAAAATCCTCATTGTTATGTATTGTTCGTTGATATTTTTTATTTCTCCAAGCCAAAATTTATGAGCTTTGTGTTGCCATATTTCAACGAGTTTCTCTTTATCTTTATCAAATAAAGCGGGAGGAAATAGAAGCGTAGAATTTATGAGCTCCCATTTTGAGTTGGAAAATATATAGTCTGCTATTCTATCTGTTTCGATGTGAAAATGGTCTATCCACTCTCGATTGATGAATGTATATCCATCGAGGACATAGTCATATGTATTTTCCAAAACAGCGACCCAATTGTTATCATGGTTCACGTAAAGGCCAGTGATAGGCTCTTTTCGTTGTTTTATTTTTATGGTAACAAGATTCTTATTTGTAACATTTTCTCCTTTTATCTCCTTTTTCATCTTCTGTTTATGATTCTTGTTCTGTATATTCGTCTTCCCAAGTTTCCGGGTTCCAGTTTTTTTCAATGCGGTCTATTAAAAATTCTATACCCCAGATTCCATAAGGAGGATATTTCTGTTGCTTTTTTGTCGGTTTTTTTACTAGTTTTCGCTCCAAAGTATGGTTATTGACTATAACCCACCCTTTGAACACTCCGCAAACTTTTTCTACATCTTTGAAATATTTAGGGACTTTGAACTTTTTGACTTCGGAAAAGCCGACTTTGCGAATGTATTTTCTTCGTAAAGCTATTCCCAACGGAACGAAACAGATATATCGTTCTTTCTGTTGGACTAATTTTTCCAAATCGACAGGTTCATGGTATACCCCCGGAAGCAAGCGTATCAATGTCGTTTGGTCTACTTCGGCCATGTATTGGATATATGCATTTCCTATTGCCGTAGGGACTTCAAAAATATCCCCGATTTCAATCTTTTTCTTTGTCATAAACTATAAGTTGTTAATATAACTATTTCCCACTTTTATAGCATCTTCGTATATAGGATTTTTACGGGAGATGCTATTGATTTTGTTAAGTAAAGTTCCTCCATCTCTTCGAAATTTATAATGCTCAATTAATGCCTGTTCTAAAGCTCTTGCATCATATTTAGTAAGGTTCGATCGGTATTTTTCAATCATAAATCTGTTAGCATGTTCAGCTCGTCTTCTAAGAAAATTATTTGTCATACCCACATAAATAACATTTTTATTTTCATCTCTAGCAATATATACCGTATATTGTCCTAATGGCGGTGATTTTTTTGGAGCTTGCCATATTGGAAGAAATCTTTTATTGGACAGTAATTTTATTCCAGCAATTAAATAAAATAGGTCGTTTGTGGGGGTAATTTGCCCTGAGGCTTGTTGATACCATCTTGCATCTCTAGCAAAAGGATTCCAATTGATGTTTGGTAAAGAAATTCCATTTATAACGTATTCCCTGCCGTTTGATGAATAAGAACTGGGATTAGAATTTACATAAAAGGTATACCAGCAGCCATTATCGCTATTGTACATGAGTGTTTTGCTTATATCAGCAAATTCATCGTCTGACAAATAATCCCATTCACTCATATCAATATTTCCGTCACCAGATAGAATTGAATCCCAAAATTTTTCAATTTCATCGGGATCGTTTGTCCCCCAGTAATCCATACCAGAGGGGTCGATATAATTCACCGGGTCGTTCCCACAATGGGCATAGGGCGATTCGTGATAAAAATGCTCGGCCAACGGGTCGAAAGAGGTGAACCGATGCATGGCAGGGGAGTAGTGACGACGGCCGTTGTCGTAAGAATCGAAGCCGTGCATCTCTATAAATTCCAGTTCACCATATTTGTAAGGTTGTTCGTCGGCACGATAGCATTCGTCGTAGGGAAGTCCGTCGGGATAATATTGCATACGTTGATGCACTTTGACGAACCTGATGGGGGGCAGGACTATATTTGCCGATGAGCTCAAAGTCTTGACAGGCTTGATGATATTGATTTTGATATTACTGTAAACGGTGCGTACATTTCCCTGATAGTCGGTGGCATAGTATCGGAACTCTTTCTCTCGGCAATCGTAGTAGCCGTATCGGTTGTGAATGCGAATGAGAGAATCGCAGGCAAACGGCGAGCCGATATATTCCAGCGGTCCGTTCCATGCCGACATCGAACTCATTGCCCGTATGGTAAGGCCCATGCTGGCCAATGTCTCTCCGCGAGGAACGATTATCGCCGAATAGGAGGTGGTATATTGGGCTTTTATCTTGCGTCCGTCTGCTAAATAGTGGTAGATGATGGTCGACCCGTTTTTGAACTGGACGGTATCGGGCAAGTCGATCGCATTGTAGCGTATGGTCACGATGTCCCTGTCGAGATCGGCGGTCATATTGCCGTTACTGTCGTAATAGAAATCGTCTCCCGAGTGGTTATAATCGTGATATTCCTTTATGTTATAGGCAGACTGGTCGCCCGATATATCGGTAATTCGGGTGACTTGATTGCCGTTATAGTTCCACAAAGTTTCGTCTATCAAATGACCGTTCTCTCCACCGTAACGGTACAGCATGGCGATATTTCCCTGTTTGTCGTATGTAAACTCTTCGGTATAGCGTTCTTGTCCGTATTTTCCGGAAGAAGAGTATGCCGAAACCAATCTGTCCTGTTGGTCGTAGGCGAACGAATATCCATTGGTGATGGTATCGGTATTGTCGATAGAGGGAGTGAGCCATTTCATCGACGATATTTTACCGTTGTAACGCGGAGTTCCATCGCCTGTGTTATAATATAATTTCTGTTCGAAATCCACGTCTTTTATACTCGTGATGTTTCCTTGCAAGTCATATTCATACGAGGCATGTGTAGTCCCGTTATTCCGGCTTAACCTAGTTAATCTACCGAGTTCGTCGTATTGGAAATAACGGGTGTTGACCAAAGTGTCGTTGAGCGTATATCTGGTGCGGGTAAGACGGCTGTCGTGGTCGTAAGTATGTTCTGCCGATTCGGTGACAGATCCGCCGTCGGCTGTTTGGTATTCGGCGAAAGATTTCAATACGGTTCCCGAGAGGTCGCATTTTTGGTAGGCATAGCTGTATTCACCGTTTATGTTGCGGGTACAAGATGCAATGTGATTGCCGAACCGGTCGTAATACAATGCTTCTATTTCGAATTGGTCATCGTTGGTCAGTGAATACACTCTTTTCCCGGTAAGGTATGTTTTTGCGGCGGCTTGCTGCGAGTATCCTGTTTTTCTCTTGTAGGTCAATCGATTGGCGACAGAGGTATCCAAAATGTCGAGAAAGCCATAGTCGTCGTAATAGTAGACCGTGAGTAATTGGACTTCATCTTGGGAGAATATGTTGTTGGTATAGCCGATTCCTCGCCATGAACCGGGCGATAGGTCGGGGCTTTCGTTGAACAATATGTTTCGGCATTGAAGCGTGGCTTGTTGGAAATCTATGTTTCCCGACGATATTATATAGGAGAAAAGCAACCGGTCGAAACAGTCGTATTTATAGACGGTCCATTGGCCTTTTTTCCGTTGATTCCCGTTTTGCGACATCGCCAACCGGTCTCCTTTGTCGTAAATCATTTTTATTTCGTCTATTCCGGGAAGCTTCTTATTCGTACAGTTTCCCCGTGCATCATACGTGTAGATGTAGCCATATAGGGCTAAAACACTATGGGTGCGATTCCAACTGCCGTCTGTATTAAGAGCATCGGAAGCATTGGGGGGCAAAACATAGATTAATTGCCCGAGGTCGTCATAGACATAATAGGTATCGCAATTCCCACCCCGGCGTTCCATAACTATTTGTCCAGATTTATCGGTATAGGTGAGAATCTTTTTCCCATCTTCATCGGTCGCTTCGGTTACGGAGAGTTGTCCTGCCGGATAATATCCAGATCGGTGCAAGATATCGTTCGATACGGTGTATTTACCGACTTCGGCAGAACGGTTGTTACGGTAAGTCATCGTTGCCGGATGGGAACGCCATTCTGTACCAGCCTTTCTCAAATCGGCGGGTCTGCTTAGCGGTGAACCTTCGTAGCTCGTTTCTACAAAGGGATTTTCGTCGTCGTAAAAATTCGTGGATAATGAAGCGTAGGTCGAGAATGGTATGTATCTTCCCCTGTTCGTCGACGAAATAGGAGTAGGCAGCCAGTTTTTATGTTCTCGTCCAGCTGCATCGTATTGGTAATAATCGATCAAATCTTTATGACCGGTAGTCATGCCTAGCCGAACTACTTGTTCGGGTCTGCCCAATCCATCGAAATAGGTTATTTTTGTCGCCACCCGAGAGCCCGAGGCGTTGAGATGTATAGATTTACTGTCGACATCTATTGTACCGGAACCTTGTACCGGAGTGATTTCCAAAATATAATTCCTATCGCTGTCGAAATTAGTAACGAAAGTCGTATCGGGTAGAGGTATGAAGTCGGGATCGAGTACTAAGGTATCGAATCCTGTCGCCATTTGCCAGGGAATTATTATGGCAAATAATGAGAGTATGAAATGATGTGTCTTTTTCATGGCGATAGTATTTAACGATTGCGATAGTTGTATTCATACCGTTTAATGACAGCACCTTGCCATATAATTTCTTGCAGCAGGTTGTCGGAATTATAGACGTAGAGAGTCGTTATTCCGTTCGGATCGGTCGTTTTCTGCACTCCTATTAGCGGGGCTGCATTTATGGTCGTGATTTGAGCATGGGGTAATTCGTTTCGTAAGCGAGTCTCTATGTCCAAATACAGTCCGTTTTTATAAATGTTCTCTGGATTACCGGTAATTGCAGTTACTTCGGCAAGCGAGGCATTTACTATTTTAGCGACTGGGTATGAACCGTTATCTTTTGTCCAAAGATAGACTGTGCTTACTCCATTTCTACCGGTCTCTGTCGCCAATTTCCCGAACGGATAATAGGTTCGTTGATTTTCTTGGAGAAAATCGGGTTGTAGCTTGTTTTTGTAATAGGTTTTTACCGGGTACATTCGGGTGTAATCACCCGGAATAGAGTCGTATATTACTTTCTTGCCAGAGATAAGCGATTGTTTGCTTCCGCTTATTTTTGTTTGTTCTGTCGCAATGACTGTCGTCGATAGATTTCGCTGAGAAAGTAGGTCGCATATTGTTTGCGGATATCCGGGATATCCGTCGGACGGGTAGTAATAACGAGTATATATAGAATCTCCCAAGCTGGTACAGGAAAGAGTCCCTGTCATATTATAGAGGAGATTGTCGGAATAAAGATATTCTTCGGAAATTTCGTAAGGTACGGCCTCGTCGTCGTAAAGCCGTGTCGTTTTTCGTCCTAACCGGAACAGACCTGTGTGTATAGCATAATTGTCGATTGTGAAGTCGGGGTTGGAGTCAGTATCGCCTGAGATCATATTACCGTTTACCGTGGGAGAGAATATGCCTGCAATTTCTTTATCGTGACAGATTTTGTTCAGGTGAATGGGAATGTCAGGTTCTGATGAAGGGCAGTATAAGTTTGATCGTACTGATATGCCCATTATGTAAGACAATTCGTCTTCATAATATTCATATTCGGTATGCTCTTGAACATTATTCCCTTTATATACTTTCCTGTCGATGATATAAGGCTTGTGATAAAGCATTTGCCAAAATTCACTTACAAATCCGCTTCCGCCTTGATTGTATTGATAATTGTATTTTTCTACTGTTTTCCCAGCCGGGGTGTATTCGGCAACTTCGTCATACCATATCAAATAGCTATTTCGATATAAGATGTTTAGAGAACTTTGGGAGATAATTTCATATATATATCCCGTGTATGACATATCGGATAAATCGTAACGTTTACGTTGTATCCAATAGTCCCAGTCGGACGGTAATGTAATTAATTTCCCATATCCCGATTCGTTATTCCCATATTTATATGTTTTAGAAACGGTTTGATTATTTTCGGGGGTATATATATTCATCTGTTTCAGACGCAGTCCGCATATAACGATGGAATTGTCTATGGGATTGATTGCTTGATTTTTTTCATATTCGAATGAAACGTATCCGCCGGTAGGATAAACGATTTTTTGTAGTATGTTGGCTTGCATGGCAGATTCGACAGAGCTTCGTGCATTCCCTATATTTTTATTGAGCGCTTTTAACACCGTATTTTGAGGTATCATATCGATATAAGTAGCATTCTTTTTCCCAGTATAATAACCATATAAATCTTGGGCATAAACGTTTTCGAAAGTGGTAGGGTTGTATTCGAACGAATATTTTCCTGAGCCCGGTATTGTCACTGACTGTAATAAATTCTTATTGGTATCGGTTATAAATGATATTGTTTTGATCAGTTGGGAATTATTGCCATAGATTTTGATGTTTTTCAGAATTTCTTTTCGAGAAGAGTGATATTCGTAGGTAACTTTACCCAATGGAAATGTAATAGATTTCAGAATGCAGTCACCTTGAACAACCGGGTTGTTGACGGAAATAATTTCCCAATCGTTGGACGTGGTATAAACTAATTTGTGGGATTGGGTGGGAGTCGATGTTTTAATGATTTCTCTCCCATAGTTAAAACTAATTTTTTGACTATCGGTGTATATAATCTCTTTTAAAAGATAAACTTGTTTACATGCAGACGTCTCTATGGTATAATCGCTGTTGCCTCCGTATATGTAGACAACCCCTTGATCATCGGTAACTTTGAATCCTTCTGCGGTCCCGATAACTTCGATTTTTAAAGGAGTTTGTTTTATTTGTTTAGCAGTGAAACAATTGTTGTTTTTTTCGATAATAAAACTCGTATTTTGGTCAATTGTATTTATGAAAAATATATCATGTTCTCCGTCGTATCCCCATATAGCTTCTTCGTCAGTATTTGGTCTAGCCCAATAACTTCGAGGAAATATTGATGTATTATAATTTAATGGTAATAGTTTGCAGTGTTCGTCCACTTTTCCGAATTGCATACGAGTAATTCTTAATCCTGGCAATATGCTCCAACCATATCCTAATATACCGACGGGATCTTCGACTTTTATTCCAGAGGAGTGATAGGATAAGTTAAAGGAAATTTGGGTATCATCGGGAGTAGGTATAGAAAATAGAGGGATATTGATATTTGTCGTACCGGTCGATTTTGAAACCGGATAAAAATCATATCGGTTAAGTTGAGCTGATAACGGTGTAATGAAACTTGTATTGTAATCTCCAAATGGCATTGATTGTGCAATGGAACTTTTTGAGAATCCTAATAATGCACAAAATATCAGCATGGTATTTCGATAGAATTTCATAGTACGCAAATTGGGGTGTTTCTTTTCTCAAAGAAAGGGAATATTTATTAAAAAACAAAATATTCTCAAAAAAAATAAAAGGCGATTAACTTTAATGAATTAATCGCCTACAAAAAATATATACTTATACTCATTCGTCGGCCGATTCGTGTTTGCGGTATTCTTCGATCATATAGCCTTTTACTTCCTTGAATAAGCGAGTCGCAAAGACAAAGTCGTTCAGAGCTTCGTTAGATGATGTGAATATTTTGGCACGATTTCCTACCCACTCTCTGTGTCCTTTATTAATAAAGACAATATTTTCACCGATTCCTATTACAGAGTTCATATCGTGGGTATTGATGATTGTCGTTATATTGTATTCGTGTGTAATATCGCTTAATAATTCGTCGATAAGGATAGAGGTTTTCGGATCGAGTCCCGAGTTAGGCTCGTCACAAAATAAGTATTTGGGATTCAATGCGATGGCACGAGCTATCGCCACGCGTTTTTGCATACCTCCGCTGATCTCCGACGGATACAAATCGTTAACTCCTTTTAGATTAACACGCTCTAAACAAAATTCTGCTCTTTTTTTACAAGCGGCATAGGTGTCTCGTGTGAACATTCTTAGCGGAAACATGACATTGCCCAATACCGTCTCTGAATCGAATAGGGCCGAGCCTTGAAATAGCATGCCTATTTCGTTCCGAAGTTCTTTAATTTGTGAAGCCGACATCGAAGTGATGTCTCTACCGTCATAAATAACTTGTCCTTTATCGGGTTGCATGAGACCAACGATACATTTCATCAATACCGTTTTGCCCGATCCACTTTGCCCGATAATTAAGTTTGTCTTTCCTGAGTAGAATTTGGCGGAGACATTGTGTAGAATGACTTTCCCGTCGAATGATTTGGATATATTATTAACTTCTATCATCAAAATAAAATTTGAGTGAGAACCACGTCGAGAAGAAGAACGATAACGCTGCTTACCACGACAGAGTCGGTACTGGCTTGCCCGACTTCGAGTGCTCCGCCTTTCACTTTGTATCCATAGTACGAGGCTACGCTACTGATGACAAAGGCGAAGAAGAGTGCTTTGAATATGGCTTGCCAAATGTAATATTCATTAAAAAAACTTTGTAGTCCATAGATGTATTTTGACACGGAAATTATGTCGGTGAATTGGGCTATCAGGAATCCGCCTGTAATACCACTCGCCATACTGAACACGACCAACACCGGAATGAAAGAGACCATTGCCGCGATTTTGGGTAATATCAACAGGTTGGCAGAGTTGACACCCATAATTTCGAGTGCGTCTATTTGCTCGGTTACCCGCATGGTTCCTATTTCGGAGGCTATGTTTGACCCGACTTTACCGGCCAAGATCAGACATAGTATGGAAGAGGAAAATTCCAATAAGATGACATCTCGGGTAGCCAATCCTACGGCGTAGGCCGGTATCATGGGCGATACCACATTCTTTTGCATTTGTATGGCAATCACGGCTCCGATGAAAACGGAAATAGTAATGACGATGGGAATAGAGTCTATTCCTAATTTGTATATTTCGGAAATATATCTTTTGAAAAACTCTCTCGGCCATAACGCTAGTGATCTGATATAGGGTTACA
>ONZZ01001594.1_pt1 | contig 14004 bp, 11 predicted proteins | sample 1671101 | NCBI WGS metagenome assembly ONZZ01 (sample SAMN06348122, study PRJEB24527) | human gut metagenome | biome: human gut; feature: ankylosing spondylitis patient; material: feces | host: Homo sapiens | place: China | collected 2015-10
GGTTTTCACCGACGGCACCGCTCCTACCTCTCAGAGCTTTTAACCGCCGGCCGCAGGGCGCGGGACTAGGATCTACATTCCGCGGTGCCTATACATTCCCAACCAACGTAGTCCGCCTTTCGGCGGCCTGAGGCTAGTCAATCAAGGCTCGAAAGCCACAAGGGCTATCAAGCCTCTGTCTTTAGACAGGGGTTATTGACGATTTTTCTTCTCCCGTCTTTTCCTGTGAAACTCCGATCCATCCCGAGGCATCGTCCTCGGGACGATCGATTTCCGTCATTTTACGGGCCATCACGTTCTGACGGGTCCGCATCTTTCTGAGGCTTGCCTGCGCCTCGTCGAATTTCTTCGAAACGTGCTCGAACTGTTCGCAAAAGAGTCCGAATTCCGCCTTGACGTCCCCGAGGAGCCGCCAGATTTCGGCGGAACGCGCCTCGATCGCGAGCGTGACGAACCCCATCTGCAGACTGTTGAGGAGCGCCGCGAGCACCGTCGGTCCCGCGGGCGTGATGCGGAAGTCCTTCTGCAGGCGCTCGAACATTCCGTCGGTGCGGAGCACTTCCGCGTAGAGCGACTCGGACGGCAAAAAGAGGACGGCGAATTCCGTCGTCACGGGCGGGCGCACGTACTTCTCGCGAATCGACTTCGCCTGCGCGAGTACGGCCTTGGCAAGGGCTCTCTGGGCGGCGTCTTCGGCCGCGCGGTCGGACGCTTCGCGGGCGGCGAGGAGCCGCTCGAAGTCCTCCATCGGGAATTTCGCGTCGATCGGAAGCCAGCAGGGCTCGCCCTCGACGCGGCCGGGAAGCTTCACGGCGAAGTCCACCGCCTCGCGCGAGGCGGGATCAAGCCGCACTTGGGAGGCAAACTGCTCGGGCGCGAGGAGGTCCGAGAGAAGACGCGCGAGCTGCACTTCCCCGAAATTTCCTCGGGTCTTCACGTTCGTGAGCACCCCCTGAAGGTCCCGGACGCTCTGCGCCATCTGCCGCATTTCGCCCAGTCCCTTCTGTACGAGGCCGAGTTTGTCGTCGACCGTGCGAAAGCTCTCCGTCAAACGTTCCGAGAGCGTTCTGTCGAGTTTTTCCGCCACCGTCTCGCGGATCTTCTCGAGCTTTGCCTCGTTGCCGAGCGTGATTTTTTCGAGCGCTTCCGAAAGACGTCCCTCCATCTGCCGGCTCTGCGCGCCCTGCAGGTCGCTCAACTCCCGAAAACGGGCCTCGAGCTGCGCGAGCGTCGCTCGCACGGCGTCGGTCATGCCGTTCACCGCGACGAGCCCGGACTTCTGGGCTTCTCCCATGTGGTGAAAATACTGCGTGAGGGTCGCCACCTGACGCTGCTCCAGGGCGCGCACGGTTTCTCGCAGCCGCTCTTCGCGCGCGAGCACGGCGTCCGAGACCTGGTCGGCCGCAATTTCGGCATAGCGCCCCACGGAAAAGCTCCGCACAAGGAGAATGGCGAGCAACAGGACGGCAAGGGCGGCGAGGCCCGTCAGGACCCATAGAAGCGTTTCGGTCGTCACGATCAAGGTTCGGGAAAGTTATTCGGCGCGGCCGCGTCGGCGCAGGCCCCGGACGATGCGCGGATAGGCGTTGCGGAAGGTTTCGGCAATGCCTTCCTTAGCGTCATCGTCCTCTTCGAGGCCTTCCGTCTTGGGTTTCTTCGGCTTTTCCGCCGCGTCCGCGGCGGCGGCCGCCAGGCAGAAGCTCGTCGCAATCGTGTCGCTGACGACCGTGACGTTCGAAAGGTCCGCGAAGGCCTCTTCGCTGTCGAAGTGTTCGGTGCGGATGACGACGGGAAGGCCCGGATTGAGGTCCGACGCAAGCTTTGCGATGTGGCGGCTCTTCGCGACGGACTCGCCCGTCACGACGAGGACCGAGGCCGACGTGATGCGCGCCTGCACGAGGAGCATCGGGTCGGTCGGATCGCCCGTGAGGAACGCAATCGTTTCACGCGAAAGATCCACGTCGTAGTCGGACTCGCGCTCGGGCGAAATGAGCACCACCGGGAAGCGGCGTTCGATGAGGCTTTCGACCACCCCCGGAACACGTTCGTCCATTCCGATCACGATCGCTTCGCCGCCGCGGCGAAGGGGCTTCGCGGTCGCGGGTTCTTCGTCGTGACCGATCGAGGGAATCGCGCGCGAAGCGGCGTGCCGCGCCCAGGACCAGCGGACCACGAAGCGGTTCGTCAGGAGCGGAATCAGGCGGAAGACGAAGGGATTGAGCGCGATCGTGAGGATCGAGGCTCCCACGATGAGGCTCATCACCTTGCTGTCGGCAAGACCCAGCGCAATCCCCTGCCCCGCGACGATGTAGGAGAATTCGCCGATCTGCGCGAGCGACGCCGCCACGGTGAAGGCGGTCTTCAAAGGCCACTTGAGAAGAAGTACGAGCCCGAAGCTCACGCTCGTCGTGCCGCAGAGGATGATCAGAACGATGAGGAGGATTTCGTAGGGATCCTCCATGAAGATGTGCCAGTCGAGCATCATCCCGACCGAGACGAAAAAGAGGACCGAGAAGGCGTCCTGGAGCGGCAACGCGTTCGTCGCGGCGCGCTTGGCATAGCGGCTCTCGCGCATCACCATGCCGGCCAGAAAGGCTCCCAGGGCGTAGCTCACGTTGAAGAAGACGCCCGCGGCGTACGCGATGCCGAGCGCGAGCGCGAGGACCGCCAGCGTGAAGAGTTCCCGCGAGCCCGTCATGGCGACGCGCTTCAAAATGAAGGGGATGATGCGGCGGCCGCCGCCCAGCATCAGAAAGGCGAAGAGCGCCACGCCCGCCAGCGTCGAGAGAACGTTCCCCACGATCGCCCGTCCGTCGACGGGACCGCTCGAGAGCATGACGGACGCAAAAGGCGGCAAAAGCACGAGGATGATGACCGTCACGAGGTCCTGCACGATGAGCCAGCCCATCGCGACGCGGCCTTCGGGCGCGTTCGTGAGCTTGGCCATCTCGAGGGCCTTCGTCACCACCACGGTCGACGCGCAGGAGAGGGTCAGACCGAAAAGCGTCGCGCTTCCCGCGCCCCAGTCCCAAAAGCCCCAGGCAAAAAGCGCGCCCAGCAGGATGATGAGGAGCATCTGCAAAAGCGCTCCCGGGAGAGCCACGCCCTTTACGGCCAGAAGATCGCGCACCGAGAAGTGCAGGCCCACGCCCACCATCAGGAGCATCACGCCCACTTCGGCGAGCTGTTCCGTCACCGACCGGTCCACCGGCGGGAGCCACGGGAAGAACTGCACGAAAACGCCCGAAAGCAGATAGCCGACCAGGGCCGGCATCCTGAAGTAGCGTTCGGCCAAATACCCGAAGACGAGCGCCAAACCGAAGGCGCCGACAAGGCTGGTGACGAGCGGGAGATTCTGCATGCGAACTCGATGGTGAGAGGCGTCGAAAAAGGAGGACTATATTACAGCAGAAATTTTCGACGGCTTGGCCAGCAATGGCGCCGCCGCAGGGAAAGTTGGCCCCCCTTCCTCCTCCTTGGCGTTGTCGTCCGTCCTGAAAGACTTCCCGCGCAAGACCTCTGCTCTGCGTTACCGACAACCGACAGAGTGTTTCCGTTGGTTACGCGCAAGACGTCGGAAAAGAGAAAAGCCCCGGCGGGCGGAAAACCCGTCGAGGCTTCGAGTGTACGTCCGAACAAGCGGAATCAGTTCGTCGGAACCTTGCCCGCAACGCCCTGAACGAAATAGTTCATGTTGAGAAGTTCCTGATCGGTTGCGACCTTGCCTTCCGGAACGACGGTCTTCCCTTCGTTCGTGACGATCGGGCCCGTGAACGGATGGAATTCACGCTTTTCCATCTTCGCCATCGTGGCGTTGATGTCGTCCACCACGGCCTTCGGGGCGTTCGGCGTGACGGCTTCGAGCGCGATCATGTGCTCAGGCGCGCCGCCCCAGGTCGGCGTGTTGTTCCAGGTGCCGTCGAGGACCATCTGGATGCGCTTCGTGTAGTACTCGTCCCAGAGGTGCACGACGCCCGCTAGGAGCATCGTGGGCGCGGCCTTCTTCATGGCGGAATTGTAGGAGATGACAGGAACCTTCGCTTCTTCGCAGGTGGCGGCGACGGCGGTCGAATTCGTGTGATGCGTGATCACGTCGGCCTTCTGACCGATGAGGGACTTCGTCGCGTCGGTTTCCTTGCCCGGATCGTACCAGGAAGAGGTCCACACCACGCGGACTTCAACGTTCGGATTCACCGAACGGGCGCCGAGCGTGTAGGCGTTGATGCCGCGCAGCACTTCCGGAATCGGGAAGGCGGCGACGTAGCCGAGGATGTTCGTCTTCGTCGTGGCGCCCGCGAGCTTGCCGGCGAGGTAGCGGCTTTCATAGAAGCGCGCCGTGTAGTTCGTGACGTTCTTGTCGGTCTTGTAGCCCGTGGCGTGCTCGAAGATCACGTCCGGGAATTCCTTGGCGACCTTCATGAGCGAATTCATGTAGCCGAACGACGTCGCGAAGATGAGCTTGTTGCCCTGCGTGGCGAGGTCGCGGATCACGCGTTCCGCGTCGGCGTTTTCGGGAATGTTTTCGAGCCAGGTGACCTTGATCTTGTCCCCGAAGTGCTTTTCGACGGCCTGACGGGCCTTGTCGTGTTGGGAGGACCAGCCTTCTTCGTTGGCCGGGCTCACGTAAACGAAGGCCACCTTGAGGGGGCCCGAAGCCTCCGCCTTGGCGGCGGGGGCGGACGAAGCCGCCGGGGCGGGCTGAGCCGTCTTCGGCTCTTCCTTGCCGCAGGCCGTCAACAGAAGCGCGGTGGCGGAAGCCACGGCGACCTTGATCAAAGTACGCTTTTGCATCAAAGATCTCCAAGGAGAATGGTGAAAAATTTTGCACGTATTGTAAGGAAGATCCCCTAGTCGTAGAAGGGGGAAAGCCCTCTTTTTCCTTTCAGGAAAGATACTTTCGAAGCCTCCGACGACAAAGGGAGCCCGAAGGCTCCCCTTTTCGCGATTCGCTTGGATTTCAGTGGTTCGGCTGGAAAGGTTTCCCGAGCGAAGCCGGGACGTTCAGGCGAATCCACTCGGGATTGCGCGAGATGAGCACCAGAACGAGAATCGTCGCGAGGTAGGGCGTCATCGCCATGAACTGCGGCGGCACGGCGATCCCCATCCCCTGGAAGGCGAACTGCAGCATCGTGACGCCGCCGAAGAGATACGCCCCGAAGACGACGCGCGCCGGACGCCACGTGGCGAACGTGACGAGCGCGAGCGCGATCCAGCCGCGGCCCGCCGTCATGCCTTCCACCCAAAGCGGCGTGTAGACAAGCGACAGGTACGCACCGGCCAAGCCCGCCATGGAAGCGCCGAAGACGACCGCGTAGAGGCGGATGCGGCGCACAGGGTAGCCCAAGGCGTAGGCCGATTCGGGCGACTCGCCCACGGCGCGCAGAATGAGCCCCCCTCGCGTCTTGAAGAGGAAGTACCACACGAGCGCGAGCAAAATGAGCGCGACGTAGACGAAGGCGTGAAGCGAGAAGAAGGCGGGACCGAAGAAGGGAACGTCTTCGAGGGAGGGGATGCCGAGCGGCGCGCGCGAAGGCAAGGCCGCCCCCTGCATGGGCTGTCCGATGAAGGCCGAAAGCCCCGTGCCGAAAAGCGTGAGAGCCAGACCCGCCGCGTACTGGTTCGCGTGAATGCCGATCGTGAAGAAGGCAAAGAGAAGGCCGAGGAGAAGCCCCACGCCGAAGCCCGCGGCGAAACCGAGCGCGAAGCTCCCCGTCGAGAGCGTCACGCCGAAGCCCGTCACCGCGCCCATGAGCATGATCCCCTCGATCCCGAGGTTGAGCACGCCCGACTTCTCATGAATGAGAATGCCGACCGCGGCGATCAGAAGAGGCGTCCCCGCGTTGAGCGTGGAGGAAATGATCGAAGCCAAGAGTTCCATTTACTTTGCCTCCTTGAAGCCCACCCAGCGGAGGCGATAGAAGATCATCGTGTCGCAGGCGAGAATGAAAAAGAGGAGAAGCCCCTGATAGACGCCCGTGATCGAGGCGGGCAGTCCCAGACGGCTCTGCGCAAGTTCGCCCCCGAGATAAAAGAGCGCCATGATGAAGGCCGCGGGAATGCAGCCGAGCGGCGCCAGGCGGCCGACGAAGGCCACGATGATGGCCGCGAACCCGTAGCCCGGGCTGATCGTGGGCGTCAACTGCCCCAGAGGGCCCGTCGCCTCAATGCCGCCCGCAAGCCCCGCCAGGGCCCCCGAAATCAGCATCGAAGCCCAGATGAGGTGACCCGGGCGATAGCCCGCATAGCGGGCCGCAAGCGGCGCCATGCCGGAAATCTTGAACTGAAAGCCAAGCGCCATCTTGTCCATCAGAATCCAGATTCCGACGGCCGAAATCAGCGCGAGGAGCGCGCCCGCGTGAAGGCGCGTGCCTTCGATGAGGACGGGAAGCAGCGCTCCGGCGTCAAAGAGCCGCGTCTGCGGGAAGCCGAAGCCCTGCGGATCGCGCATCGGCCCCTGCACGGCCCAGGAGAGAAGGAGCTGCGCCACGTAGACGAGCATGAGGCTCACGAGAATTTCGTTGGCGTGGAAGCGGTGGCGCAAAAGGGCCGTAATTCCGCCCCACACGGCGCCCCCGAGAGCGGACGCGAGCATGACGAGGATCACGAAGGCGGGCCCCGTCGTCTGGTCGGCGCAAAGCGCCACGGCGCCGCCCGTGATGGCGCCCGCGATCAGCTGTCCTTCGGCGCCGATGTTCCAGACGTTCGCGCGGAAACACACCACGAGCCCCACCGAGCAGAGAAGAAGCGGCGTCATCTTCACGGCGACTTCCGACCACCCGCGCACGGTGGCGAGAGGCTCGACGAAGAAGGTGCGAAGCGCCACCAAGGGATCCTGGCCGAGCAGCGCAAAGAGCACGGCCCCCGTAAGAACCGTCAGGAGAAGCGCCGCGGCGGGACTCGCCCAGCGAAGAGAGCGGGCGGGTTCGGGCCGCGCCGTCATTTGAATGGGAAAATTCATGCCGCCTCCTCAACGTTTTGGTTCTTATGACCCGGACCGCCCGGCCAGAGACCGGACATCCACCGGCCGACCTCTTCAATGTTGAGGTTTTCCTTGGGCACAGCGGGCGACAGATGTCCTCGGTACATGACCGCGATGCGGTCGGAAATTTCAAAAAGCTCGTCGATTTCTTCGGAGACGACGATGATCGCGGCGCCTTCGCTGCGGAGGCGCATGAGCGAATTGCGGATCACGGCAGCGGCGCCCACGTCGACGCCCCAGGTCGGCTGATTGACGAGAAGCACCTTGGGGCGCTGCAGAATTTCTCGGCCCATGATGAATTTCTGGAGATTGCCGCCCGAGAGACCGCCCGCGTGCTTTTCCACGGAGGGGGTCTTCACGTGGAAGCGCTCGACGACCTCTTCGGCAAAGTCGCGCGCCTTCTTGCGAAGGATGAAGCCCTTCTCCACGAAGTCGTCGCCCGTGAGATAGGTGTTGACGCGAAGGGGAAGATCGGGCACCGCCGCGTGACCGAGGCGCTGTTCGGGGACGTAGCGAAGACCGAGCGCACGGCGCTCCTTCGTGTCGAGGTGCCCGACGGGCTTGCCGAAGAGTTCGACCGCCTTGGCGTCGGAACGGTATTCGCCGCTCGCCGCGGACATGAAGCGCGCCTGACCGTTCCCGGAAATGCCGGCGATCCCGACGATTTCCCCGGCGTGCACGCTCAAAAGAATGTTCTGAATGCCGCACACGCGCTGCGTGCCCGGCGCCGAAAGGTCGATCAGGCGGAACACCACGTCGCCCGGCGTCCCTTCGGCCGCACGCACGACCGGCGGTTCCTTGCCGATCATGAGGCGCGCGAGCGAATCTTCCGTTTCTTCCTTCGGATTGACGGACGCGACGATCTTCCCGGAGCGAAGCACGACGCAACGGTCGGCGAGTTCGCGGATTTCGTCGAGCTTGTGCGAGATGAAGAGAATCGAGACGCCTTCCGAAGCGAGCTTGTGCAGCGTCACGAAGAGCTTGCGCACGGCCTGCGGCGTCAGAACCGAAGTCGGTTCGTCGAGAATCAGAAGCTTCGGATGCGTCATGAGGGCGCGAATGATTTCGACGCGCTGGCGCTCGCCCATGGAGAGGTCGTGTACCACCGATTCGGGATCCACTTCGAGGCCGTAGTTTCCGCCGAGTCGACGCACTTCCGAGGCGATCGCCTCGAGCGTCATCCCTTTGGCAAGCCCCAAAGCGACGTTTTCCGTCACGGTGAGCGTCTCAAAGAGCGCGAAGTGCTGATGCACCATGGCGATCCCCAGGTCGCGCGCCTCCGCCGGACTCGACACGGCCAAGGGTACGCCGTCAAAGACGATCTCCCCTTCGTCCGGCGTCGTCGCGCCGTAGATGATTTTCATGAGCGTGGATTTGCCGGCGCCGTTTTCGCCGAGGACGGCCAAAACTTCGCCCGGGGCGATTTCCATGGACACGTGATCGTTGGCGACGATGCCCGGATACCGCTTGGTAATGTTGCGTAGCTGAAGGCGTGGTGTCATCACAACCGAAGAAATTTGGGAACGACAAAGAGGCACAGCGAGCATTCGCTCAAGCTGCGCCAAGGGGCGAAATCATCGGGGGCTCACGAGCAGACCCGATTTTCTCGGTTGCACCGCATTCTAGGGGAAACAACCCTCTTCACGGGGTGTTTCCTGCAAACTTCGTAACTTTTTTAGCTTCACGTAAAGATAAATGAAGGCTATAAATTTTTTGTTCATACACCCTTGACAAAATGCATACTCCCAAGATAGAATTCACTTCTCTTTTGCGCGGCTGTAGCTCAGTTGGATAGAGTATCTGGCTACGAACCAGAGGGTCGTGGGTTCGAATCCTGCCAGCCGCGCCACAAAATTTGAGCGGAGAAGTGGCAGAGAGGTCGAATGCACACCCCTGCTAAGGGTGCAGGTCCGAATAAGGGCCTCGGGGGTTCGAATCCCCCCTTCTCCGCCAAAAATTACAAACACTGCAGTTTTGTAATTAGTGATAAACACTTGAAACTGCAGGAGATTAAAGGCTTGAAGCGTTTGAACTTCAAGCCTTTTTCTTTATCTGTGGCTGTTTTGCAACACGCTTACAAAATTACTAAACAGAACCTTTTGTAACCGTACAAAACCTTACAGAACCTGCATTTTTGGTGACCCTTTTGGTGACCCTCTGGAGCTCGATAAGATCGGATTTGGCGCCGTTTACAACGTTCTTGGACCCCTTCCGATCATGCCCAAATTCGTCACTCCGATGCCGCTCGTCATTTTCCGGCAACTAAAGTCACCGGGCTTCTATCCTCTCGGTGGTGCCAAAGGTCTTTACCTTCGCATTCGAGGGGCCTCTGAAATTTACATCCTTCGGTACCAAGACACATCCGGAACTCGGCGAAGCATGTCTCTCGGACTTCGTGGCTCCATGTCGCTGTCTGAAGCTCGTGCCAAGGCAACAGCAATCCATGCACGCCTTTCAAAAGGCATCAATCCAACCCCCAAAAGCATGACACGTCGGCAGGCGAAAGTTCACCAATCGTCTAAAAAGGCGGCTTCCGTCTCCAAGTCGTTCGCAGAGGTTATGGATTTGTGGCTGAAATACCGAGTAGAAAGCAACTACTGGGTAAACGACCGGAAGGAACCTTACGCCACCACTAACCTTCTCGCTCGACACGTGTTACCTCATCTCGGCAATGTCAGCATCAATGCAATTACGGTTGAAGACATCCGGGACGTCCTTGTCCCGATTTGGACAACGAAAACCATCACTGCGAAAAAGGCGTTGCGCAACATCAGAGCAATTCTGAACTGGGCTAGGGCGATGAACTACAGCTCATCGGCTGAAGATTTGTGTTCGCTTCAAGGCCCTCTTGGCGTTCTCATGGAAGGCGCTCGTAAGAACGCCGTCCGCAAAGAAAACTTCGCCGCCCTCCCCTACGATAGGATTCCTTCGTTTATCCAAGCGCTCTACCACCTGGAAGGCACAAGTCGCTGGATGATGATGTTTGCTATCCTCACAGCAAGCCGCATGAAGGCTGTTCGCCTAGCAACTTGGAACGAAATCGACTTTGAGAAAAGGCTTTGGGAAATTCCGCCCGAGCACGACAAAATCAAAGATCCCAAACGCGACCGTACCATCTACTTGTCGCAGGAAGCTATTGAGGTTTTGGAAAAGGTTCGTCCGAACCGACCAAAGACAGATGAATTGATCTTCAAAACAGACAATGGCGGTAGCTTTTCAGACGCAGCAACAACTGCCTTGATCCGTCGAATGCACGCCAGACAAAAAGCTTTGGATGGAACTGGGTGGATTGATCCGGACAAGTCCAAGCGTGAAGGCAAGGTCTGCGTCATCACAGCACACGGTACTGCACGTAGTGGCTTTCGCACGTGGGCCAAGGATGACCGTCTCGGCAATAACCGCCGATACGACCAAGAAGCTGCCGAGCTCTGTCTTCTGCACTGTAAGGCATCCGATGATTATCACGGAGCGTATGACCGAGCTCGCCTAAGCACGGAGCGTCGGCGATTGATGAATGACTGGGGAAAGTTCTGCTGTGCGCTCATTAACACAACGTCACGATAACTTGCGGAGTGACTTCTGGTGCCCAGAAGCCACTCCGCAAAACTTATTCATCTGAACAGACAAAAGTCTTAACCCTGACTTTTGGCCATCTTTCTGCGAGTCATCGGCTTTCTTTTCGTCTGTATTTTCCTCGTCTTCAAGTTCTTCATCGAAGATGGTTTTGTTCCGCAGACCACGGATGAACTCTTCAAAACTATCGGCAAGATGCGTAATCTTGTAGTCGAGTTCTTGCGCAACGTGTACCACAGCCGGCTCACCCTATGGGCCGCATGCGCGATAGTCCAGGAAAATTGTTTGGAGGAGCCATGAAAACGGTTGAGGCATTGGACGGATACCCTGTCCGGCGGGGAGGCCCAGCGCATTAAGCTGGGCCGCAAATCTCGAGACCGAGAATTGCTGTTTCTATCTCAATCCCACCAGAAGTACCAAAGAGTGGATTGCTTGAGACAATCGGCTAGATGTCCAACCGTCGCTTCATTTTCAGAACTCTGATCGACAATATCGGGGCATACGGCATAAAGTTCCTGCGCAACTTGGATGGCCGTATCCGAAGGAATAGCCTGCGGGAGCGCCATTTCCAGTTCATCATGTGTCAGTACTGCTGGAGTTGCTCCATACGTCTCATACAAATGTTTGGCGATAGCCATCATGTCTTCCGTATTGGGACAATCATTCCAACCACCAAAGGGCACCCAAGCGAAAACCTCCCAAGGATGCTTTACCGGTATTTTGGCGAGAATCATTGGATGCGTAAGCTTCGTTTCGAAATTCCACCAGGCGCCATGATCGATGGGGCTACCTCCGCTCATTTCTCCGAGGATTTCTGACGACCAGTCCATATCGTCGTCATCGGCTTCGCAGCGTCTCTCTTCAAGCAGTCTATTCAAAACCTCTGACGCATCCTTAATGGGCGTCTCGAGCATTTTTTTGCGGTAATTCGCCACCGCTTCCGGATTGAATTTGTAATCTTTTTCTCCGTCACTTTCCGGATCTGAATTGAGAATCAGTGTTTCCCAAAGAACCTCGTCTTCTGCGATCAGAATAGGGATGAACCCTTCCTTCATTCCCTCTCTGACAGCATAGGCGTACGCAGCACGCAACGGATCATCATCCGGCATGGGCGGGAAGTATTCGCACGGGCAATTGAGATATTTTTTAAGGGCATTTGCTAAGGGGCTGGGACCATCCCAGTCGACGGCATTACGGCTGTTGTATTGCCAGGCATCCCATCGCGTTTGAATAACTTCAGCAAGTCCTTTGTAGTAGCGTTCATCAAACGGAACAAAGAGATACGCTTCATCATTAAATTCATCGCAAAAATACCGTTTTGCACCGAACCATCGGAAAGCGTAATCGTCAACATCACAGGGGTAATACGGTGCCTGGTCATTGTCGCCGTAGTAATACCGGGCAAAGGCGAAACCTTCGTCATTGAACATAGATCTCAAAAGCTTGCCGTCGAGTTTGTCTCGAATGAAGCTTCTCAAGTCTTTGGGATCGGTGAATACTTCCGGATAATCTCGTGTGAAGGTTTCCCCCATGAGATGGTGTTCGATGCACCATCTTAAGAATATGGACAGATGGTTGAAGGCGTTAATTTCATCCAAAGGAAGATTCTTTTCTCTCAAAGACTCCAAATGCCAAGCCGCATCGTCAAGGATTTCGTCAGGAACGTAATCCTTCATGAGGTTCGGTCGTTTTGGATCAACGATCCAACTGACAGCTCTCAGATGTTCAAAAAGAGCGTCAGGCCCTTTTTCTGAGTGAAAAGCTGACTCCTCCTGGTAAAGAGGAATCACTTGGTAAAAATTCACTTCATCGCCATCTGACAGTTTGCAGACGCTGGCCTCATTTTCCACTCCCTGCGGGGAGATAAGCATGGCCGAACTAAACCCTGCGTAGGGGCGCGGATTGTCAACGACATAGCCCCATCCCAGCCAGAAATCCATTTCGCCTGGCAGCCTAGCCAAATCTTTGAGCAGCCGGATTGGCCAATACCATTGTTCGTCCTTGGATTGGATTTCCCAATCCTTCGGCAAAGCAATCACAAGTTCCGCTCGATCCAGAAGATTTTCCCTGAGCTCTTCAGGAACGTTCATGCGATGAGCCCCCATTCCCATCGTCACAAGCGTGCAGTAGTGCTTCTCTTCTTGGGGCGGTATCACACAGATGTCGACATGAATATCCGGAGAGACAATTTCGTGCAAGATGCCAGATACCGGACCAAAATACTTTTCGATATGGCTCATCACGCAGGCCATCTCTTGGGAAGAATAGAGTTCCGTCATCGCAACCTCGATCTGTATTTGTTTAATTCCAAAACTGCGCTAGAAGCGCCACCCTTTGAACAAGATCCATAGTGCAAGCCCGACGAAACAGGCCAGCATGATGAGCAGGTTTTTAATCGGATGCTCGAACCAACGAACAAAAGAAGGTTTTCAAACCATGTATCAAATTATGCCGGAGCTTCCCTTTCCGTTTTCACCGATCTTGAAATTGCTTGAACAAGCAGAAGAACCACAAACTGACAAAGAGCAAGAGGTTTGTCGTGACCGCATTGACGCTGTTCTCCAATACGCCATCCTGATGGACAACGGACACAAGCCTGATTCTGAAGAAATGATGGCTCTTTCCCGCCAAATTGCTCAACCCTTCATTGGAACAGACGGTCAAGCCGTGCCATTCACCACGAAGCACTTAGCCTGGACGCTTGATCAGGCTCTGCAAAAGCGCCTGTTTGAGAATGAAGAGAATCTCGAAGAGGCCAAAGCACAGACGGAGAACTATTTCCGCGATGGAAAGCCATTCACGTTTCGCCGTTGGTTCACAGTGCGAATGGACGTGGCTAAAGCTGCTGTGCTCGGCGAAATGGGACGATTGAATTGAAATGCACACAAACTCCCGTCATGTCATTTCATACAACAGGGCAGCGTTCCCCTGCACCAGTTTCAGATGGGAGCGCAACGTCTCAAGTCCGCTTTGTACCGTCTCGCTGGGCAGGTCCCAATCCGGGGCAATTTTAGCGGCCAGCGTTGTAAGGTCACGGCTACCCAGTGCCGCCAGCAGCTCCTCTGCCAACTCTCCCTCCAGCAGGGCACAGTCCAAAGTGTCTTCAGTCTGAAGAACCGGAAAACGAACATCCAGATCCAGCTCGCTCTCACACCAGTCCCAGATGGCCATATAGACCGTGCCAGAGCAGTCGCCGTTGGACAGTTCCTGTCGCCGGCCACCTTTGAGAAGATAAAAGGATGCGATCTGTGACATGGTGGTTCCTATTCTTTTTTCATCAGTCCTTCTTTGATCAGGCTCTGCTTGAAATGCACACAGACAAATCCACCGTGCGGTTAAACGCCGCACGGTGGATTCTGGCCATCTATCCCAGCTTCCTTCTGATCCACACATTAATCCCAAACTCCCGGTTAGCTGATTCATAAATGAGCTGACCGGGGTCAATCTTCCTG
>ONZZ01001600.1_pt1 | contig 13942 bp, 13 predicted proteins | sample 1671101 | NCBI WGS metagenome assembly ONZZ01 (sample SAMN06348122, study PRJEB24527) | human gut metagenome | biome: human gut; feature: ankylosing spondylitis patient; material: feces | host: Homo sapiens | place: China | collected 2015-10
GTATTTATACGCATTCAATTCCGTGGGCATTGGTGGGAAAAGCAGTCGCAAAGCAGAATCGAAGCAAATCCAAGTGGTTTAATAAAATTGACAAAAAGTGTCAAGAGGTAAAATATGGCGAGACACATGGACTTTTAATTGGACCTCATGCGTCAAACCTTATATCTGAAATGATACTCACAGTAGTGGATCGAAAATTATACGATAAAGGTTGGAAATTTGTTCGCAATATTGATGATTACACCTGCTATGTGGAAACAAGAGCTCGGGCGGATTCCTTTATAGTAGACCTTGGTGTTGCGTTAGAAGAATTTGACTTACAATTGAATAACAAAAAGACGAAAATAGAGGAACTTCCAGATACGGTGCTTGAGGACTGGGTTAGGAAGCTAAATGGATTCAGTTTACTAACCTCATATGGAAAGGTGGACTATAAACAGGCAAGAGCCTACTTCGATTTAGCAATTGAACTTATGAAAATAAGCGGTGGAAATGCTTCAGTACTAAATTACGCAATCAAGGTTTTATCAAAACAGAACCTTACGGACAATGCAAAGGGATATAGTTGGAAGATGAGTATGCATCTTTGTGTACTATATCCGTATTTGCTATCCATAATGGATGAGTATGTTTTTAAAGCCTTTGGTGCTCCAAAAGATGAGATTCAAAAGTTTATTGATTTGGCTTATGAGGACGGACTAGAAAAGCAAAACTATGAAGAATGTAGCTATGCTATCTATTTTGCACTGAAGTATGATATGGAAGTAAAGTGCATCGATTCGTTTAAGGTGGCAGCAACAAATGATTGCGTTTATAAATCATTGTCTTTTCTTTACTTTAAGAAGAATGGGGATTCTTCCAGCATTATTTGCCTACAGAATGATGCTAAGAGTCTAGCGCAAACTGACATGGATAGGAACTGGTTATTCATATATGAGGCCTTAGACCAGCAAAATTTAGTTGGAGATTGGGTTGCTATGAAAAATCAAGGAGTATCATTTTTGAAAAGTGAATTCAGATATTAAGGATGAGATTAAGAGCAAAAGTCCAACTGATTTTGAAGAACATACATTTGAGTTGATATGAAAACTTGGCTATGCTCAAAGCATGGCTACGCCGTCCAGATATGCTACCTCTCCGTGGTGAGCAGCAGGCAACGAGAGCTCCCTCTCGGCTAAAGCATATATTCGTCACTTCAATCTTTGGATGAGGAAAAAACTATAATGGGAAAGTATTTTGGAACTGATGGCTTCCGTGGTGAGGCTGGAATAACTCTGACTGCAGACCATGCCTATAAGGTGGGTCGCTTCTTAGGCTGGTACTACAACGCCCTGCGTGAGCGCAATGGCAACAACGAGCCTGCCCGTATCGTCATTGGTAAGGACACCCGTCGTAGCTCCTATATGTTCGAATACAGCCTGGTCGCTGGCCTGACCGCTTCCGGCGCAGATGCCTATCTGCTCCATGTCACTACCACCCCTTCTGTAGCTTACATTGCTCGTGTGGATGATTTCGACTGCGGTATCATGATTTCTGCCAGTCATAATCCCTACTACGATAACGGCATCAAGCTCATCGACTGCTATGGCGAGAAGATGCCGGAGGAAATCTTGCTGTTAGTCGAGGACTACATTGACGGCAAGCTCCATGTGTTCGATAAGGACTGGCCGGAACTGCCTTTCGCTCACCGGGAACACATTGGCTGCACTGTGGACTATGTGGCAGGCCGCAACCGCTACATGGGATATCTGATCTCTCTGGGTATCTATTCCTTCAAGGGCGTCAAGGTTGGTCTGGACTGTGCCAACGGCAGTTCTTGGAACATCGCAAAGTCTGTATTCGATGCTCTGGGAGCCGATACCTACGTCATCAATGCACAGCCCAACGGTCTGAACATCAACAACAATGCTGGCTCTACCCACATTGAGGGTCTGCAGAAGTTCGTGGTTGAAAAGGGCCTGGATATCGGTTTTGCCTATGACGGTGACGCTGATCGTTGCTTGTGTGTGGATGAAAAGGGTAATGTCATCACTGGCGACCACATCCTGTATATCTACGGCTGCTACATGAAGGAGCGTGGCAAGCTGCTGACCAATACCGTCGTTACCACGGTCATGTCCAACTTTGGTCTGTATAAGGCTTTTGATGAGAAGGGCATTGGTTATGCCAAGACTGCCGTTGGTGACAAGTACGTTTATGAGTATATGGCTAAGAACGGCTGCCGTATCGGCGGTGAGCAGAGTGGTCATATTATCTTCAGCAAGTACGCCAGCACGGGTGATGGTATCCTGACTAGCCTGAAGATGATGGAAGTTATGTTGGCGAAAAAGCTGCCCATGAGCAAACTGGCTGAGCCGCTGACCATCTATCCGCAGGTGCTGGAGAACGTGAAAGTAACGGACAAGAAGGCTGCTCAGGCTGATGAGGCTGTGCAGGAAGCTGTGAATAAAGTGGCAGAGGCATTGGGCGACACAGGTCGCATCTTGGTGCGTGAGTCTGGCACCGAGCCCGTTGTCCGCGTTATGGTGGAAGCTCCTGACCACGACACCTGCCAGAAGTATGTAGATGAAGTTGTGGAAACCATCAAGAGTCGGGGTTACGGAGTTTGAGAGAACTGCTGAGCCAGATCCACTGTGCTTGGATGGTTCAGCTCGGATAGAAACAATCCAATGAATAGAAAAAAACTTTCAACGATTATACTCCTGATCTTGATTATTGCTGTTTCTGTCTTGGCAGTGATACCGGAAAAAATGGTTGACCACGATTCGGGTGATATCGCCTCAGAGCTGGAAATTTCAGAATCTGTAGATGGCAATGTGACAAGTACAAGCTATGTGAATACTGAGGGCGAAGTCACAGATGCGATTGACATGGGCTATGCCACGGTGCAGAGAACTCGAAATGCAGATGGAAGAATTACTGAGGAATTCTACCTTGACGCCGAGGGAAATCCTGTCAAGCGATATGATGACTATTGTGGTATTGCGTATGAGTACGCAGATGACACTGTAAAAATTACCTATCTTGATGACGATGGGCTTCCCATGATGCGCAGTGCTGGATATGCCACAATAGTGCGCACAGTCGATGACAATGGTCGAGCGATTGATGATTACTACTACGACCTCGATATGCAACCTGTTTCTTGCAACGGGTACTATGGGCAGCATAGAGAATATGGTTCCAATGGGCAGAATAACAGCGTAGCCTATCTTGATCGGGACGGACAGCCAGTGTGTTCTACGTCCGGGTATGCCTGTAAGAGGTATGACAGAGATGATTTGGGCACACTCACGGCAGAGCATTATTTCGATGTACAAGGGAATCCGGCAAAGGCGCCTCTTGGACAGTACGGTGAGCGATACCAGCGAGATGAGAACAGTCAGATTATTCAGATTACCTACCTTGATGCAGACGGCAGTCCAGCCCCCACAAGTGTAGGCTACACTATTCTGAAGCGTACTTATCATCGCGATGGTACTGCTGCTACGGATATGTATTTCGATGAGGATGGTAATCCGATAGCTCTATCCAAAGGACAGTATGGAATCAAGCACAGTGGCAAAGTGAGTCTGCTGCTTACTAAGAGCGGGAACATCATGCTTTGCGTGGATAACATTCTAAATGGATTTCCGGCTATGGTTGTTGTCTCTGGCGTGATAATCTGCATCTTGATGCTACTTCTGCCCGAAAAAGTGAGCGTGGCTTTAACAATCGCATATGTGGTATTCATCCTCTACGAAACGCTGATGTTCCGGGAGACAGGGGATGCAAGAACAAACTTTGTCCTATTTTCCTATGCAGATAGGTTCTTCGCAGAACAAAGTGTGAGAGTTGGTGTGATCAACAATATCTGGTTATTCATACCGCTTGGAACAGGGCTGTATCGGAACATCAGGAAGAAGTGGGTGCTCCTGATTCCGCTCCTGTTCTCGATAGCGATTGAGACCACCCAGTATATTACGGGACTCGGTATCGCAGAGTTCGATGATGTGTTTGGGAATACGCTGGGAGGATGGATTGGAATAGTCGTAGCGTGGACAGCTGCTAATGTGAGGAAAACTAGTATGGAATCCATAAAGAAAATACTACAGGATAGAGCTATTCCGTTTTTTAAGAATAAAATCAGGTATGTATGGTATTTCATTCTTGTTGTGGCGAGTACTGTATATTTGTTTTGCAATCATTTCGCGATAGATAAAATAAATGATGCAAGTCTAATTAGTACTGTTTTCATTATTTGGGTGATACTGTTAGTGCTTCCTCTTTTTACAGAGCTAGAGTTTTTTGGGGTGAAAGTCAAGAAAGAAGTAAAGGAAGCAGTTGAAAAAAGCAATAAAGAGGTAAAAGACAGCATCAACAATTTGCAACAGCTTGTTATGCAGATTCAGGTTTCAAATAATGCGACCAATCAGCTGACGATAAACGGGAACCCACTGCCTTCGGAAACAAAAATCGAAGAACTTACAAATGAAATACGTGCTTTAGTTAAACAAAACAAGGGAACGGAAAAGGAAAATACGAAGGAAAATGTTTCGATTCCTGAACAAAATGTCACCTTGTTTAAAATACGATACGGTATCGAAGTTGAGCTGAGAGAATGCCTAGAGCTTCTAAAATTCGAATCCAAAATTCACATAACCATAATTCAGATGGCAAACATCTTGAATGGAGAAGGGCTTCTTGATCCGACAATAACAGACATGCTGATTCAGACGATTAGAGTGTCCAATAGAGCAATTCATGGAGAAATGGTCAATCAGAAGTATGTCGATTTTGCAACACAGGCATACCCACAGATTATGGATGCACTTCAAGAGTGTAAAAATAGGATAAAGACCATGATTTAATTACTGTAGCCGTGTGGACACTGAACTCCAGAAGTTCACACGGCTATTTTTAGAGGCCATTATATAGTTTGTGACGAAAATGGAGGAATACCTTGTGGATAAAACACATAGCCCCGGCCGCAAGCCAGCCAAGCCGGAGTACAGCGCGGAGAAGAATCTGACGAACCAGATGGACGCTGCCGCGGCTCTTTACAAGAACAACGTGAGCCTGCAGGCAATAGCCGAGGAACTTTCCTTGAACTCCATCAAGGTGCGTAAGCTCCTTATCACTGCTGGAGTTTACCAGTCGGACGTCGCCGATGCTGTGCAGCAGATGTTTCAATCCTTCCGCACCACGCAGGACTACAAGACTGCTGTGTCCTCCACCATGGTAGCACTGCATTTGTCCCGTCCCTCCGTGATTTCGTACTTACCGTATGAAAAGGGTGTGTACTTCCCGGAAGACGCTGACGCGGCGAACATCAGCACTGGCGCAGAACGGCAGAGGCATTACCGGGCTGTCACGGCTCTGAAGAAGAATCCCTGCGAAGAAACACTCTGGAACTGTATCGTAGCTTTCCGTGGATACCAGTTCAAAACGCTGTCCGGCTTGCCTTTTGCCTACCGGCTGAAGAAGGGCAGGGGAGATGTGTTCACCAAGGAATTATGGATTGACAGGCGGGAGAGCAGCAAGAGCCTCGCGTGGAGTTCAATCCTGCTGGCTTACAAGAATATCAATAGAATAGGTACGGTCGTGGACAGACCGAAGGCACTGGGCGATATCCGGGGCGTGTCTTACATCTACGGAATGTTCTACCGATTCGGACTCATTGATATGCCGGATAAAGTGAATGGGAAAATGAAAAGAGCTGGTCGGCAGATGTGACATTCTAAGGATGGATGACGTCTTTTATTGCTAATTGTTCTATATCGAATAAATATCCTACTTCTCCCACTGCATCCTTCAAAAACACGTCCGGTGAAATTTCAATCCAAAAATCGCCGGGAAAAAGCTGCAAGGGCCACAAACAACCTACTACACAGCCATCTGGTATCTGCTCACCCCCATAAAATCCACCTCAAGATCACCCCTCAAAGCCGCAAGATCACGGACTGAGGAGAGTACCTGGGCAGGGCAGACGCCCCGGCGGAGGCCCCTGGGCCCCGGGCTCTCCGAAGGATGACGGATGAGAATATGCGCTATCGCTCGCATGAATATACCACCCGAAAAAGAAATAAGAAAAACTTGAAAATAACGCTGAAACGTGGTATAATAGCGGTACGAACAAGCCGGGTTTAGTACGACAACTGTGCGCTGTGGTACTGTAACTGTTGTTTCAAAATTAGGAACGACTACAAAAAGTGTGCGAAAAACTGGCGCAGCTACGACGACACCTACCAGGTTCAGGTCGTGTCTTGGTACGACAACGAGAACTCCTACACCTCTCAGATGGTCCGTACCATCAAGTACTTCGCTGAGAACTGCTAATGACGTTCTGTCGTTAAAAATCGCCTGATTTGTCTGCCGGAGTTTGTCTTGCTCAACTACGAACAAGCCTGACTAGGTACGACAACCATGTCTAGGAATTTTTCGCCCTTCTTTTTGTGGTCCGCCGCAAAAGGAAGGGTGTTTTTTTATGTGTTTGAAAGAGCTTCGGGACGAATTTTTGTATGACTGTGAATGCCGCCACCTGGCAAAGGGGTCTCTGCGGAATTATCGGGCATCTACCCGGTTCTTGCTGGAATTTCTGGAACGGAAGCAGATCACAGAACTGGAGAATGTGCGCCCACGGCACCTTCGGGACCTGATGAAGGAAAAGCAGGATGCAGGCAATACGCCCCGGTACATCAACGACCTGCTGAAGGTCTGGCGCACCTGGTTCAATTATCTGGTGGAGGAGGGCTATTTGGAGGAGCGAGATAACCCGGCCAAAAAGGTGAAGCCTCTGCGGCAGCCCCGGACCATCATTGATACCTTTACCGCAGCAGAAATGAAGCGGATGATCCAGTTCTACGACGGCAAGGACTTTCTGGAGGTGCGGAACAAGACCATCATCATGCTGCTGTTTGACACAGGAATGCGCTGTAACGAGATGATCCTGATGGAGCCCGAGGACATCAAACCGGATTACATTCTGGTGAAGCATGGCAAGGGCGGCAAGGAGCGTGTGGTGCCTAAATCTCCGGCACTGTCCAAGCAGCTCATCAAATACTGTGCGCTCCGGGATGGCTACCGGAAAGAATGTCCCACCTGCCACAGAAACCTTTTCCTCAGCAAAACAGGCAAGCCCCTCACGGATGAAGCAGTTGCTCGGATGCTGAAGCACGCTGCAGAGGAAGTGGGAGTCTCCTCCTCGGTACGGGTCAGCCCCCACACCTGCCGCCATACCTTCGCTCAAATGCAGCTGAAGAATGGACTGGACCTATATAGTGTCTCTCGCCTGATGGGGCACGTCAATATCATGATCACCCAGCGGTATCTGTTGGGCATCAAGGATAAGGACATCGTGGACCGGGGTACCCAGACCAGCCCTTTGATGAACTTGTAAAAGAATAGAAGATTGTGTGCTAAGGAGCGGTTCTGCCGGGTGGTGGGGCTGCTTTTTTGTTTAAACATTGTTAATTCGATTATGTAAGAGAAAACAACAGAAAGCAGAAAATGCAATTGACGTCAAATGACGTATACACAATGAAAAAACGAAAATATAAAGAAGTGCTGAACGGAGTCAATATCTGTTTATGAATAGAAACATTATGACTTGAGAAATAATGAACAAAATAGACGATGATGTGAAGAAAATGTTCATACCAAAGAAAAGCTGTGGAACGCATATATATTATATAATAATGTACTCATCTATTTATAATAAGGTGAGGTGAATGACTTTGACAAAGAATGAGCGCAAAACTTCGTGATTTTTTGCTGATTTAGAATTCAGAAATCCTAATACGAAAAGCAACATTTTGGATTCAACAGGATAGATTCAAATGACTGAGGAAAGTGCAGGAGCGGAAATCGAGAGCTTTGACAACAGTAGCATACGGAAACTGGGGTAGGCACTATGGCGGAGTTGACCTCAATAATACTACATAACAAGTATGTTAATATGTATAAGAACGGGCTGCTGAAATGAAACGTGACGATAAAACTGAATGCCTAGTGTTTTGATATGATATGCCACGGATTACGGGGGCAGAATAAACCAATAAAATTACATAACCAGTATTTTGGTAGGCTGATTGTGTGGGTGGCAGAAGGGAGCGAGCAGCTCTTGACAGTTTTAACGACCTATGATATGGTGTTTATGTGGACGCAAACACTGCTAGGAGGCTCCACATCGTATTTTTACTGCCTGAGCAGTGATTTACGGTGAGAATCTGGAAAATGATCCAGAAGTGCCTTGTAGCCAGTCTGGTGGACTTTTTTCAAAAACCACTGGACAAATCCTTCGAGGTGTGATATGCTTGTGCACCCACGGAGGAGAGCACAGCCGGCAAGCCCCGGACGAGCTCGACATCCCGACAAGCGTGCCCTGTGTGTGGGGGCGGTGACCGAGGCGACTCGCAAACTGACCCTGAACGGCGGAGCAGACGGCTCCTCTGTGAAAGTGGGGTGAAGTACCTTGAAAACTGAACATCGTCAAAAATTTATTTGGACAAGGAGGAATGTGAACATGGAAAAAAATGACATTTTCAATACGAATCTGCTGCAGTTGCCCCTGAAGGCACAGGTGGCTGACGAGGGGGTGGTACAGAATATCGCACCCGTTGCAGAGCCCACGGCCCCTGCCATGAGAGAGGGGCTTGTGGTGGATGTGCTGGCCCAGGACGGAGGAGTGCTCCGGCGGCTGAGCAACGTGACGCCTAAAAAATGCGAGAAGCTGGCCTCCGGGTTCCTGCACCGTGGCGAAATCACGCTGCTTTGCGGTGATGGAGGCGTAGGCAAGGGGCAGTTCGTGGCGCAGATTGCAAAGTCGCTGACGACGGGCGAGTCCACAGAGTTTTTCCCCCAGACACCTGAAGGGACGGGCAACATTGTGATCTTAGCGGGCGAGGACCCTACCGACACGGTGCTGTGCCCACGGATGGATGCCGCAGGGGCGGATCTGAACAAGGTTGCTGTGATCGCTCCCGATACATACTACGAGGAGATGCATAAGATGCCGCAGCTTGGAGACCCGGACCTGATGAATTGGATCGCCGCAGGGAACCCACTGTTGCTGGTCATCGACCCGTTTCAGGCGTTTTTGCCAGATTCTGTCAACTTGAACAACCGTCAGCAGATCCGGAGGTTGCTCCAGCTGTTGCGGATGCAGGCGCAGCAGCACGGGTTTGCAATCCTGCTGGTGACCCATACCAACAAAAATCCAGGTGCGTGTGGGCGCAAACGCCTCAATGGCTCAGGCGAGCTTTGGGATACTGCCCGCAATGTGCTGATCATGGGTCATGCAAAGAACGGCAACAAGATCTATGTCTCTCACGAGAAGAGCAGCTATGATGCCCCGGCAGACACGATCCTCTTTACCACGGAGACGGTGACGGTCAAGGGGGTTGAGACGGCAAGGGCAAAATTTGACTCGACCTCGGATTGGAAGGATGAGGATTTTTGCCGGGAAAAGCCGGATCGGGCGGCTCCGAAGTATGCAGGTGTTCAGAGCAGGATCCTGGCCATGCTGAATGCCGCCCCGGACAAGCGCATGGTCAGCAAGGAACTGCAAAGGCTGGTTCAGGAGGAAACTGGATGCAGTGACAGCACCTATAACCATGCTCGCAGCGATCTGAGCCGTGTGGGGATCGTCAAAAACATTCGGCAAAAGACGCTAGAGGGTGGCTGCTGCTGGGTTACGGGCCTTGAACAGGGTGCTGCGGTGGCATAACGGTTGCAAGATTGCAAAGTTGGATAAAAATAGCGATGCAAAGAACATAAACAGGCACTGCAACCTTGCAAGGCTGTGGTACTTTGCAAGGAAAAGGCCGTTGTATGGGGGCAGAAAGGAGGAGATGGTATGTGGTGCTGGAGCCTGGTTAAAATCCCATAGCCCTGATAGGTGATTGGCTGGACTGATTCCTGGGTCACTGGGGGCAGGCGGCTAGACCGTCTCAAAATACAATAAAGGAGGGATTACAGGATGGATAGCTCATAGGGCCTGGGCCGTGTATCGCCTGAAAAAGCAATGGTAAAAAATAAGGGAGGCATTTTATGCTAAAGATCTTCGACAACTACTATCTGGACGCAAACAGCGTGTGCTATATGCTGAAAAAAGCTCATGTGAAAGGTGACGGCATGGAGGAGTGTGATGTCTGTACCTACCACACCAGGCTGGAGGAGGCGTTGGCGGAAGCTGTGCGTCGTGGGCTCCGAGAGGGGGTCGCAAGCGGTGAGCTGACGGAGTGGGAGCAGCTGTGCGGCGAATTCCGGCGGCTGAAGAGTGAGGTCCAGGGGCTGCTGGAGGCTATCAGCCCTGCAGACAAGGCTCTGGACCTGGCTCTGAAGAACGGAAACAATTGTGCATAAATAGGAGGGACTATATGCTGGAACTTTACTTTAATGATGGAAATTTTCTGCCCGAGAGCCGTGAAGAGGAGCAGTCCGCAGAGACGGTGCTCAACATCATGCTGGCTGGAAAAACGACCGACACGGAGATGTGCATCCTGCCCTGTTTTTACCATGCGCCCATGTGCAAGGGGGTGCTGATCAATCTGGACGACGGCACAACGCTGCGGATCGAGCCTTTCTTGAATAAGGAGGGAGAGCCGGAGCTGCTGATCGGATGTGTGACAGAGGAGACTGTCGGGGAGGTGTACCAGTGGGTCTCGAATTATGACTAAGGCGAGCATCGCACTGGAAATAAGCCTGCATTCGAAAACGATATTTAATGAAAAGGAGCTATAAAATGATTAAAAATAACGTAAAAGAGAACCTGTTTGACGATGAGGAGAACATCTATGTGGGCCTGAGTGATCTGGTGAACCTCAGAGAGTCGGCGGAACTCAGGAAAGCCGCAAACGCATTTGAGAGCTATCTGGTAAACTATGCACAGGTAGCACATATGCCGCAGAGCGTCCTGTCGGATATCTGCCGTCTGTCTGTAGAAGCAGCACACAGGGGAATGGAATTTTGCTTTATGAAGGGGTTTGAGCTGGGCTGCCGTGTAATGAGAAGCGCACTGGAAGGGGAGCTGGAAGCCGACGACTGCGCTGAAACCGATAAGAATTATGGGTTGGAAGGATGCGTCGCTATGGAAGAGGACTGCTTGGCGGACGATCTGGACGACGAGTGGGTTTTTTGATGGATCAATCAGGAGGACAATTATGATGGACAACAAGACCTGCAGCGTGGACATTTTGGGTGTGTCGTTGGGCGAAGAAGGATATTTGATCATCCCACGGCAGACACGGGAGCTGTGTGAGCCGCTGGTGAAGGCCGCAGATGCGCTGGAAAAGGCACTGGATGACCTGCCGGTGGATGTGGCAGACAAGAACAGGATCGCAGGGCTGTCGGCAGAGCTGATGGCCCAGGCAGAGCAATACGCAGTAGTACTGGGGATCCAGGCGTATAGGGACTTTAACAGAACGTTGACCCCTTGAGGGGATGACGGAGCTTAAAGGGCACAAAGGCAATGAGGTGCCAGGAATATGTGATCCAAGGTAAACAAAAAAACCGCCTTACCTGTTGCGACCAGGTAAAGCGGCTATAGGGACGGGAATGATGTGTGATGTTCATTCTCATTCCTATAATATCACAGAACAAGGCGTTTGAACAGAGATTTTTTATGGGCAGGCGCATACCAACCGGCGCATGGTCTGGCAAGATGGCTGGGCTGTGCGCCTTATTATTATAGGAGGACCAGACGCAATGAAGACGGCTATAGAGAAACCAGTGACGCCTGGCGGTGTCTTTGATCATCTGATGGTGCCCCAGGAGGACGAGCCGGAATTTCACCCCTCCAAGGACCCAAAGACGATGACCGTGCAGGAGTCCTTAGAGGAGGTAGACAGATTTCTGTGCTGGAATAGGATGACCCCAGAGGAGAAGCGGGCGGAGCAGGAGGCACAGAGGGCGGCCAGCCACGCCACGGAGCAAGCCGCCGGGGATATCCCCTGTACTATGAGACCGGAGAGGGTGCCAGACACCCCACAGGACACGGTATGGGAGGACTTGACGGACGCTCCACAGGACGTTGTGCGAGCTGATGTGTTGGACACCTCAATGGGCGGTATGTTGGAGGCTGTGCCGAGCAACGGTGCACCAGAAAGAGCTGCAGACACGATGCCGGACGATGTCCCGGACGCCACAGAGGGAAATGTGCCAGGGAGGGAAGCAGATACTGTGCCGGATGGCCCACCGGACGATCTCCCAGACACTGTAGAGGGGAACATGCCGGATGCGGTAGGGACCCTGACAGCATGGGAGAACGCTGGGGATGGAACCGTACAGGGTGTGCCAGAGGTGGAGGTGGTGCCCCCGGAAGCAATTGTGCCATTAGGACAGACAGGAGAGGACGCCCCGGCGGCGGAGGAACGGTGGGCGTATGCCTCGGAGCTGATCGGTGATGCGTTCCAGCATTGGGGAAATGGAAGAGTCCTTTTGGATATGGGGACCGGACGGGGCAAGAGCGAATTCGTTATCCGGAAGATGGCTGGATGGGCGGTCGACCAATTTTTGGAGGGAAATTATGACAACCGGATTCTTATGCTTTGCCCGTTGACGCTATTGCATGAAGATCTGGAAAAACGACGCAGGGCAGAATACTTGATGGTGTTCGGCGATGATTCGGAAGAAGGATGGGATCTATATAAAGAGGTCTTAACCGTTATAACCTACCAGAAACTTGAGCAACTTTGTAAGGGAGACGCATCCGATCATAGGATCCTTCAGGAGCTGTTGGACAGACATCGAATTATCATTGCAGATGAATGCCACTACTGGTCCGAGTTCTCAGCCTTCAACATCAATACACACTATTCATTTGATACCCTCCTACAGGCAGAGAAAAATCATACCGTGATTTATATGAGTGCGACCGGGCGGGATACTTGGAAACTTCTGGAAGAAAAAGGCGGTCCAACGCAGCTTGAACGGATCTATAGGTTGCCACAACACTATGAGTACGTCAAAGCCGCCTATTTCTATGCCCGACACAATCTGGTGACAATTCTGAAACGCCTTCCGGCGGGTGAAAAAGCAATCGTGTTCGTGGAGCTTGGTGATGATCTGGCTGAAATGGAAAAAATATTTGGCAACACAGCCGCCTATTATTGTTCACCTTTCAACGAAAGATACCGGAAAAAGTACAGCGATTTGTCGGTCTGTGTGAAGGATGGCCGGCAGCTAAAGGATATTCTGTTTACGACAAAGGCTATGGGTGTGGGAATCGGATTGAAAGATCGGGGCGTGAAGCATATTTTTATCGACCAATGGAATCCTCTGGAAATAGCTCAGTCGCTCGGACGCAAGCGCTCCCTGGATGCAGATGACACTTGTACTGTTTATTTCAGGGATTATAGTCTTGACTGGTACTGGGGCACAAACAGTGGGTTGAAAAAGTTTCGCAGCATGCTATTGAACAAGTATTTGCCAGCGCAGGCGTACATGGCGGGGGAAGAAGAATTTGATAAATACCTGCATAGTGACAATCCGGAAGTGATTCAAAAGAAAATCGATAAGAGCAAAATTTTGGAACACAATGTAGTCACAGGATACCATATCAATCCGCTGGGGCTTCAACAGGTAGAGCACGATATCGAAATGCTTGATGACATTATGAGCTCAACGAATTATCCTGAGTCATTTATGAAGTATGCGATGTTTAATCTACACCAACCCATCAAAGCGTATCGGTTCAAGGATTTGGAAGATTGGCTCTATGCGCACCTCAATCAACCGATGGATCCAGAGGAAATGACAGAAAAAATTATGAGTTTTGGCTATATTGAAAGATATCAAGGGAGAGATCCGGGTCAGATGGGGTTGAACAGATTTCTTCCATGTTATGGTGTTAAGATTGTAAGTGATAGAGAGAATAAGAGAAATGAGAATCGCAATAAAACTTTCTGGACGTTGATGAAACAGTGACTATAGCTGGTGGCGCAAAATTTGGTATAAAGTATAT
>ONZZ01001608.1_pt1 | contig 13881 bp, 4 predicted proteins | sample 1671101 | NCBI WGS metagenome assembly ONZZ01 (sample SAMN06348122, study PRJEB24527) | human gut metagenome | biome: human gut; feature: ankylosing spondylitis patient; material: feces | host: Homo sapiens | place: China | collected 2015-10
TATATAAGAAAAAGACCTACTAAAAGTGTGAATGGTGTTTGTTTAGTAGGTCTTCAAGTTAGGAAGAAGCATTATAAAGCAACTAATAGCTTGAAAAAAACTACTAAATTGTTAAATATGATGAAATAGTAGGTAATGAAGAGGGGCAATGACTATGAAACGTAGATTTACTAAAACATTTATAACAGCAATCATGATAATGGCAGGCATGACAGCGTGTGGACAAAAGAAAAATGTCACAACAGATGATGTATCAGAAAAAGAGATGGCGAACATACAGGAGACTGCAGCACAGGAAGTGACAGCACAGGAAATTATAACACAGGAGATTACAACCGAAAAAGAACCGGAAGATGACGAATATGTTCTTGTAAATAAATACATACCGGATATATATGTCGAATTGATGTATGCAACAGACAATAACTTTACAGGTGTCAGAATATATGATTTCACAGACGCATACCTTCGATACGGAACAGTTAAGAAGCTTGCAAATGTGCAGAAAGAACTGAAAGAACAGGGGTACAGCTTAAAGATTTGGGATGCATACAGACCGTTTGAGGCACAGCAGAAATTATGGGAAGTATATCCGGACCCTAATTATGTGGCAAATCCGGCTAACGGAATGAAAAAGCATAATCTTGGAGGAACAGTGGATATTACAATGGTTGCTGCTGATGGAAGTGTTATATCAATGCCGACAGAATTTGATGATTTCTCTCTAAAAGCAGATAGAGATTATTCTGATATAGAAGATGAAGAGGCTGTGAAAAATGTGATGATTCTACAGAATGCTATGGAAAATAACGGATTTACAGGCTATCAGGGAGAATGGTGGGACTATTCGGATACGGTGGAATATGAAGCGGTTGATTTCGAACCATGATGAGACATGATATGAAAAGGTGCATTATGGTAAAGCAAATGATGGTAAAGTCTATTATAGAAAGATTAGGGGAGTAACACATGTCATTACAATTAATTCTGGGAAGCTCAGGTGCGGGTAAATCGCACTATCTGTATACGCATATAATTGAAGAGTCAATGAAGAATCCTGACAGGAATTATATAGTTGTTGTGCCGGAGCAGTACACTATGGCAATTCAGAAAAGACTGGTGTCCATGCATCCAAGAAAAGGAATACTTAATATAGATGTTGTGAGCTTTGAAAGGCTTGCGTATAAAGTATTTGAGGAAGTGGGTGAGGATAATCTTGAAGTCCTTGATGATACAGGAAAGAATCTGATTATTAAAAGAGTTTTAGAGCAGAACAAGGACAGATTAAAATATTTTGGAAGTAATCTGTCTAATACAGGATTTGTGTCAGAGATGAAGTCTGTTATATCGGAAATGCTTCAGTATGATATCAAGCCGGATGTTATGCAGGATGCGGCAGGTGCAGCATACAGTGATTCAGAGGGAAGTGCAGCACTTCAGTATAAGCTTGATGATATAGTACTTGTATATAACGCATTTGCAGAGTACATAGACAAGAATTATATAACTAAAGAAGAAATACTGGATAAATTATGCAGCAAGGTTACAGAGTCAGAGAGAATAAAGAATTGCGAGATAGTATTTGACGGGTTCACAGGTTTTACTCCGGTTCAGTACAATTTAATGACAATTCTTTTATCAATGTGTCCGAAGATATATGTTTCTCTGACAATTGATTCATCTGAGCGTGAAAATTCAGTAAGAGGCAGGGAAGAACTTTTTTTCATGAGTAAGGACTGCGTATCAAAGCTTTATAAGATATGCGATGAAGAACATGTGAAAGTCCTTGAACCTGTGTATATTGCAGGAAAAGCAGTACCGGGAAAGAATGTAATTGTAAATGTTAATTCAAGATTTAAGAATTCAGAAGAACTGGATTTCCTGGAACAGAATCTTTTCAGAAACAATTCGGGAAGATTTAATAAGAAGACTGACAATATCGTTATATATGAGGGAGCTGTTGCCAAGGAAGAATTAACATTTGCAGCAGGAGAAATAATAAGACTTACAAGACTGTGTGGATACAGATATAACGAGATTGCGATAGTTACTGCGGACATGGATGGCTACGGCAAACTGGCGGCTAATATATTAAAGCAGAACGATATACCATATTTCTTAGATTACAAGCGCCATGTGACGGACAATCCATTTATTGCGGCAATTAACGGTGCACTTGGAATAATAGAGAATAATTACAGCTATGACAGCATATTAGGATTCCTAAGAACCGGAATGAGCGGAATGGAGCGCGAAGATATTGATCTGTTAGACAATTACTGTGTTGCAGTTGGAATCAGAGGCAGGGGAAAATGGCATGAACCATGGATAAGAAAGTTCAGGGGAACAGTCAATAATACTGACCTTGAGAAGCTTAATTCACTAAGAACAATGATAACGGATATGTTGGATCCATTGGAAGAAGTGCTTAAGTCAAAGGAATCTGATGTTGCAGATATGGTAAAGGCTCTTTACGAATTCCTTGTGCGTGAAGATATGGAGCAGAAGGTAAGTGTGCTTAATGACAGCGAGTACACTGGTGATGAATATGCGCAGTTATATAAGAAAGTTATAGAAGTATTAGATAAAATGTATGCCCTTCTTGGAAGCGAGAAGGTTGGTATTAAAGAATTTAACAAGATACTTGCGTCAGGATTTCAGGAGATTAAGATAGGACTTATTCCGCAGACCAATGACTGTGTTGTTATCGGAGATATAGAAAGAACCCGTCTAGACAATATCAAGGTCATGTTCTTTGTCGGAATCAATGACGGCAATGTACCTAAGAGGGCTGATTCAAGAAGCGTTCTGTCAGAAAGCGACAGGGAGTATCTTGAGGATAAGGGAATAGTTATGTCAGCTTCCGTGAGGGAGAAAGCATTTACACAGAGATTCTATCTGTATCTTATTATGACAAAGAGTGCGGAGAAGCTTTACATGTCATATGCGGTAAAAAACAGCGAGGGTGCGGCGCTGATGCCTTCATATATTATAAGAAGCATGAGAAAAATGTTTTCACATTGCCTTAAGTTATCTTACAAAGACACGGCACAGCAGAATTCATATGTGACAATACCGCGGGCGGCTAACAGCTTTGATAATACTGAAATTGCTGCAAATGTAGATGAGGATATTATTGATTCACTTACTGGCGGCAGGCTTGTCGGAAGCGTCACATCTTTTGAGAACTTTGCAGAGTGTCCATTGAGATATTACTTAAGGTATGGAGTTGATTTAAAGGAAAGGGAAGAATTTACATTTTCACCAGTAAACTTTGGCGTCGTACTGCATGCGGTTATCCGTGAGGTGTGCGACGAAATCAAGAAAAACGGTGAGTCGTACTATCTGATATCAGAGGAGAAGCGCCGCGAGATGGTAAAAAGAAGTGTCGCTGCAATTACTGACATATACCAGAACAGTATCCTTAAGGATTCAAGCCGTAATTCATTCATGATTAAGCGGATGGAAGACCTTGCAGACCGCACTGTATGGGCGATGGGTGAACAGTTAAAATGTGGTGATTTCGTGCCATTTGTATTCGAGCATAAGTTCAATATGGAAGTCGGGGACGGAGACAGAAAGCAGCTTATGAGTGGAACAATTGACCGTGTTGACATATGCGAAAACGGCACAGATGTATATGTAAGAATTATCGATTACAAGACAGGAAAGAAGGATTTCAACATAGTAAAGACCTACTACGGAATTGATATCCAGCTTATGGTCTACATGGAAGCGGCAATGAAGCTTGTGGCGAAGATGCGTCCGGGTAAAAATGTGATTCCTGCCGGAGTGTTCTACTACAACATAAGTGACCCGATTGTATCTGCGACAACAGAGAGTGCAGATGAGATAGAGGATAAGATTAAGGGTGAACTGCGTCTTAAAGGAATGGTTAATTCGGATAAGGATATTGCCGAGAAGATGGACAATACCGAGGGTACATCACTTAATATTCCGGTTAGCAGAAAGGCTGACGGCGGATTTGACTCACGAAGAAGTAAGGTGATGAATACAGAGCAGTTTAATATGCTTGGAAGATTCGTTGATGTAAGGGCGGTTGATACCGCGGATAGAATTGCAGGTGGTGATATCAGGAGAAGTCCTTATAAAGACGGACAGTTTTCAAGCTGTGACAGATGTCCTTATGGGGCAGTGTGTGGATTTTCAGTGGATTTGCCAGGCTGCAATTACAGAAAATTAAAGAAATTCGATGATGAAGTGTTATGGAATAATATAAAGGAAGGGGTTGATGAGAATGGAAAGAAAATGGACACCGGCGCAGAAGAGCGCGATTGATACAAGAGACTGTAATGTGCTTGTTTCGGCGGCTGCCGGTTCAGGAAAGACTGCTGTTCTGGTAGAGCGAATCATTTCCATGATTACAGACCCTGACAAGAATATAGATATAGACAGGCTGGTTGTTGTTACATTTACAAAGGCGGCAGCAGCCCAGATGAAAGACAAGATAAGAAAAGCACTTGATTCAATGCTTGACGAGAATCCGGGGGATGTGAACCTTTTAAGACAGATAACACTGCTTAACAACGCACAGATAACAACTATAGACAGTTTCTGTCTATGGATAATCAGAAATCATTTTCCAGAGGTTAATCTGGACCCGGGGTTCAGGATAATGGACGAGGGTGAGAAGAAGCTTATTGAAAATGATGTGTTGGAAGATGTGCTTGAGGAATTCTATGCCGAAGCAGATGAAGAATTCTTTAATCTTGTTGATGCATTTGGCATGGGACGGGACGATTCAGGGCTTGTGAGCATTATAGATAAAATATACCGTTTTTCAAGAAGTAATCCGTGGATTGATGAGTGGTTTGACGAGTGCATGTTAGTTTATGATGATGAGACTTACGATAATCCTGCAATTAAGGAGCTGTATGATTCAATTAAAAATGCACTTCTTGATTACCGTGATAAATACAACAGATTAGTAGATATCTGTTCTGAGCCGGCAGGACCTGCAGCATATACAGGTGCTTTGCAGTCTGACCTGCTTGGAATTAATGAGATGATTAATTCACAGGATTTTGGAGAGCTTGGCAGAAGGATAAGAATATTTTCATTTGAAGCTCTGTCAAGAAAGAAGGATGCAGGAGCAGACCCGGATATTAAGGAATATGTTAAGGGGCAGCGAAAGTTGTTTAAAGATTACATAGGACGGCTTAATGATAAGATATTCTTGAAAGATGATGAGGGAATATTTGCAGACATGCAGGGGGCAGGCATCCAGATACGGACTTTACTTAAAGTGGCAAAGGTGTATGCCAAGCGTGTTTCAGAGGTGAAGCGAGAGAAGGGCATAATTGATTTTAATGACATGGAACATCTTGCACTTTCAATACTTGTAAAGAAAGAAGACGGAAAGCTTGTATATACAGAGACTGCCGACAAGCTTGCGAACAGATTTGAAGAGATACTGATAGACGAGTATCAGGATTCCAATCAGCTGCAGGAGGTTATTCTTAATGCGGTGTCAAAGACGAGACTGTCAGGTGAGAATAACAATATATACATGGTTGGTGATGTAAAGCAGAGTATATACAAGTTCCGTCTTGCCTGCCCGGAGCTTTTCATAGAGAAGTACGATACATACGGCGAGACTGGCGATAATGTTAGAATTGAATTACAGAAGAATTTCCGAAGCCGGGAAAATGTACTTGAGTGTGCCAATGATGTGTTCAGTCATATCATGAATAAGAATTTTTCAGGAATCGGGTATGACGAATCTGTAAGGCTTAATGCGGGGTTTCCATATCCTGAATACAGTGACAGTAATTATGGTGATGAAGCCAACAAGAGTACAGATGTAATTCTTATATCTTCAGAGAATGAAGAAGAGGCGACAACAAGAGAGCTTGAGGCAGACAGGCTTGCAAAGCTGATTGAGGGAATAGTTTCTTCTAGCGTAAATGTGTATGATGCAGATGAAAATATATACAGACCGGCAGAATACAGGGATATTGTAATTCTTACAAGGTCAGTTACAGGCTGGGCGGATACATTTGCAGATGCCCTGATGGATAGGGGGATACCGGCGTATACAGATTCGTCAACAGGATATTTCAGCGTGCGTGAGATACAGGTAATCTTAAGCATGCTTACGATAGTAGATAATCCGGTTCAGGAGATAAGCCTTGCGGCGGCGATGATGTCTTATTTTGGAGGATTTACGGCAGCGGAGCTTGGAATGGTGAGAAAGCTTGGCAGAGAGCATGTAGATAAGAATGTGCATAATAATCTGTATGAACATTTGAAAGCGGTTGCAGTGCTTGGCGGAGCAGATAAGATACAGGAGACGGATGTTAAGCAGCTGTCCGGCAAATGTGCATTATTCCTTGCAAAGCTCACAGAATACCGAGACAAGAGCAGTGTTGAGTCACTATATGATCTGTGTTGGGAGATGATATATGATTCAGGCTACTACGATTATGTGGGAACAATGCCTGCCGGAGCGCAGAGACAGGCTAACTTAAATGTCCTGCTGGAAAGAGCAGCGGGATATGGAAAGTCAAGCTATTCTGGTCTGTTTAATTTCTTAAGATATATTGAAAGACTTAAGAAGTTTGACGAAGATTTTGCAGAGGGGGCTGCCAGTCTTGATAATGAGAATCTTGTAAGAATTATGAGTATCCATAAGAGTAAAGGCCTTGAATTTCCTATTGTAATACTTGCTGGGGCGCATAAGAACATTAACTTTATGGATGCAACAGCACCGGTGCTTGTAGACCAGAACTTAGGAATTGCAGTTGATTATGTTGACCTTGAAAGAAGAACGAAGACACCTACTATTATTAAAGGTGCTATGGCAAGAAGAATTGTAAGGGAGTCGATAGCTGAGGAAGAGAGACTTCTCTATGTTGCAATGACAAGAGCAAGGGAAAAACTGATAATTACCGGAGTTGTAAAAGATGCAGACAAGACACTTGATAAATACAGGGGAAGTGCAAAGCAACTTGCAGCAGATGGAATGTTGTCTTTCGCGGACAGTGAGAATATAAAGAACTATCTTGATATGATAATGCCAGTGTGTCTTATGGATTCAGATAAATTGAAAGGCAGCTTTAAAGTGATGGTTGATGCCGGAGAGGATTCTTGGGCTGATGTGGATGAATCCGGGGAGATGGCTGGTGAAGCGAATGCTGTTAGAATCGGGGGACTGGCTGATGAAATTATGGAAGCTGTGTCTTATCCTTTATTAGAGGAGCTTCCAGAGTATGTTCCTGATGATAACGCAGCCGGAAGGATGAAGCTGACGGTTTCGCAGCTTAAGGCTATGCAGGCGGATGATGATTCAGAGGAAAATGCTTACATGGATGAATCTGTGAAGACAGCACTTAAAAAGGAAGAATGTGATGAGACAAACAGCATAATTCCAAAGTTCATAAGCGGTGAGGAAGTTAAGCTTGCTGCTAATGAGCGTGGTAGCGCATATCACAGGGTTATGGAATGTCTTGACTATTCAGTAAGTGTGAACCTTGATGGAGTTAAAGCAGATATTAACAGAATGTTAGAAACAGGCAAGATGAATGAATTACAGGTGAAAAGTGTCAATCCGTGGGATATATATACATTTGTACAATCAGATACAGGCAGGAGAGTTGCAAATGCGGTGAACTGTGGCAGTGTCAGAAGAGAACAGCCTTTTGTATTTGAGTACGAAGGACAGCTTATACAGGGTATAATTGACTTGTGTTTTGAAGAGGACGGAGAACTTGTGATTGTTGATTATAAGACTGACAGGGTTATGAAGGGCAAAGCGGGGGAAAAAGAGCTTGTCAAAAGATACGCAATCCAGCTTGATTACTATGCAAAAGCGCTGGAACAGCTTACCGGAAAAACTGTAAAAGAAAAAATTGTATATTCATTTACTTTAGGAAAAGAAATAATGTGTTAAAATTACGAAAAATTTTTTCTAACATGTAAAATGCGGTTGAAAATATTGTACAATAATGGTAATATAAACATGATTTGTGAATAAAACATATTAAATCTGCACAAAAATGTGTATAAAAGAAAAGGAGAGGAAAAATGAAAAAGCAAGTAAAAAAATTTATGAGTGCATTACTTGCATGTGTAATGGTGGCAGTGTCAGTTATAGCATTTGACATGAACCCAGTACATGCAGCTTCTGGCGCAATAACAGAAGCATCAGGCTGGCTTGAGACAGCATATGTTAAGTGGACACCTGTAACAGGAGCTACAGGTTACAATGTATATGTTAAGTCTGCAAGTGCCTCAGATTCAGCTTATGTCCAGTTGGATGATGAGCTTATCAGAAAGTATCCGTCTTACATGAGAGCGGATGCTGTAGGATTAAAAGCAGGCGATTATGTTATGAAGATTGTTCCGCTGAACAATGGCAAGGAGAATACAGCAGCTGCTATCGTTTCAGATAAGCTTACTGTAAAAGCACATGACAGAAGCGGATTCACATTTTCAAGTAATTCACCGGTAAAGAATGGTGTTGGTGCATATAACAACGATGGAACATTAAAGTCTGATGCATCAGTGCTTTATGTTACAGAAGCTAATAAGAATACAGTTAAGTTAACTATTGGAAATACAGAATATACAGGTGTGGCAGCAATCACACAGGCAATTAAGGCTAAGAGTAACTGCCAGCCAGTTGCTATCCGTATTATAGGTCAGGTTACATTAAGCGGACTTGCCTGCAAAGATGTATCATCAGCATATGCAATTGGTGTTAAGGGAGCAGCTAACGTAACATTTGAGGGTATTGGTGATGATGCTACTTTATATGGAGCAGGTGTGGCTGTATTCCAGTCAACAGGCATAGAAGTAAGAAACCTTGGTCTTATGAACTGGGGCGGTGGAAAAGACGGAGATGGTATATCTCTTAAGCAGTCACTTGGTGTATGGGTACATAACAACGATGTGTTCTATGGTAATGCTGGTTCAGATGGTGACCAGGCTAAGGGCGATGGCTCTATGGATTTAAAGGATAATTCTCAGTATGTGACAGTATCTTACAATCATTTCTGGGATTCAGGAAAGATGTCACTTTGTGGCATGAAGTCAGAGTCAGGTGAGAACTGGATTACATATCACCATAACTGGTTTGACCATTCTGATTCAAGACATCCTCGTATCAGAACAATGTCAGTTCATGTATATAATAACTACTATGATGGTAATTCTAAATATGGTGTAGGCGCTGCAAAGGATAGTGAGGCTTTCGTAGAGGCTAACTATTTCAGACATTGTAATTATCCAATGCTCAGTTCAATGCAGGGAAGTGATGTTCTGGCAGGTGGAATATTCTCAGGAGAGAATGGTGGTGTCATCAAGGCATACAACAACTATATGGAAGGTCAGAAGTCTGTTATATATGCTAATTCGGATGCTGGTACAACAACTGCAAGTGCAACTGATTTCGATGCATATCTTGCAACATCAAGAAGTGAAACAGTACCTTCAACTTATAAGGCAAAGCAGGGTGGAAAGACATATTCTAATTTTGATACTAAGGTTGATTTAGGTGTTGATACTGCTGATATTGATGCACCTGCAGATGTTCCTTCAATTGTAACTAAGTATGCAGGACGTATTATGGGTGGCGACTTTAAGTGGACATTTGATAACAGTGTTGATGATGCAAGCTATTCACTTAACAGACCTTTAAAGGATAAGCTTAATGCATACAAGACATCTCTTGTATCAGTAGGTGGTGGAAGCGTATCATCAGGAGAAAAGCATATACATAATTATGTAAGTACTATAACAAAGAAAGCTACATGTGCTGAAGAAGGAGAAATTACTTACACATGTATAGCTACTAATGGAACTTGCGATAAGAAGACATACACAGAAGTAGTTCCAAAGACAGCTCATACATATGGTGAATGGAAAGTAGTTAAAGAAGCAACAGAGACAGAAGAAGGGCTTAAGAGTCATTCTTGTACAGTATGCGGGGCTGAAGAAACAGCATCTATTCCAAAGAAGGGTTCAACAGGTGGAACAGATACACCAGAAGTACCAACAGGAGATTCTAAGGTACATAATTTTACAACATCAGATGCAAATAGTTCATTCTTTGTGATTTCTGGTAATCTTGCATCAAACAAGGGAACAGTAACGTATAATGGACTTACACTTACACAGTGCCTTAAGATGGAGTCATCAACAAGCATTAAGTTCACAGCGCCATCTGCTGGAAAGCTTACACTTGTATTTGGAGAAAGTGGTAAGAATGTAAAGATTAACGGAAAAAAGAACGCATCAGATTCTAATTGCATAGTAACAGTTGATGTTGCAGCTGGAAGTGTAGAGATAACAAAGGGAGATACCATGAATCTTTTCTATATGGTATATACACCATCTGGAACATCAGAGACAACACATACACATAAGTATGAGTCAAAGATAACAAAGCAGGCAACATGTACAGAGACAGGAGTGCTTACATATACATGTACATCTACAACAGGAACATGTGACAAGAAGACATATACAGAAACAATCCCAGCAACTGGACATAAGTTCAGTACAGAGTGGACAGTAGATGTTGAGGCAACAGAGACAACACCAGGAAGCAAGAGCCACCATTGTACAGTATGTGATGCGAAGACAGATGTAACAGTAATTCCTGCAACAGGAACAGTAGAGAAGCCGTTAACAATTACTGCATCAAAGACAGAAGCAGATAAGACAGTAACATTTACAGCAAAAGCTGCAGGTGGAAAAGAAGGATATACATATAAGTTTATAGTATATAACAAGACAACAGGAACATGGGGACTTGTACAGAACTACAGCAGTAAGAATACATGCACATGGACAAAGGGAAGTGCTGGAGACAGATACTTCTATGTAGATGTAAAGGATGCAGCAGGTAATGTAGTAAGAAGTGAGGCTCTTAATGTCAAGATTGATGCTGCTACACCAAAGGTAACACTTACAGGAAGCTCAGAGACTGTTAATGCAGGAGCAAAGCTTACCCTTACAGCACAGACAACACTTGGAAGCGGATGCACATATAAGTTCATAATTTTTAACCCTTCAACTAACCAGTGGTTTAAGTTACAGGATTTCAGCTCAAGCAATACATTTACATGGACAGCTGGAAGCGATGGAACAAGATTATTCTATGTTGATGTTAAGGATGCTGATGGTAATGTAACAAGAAGCAAAGCTCTTAATGTTACTATTGGTAATGGAAGTGCTAACTGGCTTTCAGTTAAGGCAACAGTAAGCTCTAATACATCTAAGACTGGAGACAAGATTACATTTACAGCAGAAGGCGTTGGAGGAAAAGCAGGATACACATATAAGATGGTTGTATACAACAAGACAACTAAGATATGGGGACTTGTACAGAACTTCAGTAGCAATAATACAATAACATGGACAGCAGGAACAGCAGGAGACAGAGAATTCTATATTGATGTTAAGGATGCTGATGGCAATGTTGCAAGAAGTGCTGTTATGAATGTTATAACAAAATAATAAAAACATAATAATGGTAGAAAGGCACATAGATAGGATTATCTGTGTGTCTTTTTTGTACATATATATGAATTTTTTGTGAATAAACCTTGAATAATTTGTGCAAAAATGGTAATATGAGTCTAGATTTTGAATTTTGATTATTCATAATTCACAATTGTATGCATATTTGGAAAAAGGAGAGGAAAATGTCATGCAAAAAATAAGAAAAGTGTTTGCTAAGGTTGTTGCAGGATTGTTAATCGTAAGTAATCTTGCAATAGCAGCACCAAGTATGACTTATGCAGCATCTGCAACAAGTTTTACTACTTATGGTGGATGGAATGAAATGATGTATGCAACTATCAAAGGTGTTAAGGATGCCGATGTTACTGCAGTATCATATTCAGGTCCAGTTAGTGGTTCTCTTACAGGAGAGGACTTTGAGTATCTTGTTAGAGATACAGCCGACGGAGCAAGAGTTGATGTAATGGGATTAAAGCCAGGTACATATACTCTTAAGGTTACTACTAAGACAGGTACATATACCCAGTCAGGAATTGAGGTTAATGCACAGGATAGATCGGGATATGCGCATTACAATTATACTGATGGTGTAGGTGCTTATAATGATGATGGTACATTAAAGGATAACGCAATTGTTCTTTATGTAACAGATGAAAACAAGAATACAGTTACACTTTCTTATGGTGGAGTAACAGTTGCAGGCATTGGTAATATTCTTAACTCAGTCGGTAAGGCATGTGGTGAAGCAGGTCATGAGACAGAGTGTAAGAAGGTATCGAAAGGAAAGACATATTACGGCAAGGGTAATACTAATCAGGGTATTCTCCAGTTACTTGCTGAGAATAATATACCATTAGTAATTCGTATGGTCGGAGCAGTATCAGAGTCTGGTCTTTATAAGACAGGAACATGGGCAGCAGCTAATGCAGGACTTATTGATGGCCTTACAGATTATGATTCTAATGATTATGGCGGAAGTGTTGGCGACAACGGTCATATGGCACGTATGAAGTCAGCAAAGGATGTAACAATTGAAGGTGTTGGTACAGATGCAGCTATGGATGGATGGGGAATTCATTTTATGTCTGAGACATCAACAACAGCAGCTGGATTAGGAAAGAACTTTGAGGTTCGTAATCTTACATTTATGAATCAGCCAGAAGATGCTATTGGTATGGAAGGTGTTCAGGAAGGCTCTGTTATAACAGCTCCAGTTGAAAGATGCTGGATTCACAACAATGAGTTTTACAGCCCTTCTATAACAGGACCTGCAGAATCAGATAAGGCTGAAGGTGATGGATCATGTGATTTCAAGCGTGGAGAATATTTAACAGTTTCATATAACTACTTTGAAGGATGTCATAAGACTAACCTTGTTGGTTCATCAGATACATCGTTACAGTATAATCTTACATATCATCATAATATCTGGAAGGGATGTAAAGCAAGACAGCCTCTTGGACGTCAGGCTAATATGCATTTCTACAATAACCAGTTTATAGGAACAACAGATTATGCAATGAATACAAGAGCCAATGCTTACATATATTCAGAGTACAATTTGTTTTTTATGACAAAGAATCCTATGGATGTAAGATCAGGAGCAATTAAAAGCTATAATGATTCATTTTCATCTTGTATTGGATCGATGACAGGAACGGTTGTTACAGATAAGTCAACTAAGGTTACATCAGGTAATAAGTACGAGAATTTTGATACTAATGCATCGCTTTCATATATTCCAAGTGGTGACTATCAGTTACAGACAAGTGTTACAGATGCAGCCAAGGTTCTTAAGGCATACAATGGATGTATGCCAGAGACAGTTAAGAGACCAGAGAATGTTACAACTTCAGAGTGTTCATTGTTGTCATATTGTGCACCTGGTGTAACACCAATTAATATATCTGATTATCCATATACAGCAGCACCAGGAAAGCTTAGCAAGACGGTATATGCATTCACAGTAGGTGGAACAGTAGATGTTACTATATCATTTGCATCGGAAGCTTTAACTACAACAGGTTGTCTTGTTAATGAGACTGGTGAGTGCTTCCAGGTAGGAAGTGGTACTGTTACAGGTCTTCCGGCTGGAACGTATATGGTTATGCCATATAATGTTCAGTCAGGTGGTAATGGAGTTAATCCGGCAGCAGGTACATTTAAGGATATGACTATTAATTCAATTACAATTAATGCGGCTGATCCTAATGCACATTATCATCATTATGTATCAGAGGTAACTAAGCAGGCTACATGTACAGAAGAAGGCGTTATTACATATACATGTACAGCAACTAATGGAACTTGTGATAAGAAGACATACACAGAGGTGATTCCAAAGACAGCTCATACATATGGTGAATGGAAAGTAGTTAAAGAAGCAACAGA
>ONZZ01001611.1_pt1 | contig 13863 bp, 9 predicted proteins | sample 1671101 | NCBI WGS metagenome assembly ONZZ01 (sample SAMN06348122, study PRJEB24527) | human gut metagenome | biome: human gut; feature: ankylosing spondylitis patient; material: feces | host: Homo sapiens | place: China | collected 2015-10
GAAAATCGTGATCGTAAGTTCTTCTCCACAGGTACGTTACCCGGATTATTACGGTATCGATATGTCCCGGATGAACGAGTTTATCGCTTTTAAGGCTGCGGTGGCCCTGTTACGTGACCGGAGGATGGAATACGTGATCTTGGACGCTTATCAAAAGGCGAAGCGACAACAAACAGCGGCGGATGGTCCGTTGGTGAATTACGTAAAGGAGATATACGCCCCGTTTACGGACGAGGAGATATCCGTTAAGATGGTGGAGTTGCTTACACCGGCCGGGACGCAGGCGAAAGTAGAGATCGTCTACCAGACTTTGGAGGGCTTGCATGCCTCTTGTCCGGAGCATCCGGGTGACTGGTATTTCTCCGGCGATTACCCGACACCGGGCGGGACTCGGTTAGTGAACGAGGCTTTTATTCACTATATGGAAGAAGAATATTTAGTGAAATGACACAACATACAGATTCTATGCAGACAAACAGAACAGCAACTTTGATGTTAGACGACGGTACCGTCTTCCGTGGCTACTCTTTCGGCTATGAGAGACCGGTGGCTGGCGAGGTCGTGTTCAATACCGCTATGACCGGATATCCGGAGAGCCTTACTGACCCTTCCTACGCCGGACAGTTGATGACTCTTACCTATCCTTTGGTGGGTAATTACGGAGTTCCTCCTTTTACCATCGAACCCAACGGACTCGCCACTTTCATGGAAAGTGAAAAGATTCATGCCGAAGCGATCATCGTAAGTGACTACTCTTCTGAGTACAGCCACTGGAACGCAGTGGAAAGCCTTGGCGACTGGCTGAAACGTGAGAAAGTACCGGGCATCACAGGCATCGATACGCGCGAACTGACCAAAATACTTCGTGAACACGGAGTCATGATGGGACGTATCGTCTTCGACGATGAAATTGTCGGGGAAATTGACAATGGACAATTGCCAATGGACAATTACGCTGCCGTTAATTACGTAGACCGTGTTTCCTGCAAAGAAATAATCTCCTATCTCCCTGATGGAACCTCCCAATGTTTTCCTCTTAGCACTTCTATTGCGCAGCTTAACTCTCAACTTTCAACTTTCAATTCTCAACTTAAAAAAGTTGTTTTGGTGGATTGTGGTGTAAAAACCAATATTATCCGTTGCTTGTTGAAGCGTGGTGTAGAAGTGATCCGTGTACCTTGGGATTATGATTTTAACGGACTCGAATTTGACGGGCTGTTTATCTCCAACGGCCCGGGTGACCCGGATACCTGCGACGCAGCTGTGCAGAATATCCGCAAGGCAATGGCGAACGAGAAACTTCCCATCTTTGGAATCTGCATGGGCAACCAGTTGCTCTCGAAAGCCGGAGGGGCAAAGATTTACAAACTTAAATATGGACACCGTAGCCACAACCAGCCGGTACGCATGGTGGGTACGGAACGTTGTTTTATTACTTCGCAGAATCATGGTTATGCGGTAGACAATAATACGCTGGGGGCAGATTGGGAACCGCTGTTCATCAATATGAATGATGGTTCTAACGAAGGAATCAAACACAAGAAAAATCCTTGGTTCTCTGCACAGTTCCATCCCGAAGCTGCAAGTGGTCCTACGGATACGGAATTCCTGTTCGATGAATTTGTAAACCTGCTTAAATAACCGACTATCATGAAAGAAAATATAAAGAAAGTATTGCTGCTGGGTTCCGGTGCCTTGAAAATCGGTGAAGCCGGTGAGTTTGACTATTCCGGTTCGCAGGCACTCAAAGCCTTGAAAGAAGAAGGGATTGAAACCATTCTTATCAATCCGAATATTGCTACCGTACAGACATCCGAAGGAGTGGCAGATCAAATTTACTTCCTTCCGGTCACTCCGTATTTTGTAGAGAAAGTAATCCAGAAAGAAAAGCCGGAAGGTATTATGCTGGCATTCGGCGGACAGACCGCGCTGAATTGTGGAGTTGCTTTATATAAAGAAGGAATCCTTGAAAAGTATAATGTAAAAGTACTCGGTACTCCCGTACAAGCCATTATGGATACGGAAGACCGTGAACTCTTTGTACAGAAACTGAACGAAATCAATGTCAAGACCATTAAAAGTGAAGCTGTAGAAAATGCGGAAGATGCCCGTCGTGCAGCGAAGGAATTGGGATATCCGGTCATTGTCCGTGCGGCTTATGCGCTGGGTGGCTTGGGCTCCGGTTTCTGTGACAATGAAGAGCAACTGGATGTACTGGTAGAAAAAGCCTTTTCTTTTTCTCCGCAAGTGTTGGTGGAAAAATCGCTTCGGGGGTGGAAAGAAGTCGAATACGAAGTCGTTCGCGACCGCTTCGACAACTGTATTACAGTTTGTAATATGGAGAACTTTGACCCACTGGGGATTCATACCGGTGAGTCTATCGTTATTGCTCCGTCTCAAACACTGACCAACAGTGAATATCATAAACTTCGTGAACTGGCTATCCGTATTATCCGCCACATCGGTATTGTCGGCGAATGTAATGTACAGTATGCTTTCGACCCCGAATCGGAAGATTATCGCGTCATCGAAGTAAATGCCCGTCTTTCCCGTTCCTCGGCCCTGGCCTCTAAGGCAACCGGATATCCGTTGGCATTCGTGGCTGCCAAACTGGGACTCGGCTACGGACTCTTCGACTTGAAGAACTCGGTGACAAAGACTACTTCTGCTTTCTTCGAACCGGCTTTGGACTATGTGGTATGTAAGATTCCACGTTGGGACTTGGGAAAATTCCATGGTGTAGACAAGGAACTGGGTTCTTCCATGAAGTCGGTAGGTGAAGTGATGGCAATCGGACGTACTTTTGAAGAAGCTATTCAGAAGGGCCTCCGTATGATCGGACAGGGAATGCACGGATTCGTGGAAAACAAAGAACTAGTAATCCCTGATATTGACAAAGCACTCCGCGAACCGACCGATAAACGTATTTTTGTGATCTCAAAAGCCTTCCGTGCAGGATACACCATCGATCAGGTGCATGAACTGACGAAGATTGACAAATGGTTCCTTCAGAAGTTGATGAATATAATGAAGACTTCGGAAGAAATGCACGAATGGGGAAATAATCATAAACAGATTGCCGATCTGCCTGTGGAACTGCTTCGCAAGGCTAAAGTTCAGGGCTTTTCCGATTTCCAGATTGCCCGTGCTATCGGTTATGAAGGTGATATGGAAAATGGAAGCCTGTATGTCCGCAAGTATCGTAAGGCTGCCGGTATCCTTCCGGTGGTAAAACAGATCGATACACTGGCTGCCGAATATCCGGCGCAGACCAATTATCTGTATCTGACCTATAGCGGAGTGGCAAACGATGTACATTATCTGGGTGACCATAAATCCATTGTCGTATTGGGTTCCGGTGCCTACCGTATCGGTTCTTCTGTAGAGTTTGACTGGTGCGGTGTGCAGGCTCTGAATACCATTCGCAAGGAAGGTTGGCGCAGTGTTATGATCAACTATAATCCGGAAACGGTATCTACAGACTATGACATGTGCGACCGTCTCTACTTTGATGAACTGACATTCGAACGGGTAATGGATATTCTTGAGCTGGAAAATCCGCATGGTGTCATCGTATCTACCGGTGGTCAGATTCCGAATAATCTTGCTTTGCGTCTGGATGCCCAGAACATTCACATACTGGGAACAAGTGCTCAGAGCATCGACAATGCCGAAGACCGTGAAAAGTTCTCAGCAATGCTCGACCGTATTGGCGTGGATCAACCACGCTGGCGTGAGTTGACATCGCTGGAGGATATCAATGAGTTTGTCGATGAAGTTGGTTTCCCGGTTCTTGTTCGTCCGTCTTATGTGCTTTCGGGTGCTGCGATGAATGTCTGCTCCAATCAGGAAGAGCTTGAACGCTTCCTGAAACTGGCTGCCAATGTATCAAAGAAGCATCCGGTGGTAGTAAGCCAGTTTATCGAACATGCGAAGGAGGTAGAAATGGATGCTGTGGCGCAGAATGGCGAAATCATAGCCTATGCAATCAGCGAACATATTGAGTTTGCCGGTGTACACTCCGGTGATGCCACTATTCAGTTTCCGCCTCAGAAGTTGTATGTGGAAACTGTCCGTCGCATCAAACGCATCAGCCGTGAGATTGCCAAGGCATTGAATATTTCCGGTCCGTTCAACATCCAATACCTGGCAAAAGATAATGATATTAAGGTAATCGAATGTAATCTGCGTGCCAGCCGTTCTTTCCCGTTTGTCAGCAAAGTGCTGAAGATAAACTTCATTGAGCTGGCAACCAAAGTGATGCTGGGTCTTCCTGTGGAGAAACCGGAAAAGAATCTCTTTGAACTGGACTATGTGGGAATTAAGGCTTCGCAGTTCTCTTTCAACCGTTTGCAGAAAGCTGACCCTGTATTGGGAGTGGATATGGCTTCTACAGGTGAGGTCGGCTGTATCGGAAGTGACACTTCCTGTGCCGTACTGAAAGCCATGCTGTCTGTCGGCTACCGTATTCCTAAAAAGAACATCCTGCTTTCTACGGGTACAATGAAGCAGAAGGCTGATATGATGGATGCAGCACGTATGTTGGTAAACAAGGGATACAAACTCTTTGCAACCGGCGGTACTCATAAAACCTTTGCTGAGAACGGCATTGAAAGTACGCTTGTCTACTGGCCGAGTGAAGAAGGACATCCGCAGGCATTGGAAATGCTTCATAATAAGGAAATTGACATGGTAGTCAATATCCCGAAGAACCTGACTGCCGGAGAACTGGACAATGGATATAAAATCCGTCGCGCGGCTATCGACCTGAACGTGCCGTTGATAACGAACGCCCGTCTGGCAAGTGCGTTTATCAATGCTTTCTGTACGATGACCGTTGATGATATTGCCATCAAGAGCTGGGAAGAGTATAAGTAAGAAATAATAAATTGTTGTATAATAAGTTGGAAAAGTCGTTCCCGTGCATTCGGGGGCGGCTTTTTTTTATGAATTTCTGTTTTTGGGATGGTGTCACTATAAGCATGGGATAGTGTCACTATCCTGTCAGTATGCTTACACTATCCTTCCTGTATAGTGTCACTATCTTTTTTTAATGTCTATAAGTTGCATGATTGGACAAATTGGTGTAAATTGCGCAATTATTTCACAAATATTCTAAAACAGGGGAGTAATATGAGCATGGATAATCATATCGTAATTATGGCTGGTGGCATTGGTAGTCGTTTTTGGCCGATGAGTACACCGGAATGTCCCAAGCAATTTATTGATGTAATGGGATGCGGGCGTACGTTGATTCAACTGACTGCTGATCGTTTTGATGGCGTCTGTCCACGGGAAAATGTGTGGGTAGTGACGTCCGAGAAATATATTGATATCGTCCGGGAGCAATTGCCGGAGATTCCTGAAAGCAATATCCTTGCAGAGCCTTGTGCACGAAACACTGCTCCCTGCATCGCCTATGCTTGCTGGAAAATCAAGAAAAAACATCCGAACGCCAATGTGGTGGTGACTCCGTCGGATGCATTGGTTATCAATACAGGTGAATTCCGCCGGGTAGTAGAGAAAGCACTTCGTTTTACTGACAACAGCAGTGCTATCGTAACGCTGGGTATCAAACCGACTCGCCCGGAAACCGGATATGGATATATTGCTGCCGGAGATCAGATCATGACTGATAAAGAGATTTTTACGGTAGATGCATTCAAGGAAAAACCGGACAGGGAGACTGCCGACAGATATCTGGCCGAGGGTAACTACTTCTGGAATGCAGGAATTTTTGTTTGGAATGTGCGTACTATCACTTCCGTGATGCGTGTATATGCTCCGGGCATAGCGCAAATCTTCGATCGTATTTTCCCCGATTTCTATACGGAGAAGGAAAATGAAACGATTAAAAAGCTGTTCCCTACCTGCGAAGCTATTTCCATAGACTATGCCGTAATGGAAAAAGCACAGGAAATCTATGTACTTCCGGCTTCTTTCGGTTGGTCGGACTTGGGGACCTGGGGAGCGCTCCGCGGACTGTTGCCACAAGATAAATCCGGAAATGCTACGGTAGGGGCCGATGTCCGTTTGTACGAAAGCAAGAACTGCATCGTACATACCAGTGAAGAGAAACGGGTCGTTATTCAGGGTCTGGATGGATATATCATTGCTGAGAAAGATAATACACTGTTGATTTGTAAACTGGATGAAGAACAGCGGATAAAGGAGTTTTCAAAGTAATCCTTAATTCTTTTGATATTCCTGAGGCGTCATTCCGGTCATTCGTTTGAAAAACTTGCTGAAGAAAGACGGATTGGGAAAGTTTAATTCATCTGATATCTGATAAACAAGGCGGTTGCTATGTTTTAGCAATACTTTAGCCTCTAGTATAATGGACTGGTTTATCCAGTCCATTACTGTTTGCTGGCTGGTTTGCCGGATTACAGTGTTCAGATAACGGGGAGTGAGACAAAGTTTATTCGCATAGAAACTGACATTCCGCTCTGTCTTGCTATAGGTGTTGACCAAAGAAATGAGGCGCTGAAAAATGTCGTTTTGATGGGTTAATGGACTGAGTTCGGCCTGCCCTTTGCTTTTGGCTATATACTCTATATTATATAGTAATCCTACCAGTAAATGCTGAATGACCTCTTTTCTGAATACAGGTTCTTGCAATACACTCCACATGACCGTCACAAAATTCTCTATCTGTATTTGTTCTTCGGTAGACAGTGGAAACAGGAGATTTTTCTTTTGTTGGAGGAAATGGGTGAAGAATTCTTCCTTTCCGGATATCGGCAGAAAGTTCAGGTCTACTGCCATCATGTGAGCATCAAAATCGTGAGATACTTCTATGATTTGTATGATAGAGTTGGGAGCTATCAGGGATATATGGTCGGGCAGGAAAATATATTCGATCAGATTGATTAAAACACGTGCCGAGCCATTAGTGACAATAGCAATACGGCCTTCCTGTAGCCGGTACGGTTGTCCGACACTGAAGATAGTCGTTTCCATTTTAGAGAAACTTGTCACAAATCCGAATTCGGCATTGATGAAGCGAAATTCGTTGTGACGTACTATATTTATATCCTTCAACAGTTGGAGGCCTAATTCCATCGGTTTCTTCTGTTCCATTTTCTCAGTTCTTTTCCGGCAAGAAATAGCCCTTGAATCTTCTCTTTTTTTAGGATGAATCGAACTATTGGGACATATTTTCCAACTATCAGAATGTGAAACTATTACTTAAAGGTCTATCTTTGTCTTTTGAAGAATTCATAGAAAAAATGCGTATGAAAAGAATTATTTTTAGTCTTTCGCTTTTACTGTTCATGCCCGGAATGTATGGGCAGACCGGGCATATAACATTAGAAGAATGTCAGCAAAAAACGCAGGATAACTATCCGTTGGTGCGTCAATATGATTTAGTGGAGAAGACGAAAGAATATAATCTGGAAAATGCGGCGAGGGGATACTTGCCTCAGTTTGCTCTTTCGGCAAAGGCGTCTTATCAAAGTGATGTGACGGAGTTACCCATTGCCATTCCCGGTGTGGATATCAAAGGGATGGCCAAAGACCAGTATCAGGTGATGCTGGAGTTACAGCAACAGATATGGGATGGCGGAGGAATCCGGATGCAGAAGAAAAAGGCTACGGCGGAAGCGGAGATTGACAGGGAAAAGTTGAACGTCGATATGTATGCGTTGAATGGCCGTGTGAATGATCTGTATTTTGGAATCCTGATGTTGGATGAGCAGTTGGCTCAGAATGCCTTGCTGCAAGATGAACTGGGACGGAACTTCCGTCAGATTACAGCTTATGTGGAAAATGGAATAGCCAATCAGGCCGATCTGGATGCTGTGAAAGTGGAGCAGTTGAATACCCGTCAGAAAAGGGTGGAACTGACTTCTTCCCGTATGGCCTATTTGAAGATGCTTTCGTTATTGATGGGAGAGGTGCTTTCGCCGGAGACAGTATTGGAGAAGCCTGTTCCTCAAAACGAATTGTCGGCTGTCAGTGAGATTCGCCGACCGGAACTGTCGTGGTTTGACGCACAGGGAGCCGGTTTGCAGGTACAAGAGAAAGCCTTGAATGTGCGCCATCTTCCTCATTTCGGATTGTTTGTGCAGGGAGCTTACGGTAATCCGGGATTAAATATGCTGAAGAATGAATTTTCTCCTTATTATATTGCAGGTGTCCGGCTTTCATGGAATTTCGGAAGTCTGTATACGTTGAAGAATGACCGTCGGGTGATTGAAAACAAACGGCAGCAACTGGACAGCAATCGGGATGTGTTTCTTTTTAATACGAGACTGGAAATGACGCAGCAGGATCAGTCTGTCCGTTCGTTGGAGAAGCAGATGCAGGATGATGATGAAATTATCCGGTTGCGTACGAATATTCGTCGGGCTGCGGAAGCCAAAGTTGCGAATGGTACGTTGACAGTAACAGAAATGCTCAGAGAACTCACGAATGAGAGTCTTGCCCGTCAGGCGAAGGCAATGCATGAGATTCAACGGTTGATGGGTATCTATCAATTGAAATATACTACTAATCATTAATAAAAATCTGTCAGATATGAAACGAATGACAAAAATAGGAATATACGGGATGGCAGTATGGATGCTTTCTGCCTGTGGAAACGGAACGCCCGATTATGATGCAACAGGAACCTTTGAAGCTACGGAAGTGATCGTTTCCGCCGAAGCAGCGGGAAAACTGCTGCAACTGGAAGTGGAAGAAGGAACAAGATTGAAAGCCGGCGAAGAAGTAGGGCTGGTAGATACTGTCCAGCTATATCTGAAAAAGTTGCAACTGGAAGCAAGCATGAAATCGGTGGAAAGCCAGCGTCCCGATCTGGCCAAACAGATAGCCGCTACCAAACAGCAAATTACTACAGCGCAAAGGGAAAAGAAGCGGGTAGAGAACCTGCTTGCTGCCGGAGCTGCCAATCAGAAACAACTGGATGACTGGGATGCACAGGTAACCTTGCTTCAGCGGCAGTTGATTGCTCAGGAATCCTCATTGATGAAGAGTACGAACAGTCTGACGGAACAGGGGAATTCGGTCAGTATACAAGTGGCACAGGTAGAAGACCAGTTGAACAAGTGCCATATTCAGTCGCCTATTGAAGGTACGGTACTGGCAAAATATGCGGAAGGGGGAGAACTGGCATCCGTTGGCAAACCGTTGTTTAAAGTGGGTGAGGTAGACCGGATGTATTTGCGGGCTTATGTTACTTCAGAGCAATTGTCCCAAGTGAAATTGGGGGATAAAGTGACGGTGTATTCCGATTATGGAAATTCGGAACAGAAAGCCTATCCCGGTGTGGTCACTTGGATTTCGGACCGTTCGGAGTTTACCCCCAAAACGATTCTGACTAAAAATGAACGTGCCAATCTGGTATACGCAGTGAAGATTGCCGTGAAAAATGACGGTTCGTTGAAGATTGGTATGTATGGAGGTGTGGTATGGAAAAAGGAGAACCCATAGTCGTTGTAAAGGAAATCAGCAAGAGCTACGGGAAAGTAGAGGCACTGAAAGAGGTTTCTTTTGCGGTAGAGCAGGGAGAAGTTTTCGGGCTGATCGGTCCTGACGGGGCGGGGAAGAGTACCTTATTCCGCATCCTGACCACTTTACTGTTGGCTGATAAAGGTACGGCAACTGTCAACGGACTGGATGTGGTGACGGATTACAAACAGATTCGTACGAAAGTAGGATATATGCCCGGACGGTTCTCGCTTTATCAGGACCTTTCCGTAGAAGAGAATCTGGAATTTTTTGCTACGGTATTTCATACGTTGATACAGGAAAACTATGATTTGATTAAAGATATTTATCAGCAGATCGAGCCTTTTAAAAAAAGAAGGGCAGGCGCTTTGTCGGGAGGTATGAAGCAGAAGCTGGCATTGAGCTGTTCCCTGATTCATAAACCTGATATTTTATTTCTGGATGAACCGACTACGGGTGTAGATCCTGTGTCTCGGAAAGAATTTTGGCAGATGCTCCGTAATTTGAGAAAACAGGGGATTACGATCATTGTTTCCACTCCTATTATGGATGAGGCTCGTCAATGCGACCGGATTGCTTTTATTAATCACGGGCAGGTGCACGGAATCGATACGCCCGAACGGATTCTTCAGAAGTTTGCTTCCATTCTTTGTCCGCCACCCTTGGAACGGGAGGAGGCGCAACAGATGGCAGCTCCTGTTATCGAGGTGGAGCAGCTGACCAAATCCTTCGGACATTTTACGGCAGTCGATCATATCTCTTTTCAAGTGCAGCGGGGAGAAATTTTCGGTTTTCTTGGAGCCAATGGAGCAGGTAAGACGACTGCGATGCGTATGCTTTGCGGATTGAGCCGTCCGACTTCGGGAGTAGGAAAGGTGGCAGGCTATGACATCTTTCGGGAAGCCGAACAAGTCAAAAGGCATATCGGATATATGAGTCAGAAATTCTCTTTGTATGAGGATCTTAAAGTCTGGGAGAATATCCGTCTCTTTGCCGGAATTTATGGGATGAAGGAGATGGAGATTGAAGAAAAGACAGATGAATTGTTAGAACGCCTGGGATTTGCAGACGAACGGGATACGTTGGTGAAAAACCTTCCTTTGGGTTGGAAACAGAAACTGGCCTTTTCTGTCTCTATCTTCCATGAGCCGAAAATAGTCTTCCTTGATGAACCGACCGGAGGAGTTGATCCTGCTACTCGCAGGCAGTTCTGGGAGCTGATTTATCAGGCTGCCGATCGTGGAATCACTGTATTTGTTACCACACACTATATGGATGAAGCGGAATATTGCAACCGGATATCGATTATGGTGGACGGCCAGATCAAGGCACTGGATACGCCGGCCCGGCTGAAAGAACAGTTTGGTGTGGAGACAATGGATGATGTGTTTCAACAACTTGCCCGCCATGCGGTGCGTAAAGCGGATTGATTATGAAACAATTTATTGCTTTCGTAAAGAAAGAATTTTATCATATTTTCCGTGACCGGCGTACTATGCTGATCCTGTTGGGAATGCCGGTCGTGCAGATTATTCTGTTTGGGTTTGCTATCAGTACGGAAGTGAAGAATGTCCGGCTGGCAGTTCTTGATCCTTCGAATGATGTGGTAACAAGGAAAATTATAGACCGGTTGGATGCGAGTGAATATTTCACGGTTACCACCCGTTTTCATTCTCCACAGGAGATGGAAACTGCCTTCCGGAAAAATAAGATAGATATGGCAATTGTATTTGGAGAGCGTTTTGCCGACGGACTTTATACGGGGGATGCCCGTGTGCAGCTGATAGTCGATGCAACCGATCCCAATATGTCTACCTCGCAGAGTAATTATGCAGCCAGCATTGTTTCTTCGGCAGGACAGGAGATGTTGCCTCCCAATGTGTTCGTTTCGCGTTTGACTCCAGATGTCAAATTGCTGTATAATCCGCAGATGAAGAGTGCCTACAACTTTGTGCCCGGAGTCATGGGGCTGATTTTAATGCTGATTTGTGCGATGATGACCTCTATTTCCATTGTTCGTGAAAAGGAGACGGGCACGATGGAAGTATTGCTGGTATCTCCGGTAAGACCATTGTTTATCGTGCTGGCCAAGGCGGTACCTTACTTTGTTTTATCTTTTGTCAATCTGACAACCATTTTGCTGCTTTCAGTCTTTGTACTGGATGTGCCGGTAGTGGGGAGTTTGTTCTGGTTGGTGATGGTGTCTTTGCTCTTTATTTTCGTGTCGCTGGCTTTGGGTTTGCTGATTTCCTCTGTGACAAGTACACAGGTGGCGGCCATGCTGGCATCCGGAATGATATTGATGATGCCCACCATGGTTTTGTCCGGAATGATTTTTCCGGTAGAAAGTATGCCGGTGATTCTCCGGGCCATATCGGATATTATTCCCGCCCGCTGGTATATTCAGGCTGTGCGCAAACTGATGATTGAAGGAGTGCCGGTTGTGCTGGTACTTAAAGAGATTGGTATTTTGTTGCTGATGGCAGTAGTGCTTATTACCATCAGTATCAGGAAATTTAAATATCGATTGGAATAAAGGAATTTATTATGATAAAATTTCTGATAGAAAAAGAGTTTAAACAGTTGCTTCGCAATTCGTTCCTGCCGAGATTGATTCTTATCTTTCCCTGCATGATCATGTTGCTGATGCCATGGGCTGTGAATCTGGAAATAAAGAATATCCAGCTGAATATTGTAGACAACGATCATTCGGTGATTTCTCAGCGGCTGGTGAATAAGATTGCGGCTTCTACCTATTTCCGTCTGACGGAAGTGCCGGCATCTTATGAGGATGGATTACGGAATATTGAACAGGGAACAGCGGATATTATAATGGAGATCCCCAGGCACCTGGAGCGGGACTGGGTGAACAAAGGAGAAGCCCATATACTGATTGCAGCCAATTCGGTAAATGGAACGAAAGGAGGGCTAGGCAGTTCTTATCTGGGCACTATTATCAAGAACTATGCAGCCGAGTTACGTGCAGAATATCCTGATGCCATATCTGCGTCGGGCAGTGCCCCTTCCATTCGTATCGATACGCAGGGATTATTTAACCCGAATCTGAATTATAAACTTTATATGATTCCTGCTTTGATGGGAATGTTGTTGACTTTGATATGCGGATTTTTGCCTGCCCTGAATGTGGTTAGTGAGAAGGAGGTAGGAACGATCGAACAGATTAATGTGACTCCCGTACCGAAATTTACTTTTATTCTGGCTAAACTTTTACCTTACTGGATCACAGGCTTTATCGTATTGACTTTGTGCTTTTTGTTAGCCTGGCTGCTTTATGGAATAACTCCTGTAGGGCATTTCATCGTGATTTATTTTTTGGCGATTTTGTTTGTATTCGTTATGTCCGGTTTCGGGCTCGTTATATCCAATTATTCGGCAACTATGCAGCAGTCTATGTTTGTAATGTTCTTTTTTATGCTGATTCTGATGTTGATGAGCGGATTATTCACTCCGGTGAGCAGTATGCCTGAATGGGCACAGGTGATTACTTATTTCAATCCTTTGAAGTACTTTATGGAAGGAATGCGTATGGTATACCTCAAAGGAAGCAGCTTGTTGGAACTGCTGCCTGAAATAGGAGTCCTGCTTCTTTTTGCACTGGGTTTCAATACCTGGGCGGTGATCAGTTATCGGAAAAATCAATAATTGAGAATTTGATTATATAAAAAACAGCTCTTATCCTTATTGGTTGGAAAAGAGCTGTTTTTATTATTGTTTTCACCCCTTGGGATGAATCGTGGTTACTGTATTATTTTACTTCGATTTGCTTTTCGGCCTTCTTCACTTCTTCTTCAGAAATCTTAGGAAGTTGGACGCTCAAAACTCCGTTTTCTACTGCGGCAGAAATTTTTTCTTTATCTACATTATCCGGCAGAATCATCGTCTGCTGAAACTTAGAATAAGAGAATTCGCGACGTAGATAGCGACCTTCTTTCTTCTCTTCTTTGTTTTCAGTCTTCTTCTCCATAGAGATAACGAGGTTGTTGTCTTCATCAATGCGAACATTGAAGTCCTCTTTTGTCATTCCCGGAGCAGCCAGTTCAACTTTGTATTCTTTTTCTGTTTCAAAAACATTGATTGCAGGTGCAGTTGCATTTGCTTTTACCATCCAATCGTTATCAAAGAAATCGTTAAAAATACTTGGTAACCAACTTTGAGTTCTTCTAACAGGCATCATAATCTTAGTCTCCTATCTTTTAGTTAAACATTCGGTTTATTCACTCTTGAATTTCGGTTCGCTGCTTTCCGCAGAGGGGGGTATCCCGACTCTTGCTGTCTGCTTTCGAACCGTCGTTCACTGCTATTAGTGCAAACCTTATGCCAAAGGAAAACTGAGATTGAAAATGTCTATTTGTCATTTTAATAATGCCAATTTTGCCTGTTTTGTGA
>ONZZ01001620.1_pt1 | contig 13782 bp, 11 predicted proteins | sample 1671101 | NCBI WGS metagenome assembly ONZZ01 (sample SAMN06348122, study PRJEB24527) | human gut metagenome | biome: human gut; feature: ankylosing spondylitis patient; material: feces | host: Homo sapiens | place: China | collected 2015-10
ATCCGCAAGGAGCTGGCCCGCGGCGGGCAGGTATACTACCTGCACAACCGCGTGGACAACATTGAGGAATGCGCCGCGCGGGTGGGCAAGCTCGTGCCCGGGGCGCGTATCGGCATTGCCCACGGCAAGATGACCGAGGAACAGATTTCGTCGGTGTGGCAGCAATTGCTGGACAACGAGATCGACATCCTTGTCTGCACCACCTTAATTGAGACCGGCGTGGACGTGCGCAACTGCAACACGCTGATTATTGAAAATGCGGACCGCATGGGATTGAGCCAGCTGTACCAGATCCGCGGGCGCGTGGGACGCAGCTCCCGCAAGGCGTATGCGTATTTCACCTTCACACGCGATAAGGTGCTGACCGAGATCGCGGCCAAGCGGCTTTCGGCCATCCGGGAGTTCACGTCGTTCGGGTCGGGCTTCCGCATTGCAATGCGCGACTTGCAGATCCGCGGTGCGGGCAGTCTTTTGGGCCACAGCCAGCACGGCCACATGGAGGCCGTCGGCTACGATTTGTACGTGAAGATGCTGGGTCAGGCCATTGCCGCGGCCCGCGGCGAGGCCCCCGCCCCCGACAAGAGCGACTGCCTGGTGGACATCACCGTGGACGCATTCCTGCCGGAGGAATATATCCCGGACGCTGCCGGGCGCATCGAGGCATACAAGCGCATTGCGGCCATCGAGACGACGAGCGACGCCGAGGACGTGCTCGACGAGCTGATCGACCGCTACGGCAGCCCGCCCAAGAGCGTGCAGGGGCTGGTGGACGTCTCCCTCGTGCGCGTGACCGCAGCCCGCGTCGGCATTGCGGAGATCGTCCAGCGCGGCGACCAGCTGATTTTGTATAGTGACATCGTCGGGCCAAAGCAGCTGGGCGAGGTCATGGAAAAGTTCCCGCATCGGGTGCTGTACAATGCACTGGGCCGACCCTATTTCAGCCTGCGCGTGCAGAAGGGCGAAAGCCCGCTGGTACTGCTGCGGGATGTGGTGACCCTGCTGCCGGGCGCACAGAATCAGCCACAGACAAAGCCATAAAAAATAAGCACCTGTTTGCTGCGGTAAAAAGCAGTAAACAGGTGCTTTGCTTTTGGGTAAGACGCTGAAATTTCTTTGGTCCTTTCTTTACAAAGAAAGGACAGAGGGGCTTTGCCGGGCGTGCATTACACCGCCCGTTCCCCCCTTGCTTCACTCAAACACGTTCTCCTCATCCTCCACCACTTCACCAACGTGGTTACCCTCGCTGTCCAGCCCGCGCTTGTCCAGCATATAGTGCACAAATTCCCGCGCCAGGCCGTAGAAGGTCGCAAAGAGCGGCACGCCGACGACCATGCCCACAAGACCGAACAGGTCGCCGCCGACCACGATGGAAAACAGGATCCACAAGGCAGAGATGCCGATGGACGAGCCCAGGATCTTCGGGCCGATGAAGTTGCCGTCCACCTGCTGGATGACCAGAATCAGCACGCCGAAGATGACCGCCTGGATCGGGTCAACCAACAGCAGAATGAAGATGCTGGGGATCGCGCCGATGAAGGGGCCAAATACCGGGATAATATTCGTGATGCCGATAAACACACTGATGAGCAGTGCAAAATCGAGCCGCAGGATCGCCATTGCCACAAACGTGATAACGCCGATGATGGCCGAGTCAATGATCTTGCCCACAAAGAAGCCCGTGAAATTCACGTTGGCATAATGGCAGATGCGCAGCGTGTTTTCCGCAGCCTTTTCCGGCAGGAAGGCGTGCGCCAGCGTGCGCAGCTGATGGAGCAGATGCTCCTTGTCCGCCAGCATATAGATGCTGGCCGCAATCGAGGTGAAGATCGCCACAAAGTTCGATGCCACGCTGCCGATGCTGGCCACGATCTGCGGCATGGCGGCGCTGGCCATGTTGTAGATTTCCTTGACCATCGCCTCGGAATCGTCCAGCACTTTTGTGGCCGACGACAGGTCAACGCCGAAGCGCTCCTGAACCATGCCCAGCATATCCTGTACGCTGTGTATGTAGCTCGGGAAGTTCGTAAACAGCATGGCGATGCTGTCCACGATCTGCGGGATGACCAGCCATGCCAGCAGCACAAGCAGCAGAATTGCCACCAGATACGCCAGAAGAATCGCGAATCCGCGCGTCTTTTTCTTCTCTTTAAACAGCTTTGTGTAGAAGAACTTGACCATCGGGTCAAGCACATAGGCAATGACTATGCCGCCCGCAAACGGCGACACGATGCCGATAAACACACCGATTTTCCCCAGAAAGTACCCCAGATTGTTCAAAGCCAGATACAGCGCAATACAGGCCCCGACCACGCAGAACCAGTCCAGCATCGTCTCCGGCTTTTTGGTCCAGATATGTTCCTCTTTCAAATGCTCCGCTCCTTTTACATCATTTTACAAGAGTATTGTACGCTATGCACGCCTGTATTGCAAGGAATAACTTGTTAATTTTCTTGCGGCCCGCCTGGTAAATTCCGGCGCGGCTCACCGTTTTCATCCAGGCCGCGGGCCGTCAGCCCTGCCCCGACAGCCTGTTTGAGCAGCGCCGCCAGCACGGCCAGCGTCGGCACGCCCAGCACCATGCCCGGGATGCCGAACCACGCCCCGCCCACCACGATGGCCAACAGCACGCCCAGCCCCGGCAGGCCGGTGGCCCCGCCCAGAATGCGCGGCGCAATAAAGTTGCCGTCCACCTGCTGGACCACAAAAATAATGATGGCAAATTCTGCCGCCTTCCAGGGCAATTCCAGCAGCAGGATGATGAGCCCCGGCACCGCGCCGAGGAACGGCCCCAGCACCGGGACAATGTTTGTCACGCCGACCAGCACGGCCAGCAGCGGCGCGTATTCCAGCCCGAAGATCGACATCAGCGCAAATGTTTCCCCGCCCACGAGCAGGGCGTCCACCAGCTGCCCGCCGATGTAGCCGCTGAAAATTTTGTTGGCAAGACGGCAGATTTCCAGCGCACTGCCCGCGGCACGCGGCGGCACCGCCGCGTGCAGACACGCCCGGGCCGCGCGGAGCAGCGCCTCCTTGCCGGAGAGCAGGTAGATGCTGGCGGCCAGTGCCACCACGGCGTTGCCCGCAGCCCCCGCCGCGCCGGAGACGAAATCCGCCGCCGCACGCGCCGCACTGCGGGACAAACCGCCGAACCAATTTTGCAGTGCCGTGCCCACCATCTGCACAAGCTGTTCCGCCGTGGCCGTATCGATGCCGAACGTATTTTGCACCCAAACCAGCAGGCCGCGGATGGTCTCCTCATACGCGCCGAGCCGCCCGGCAAAGGTCGTCACGCTCTGCACGAGCTGCGGGACGATGAGCGCCGCCAGCAGCGCCAGCGCACCGAAAAACAGCGCATAGCTGACGGCCATCGCCCCGCCGCGCCTGCCGCCAAAGAGCTTTTGCGCAAAAAAGCGCGTGGGTATGTCCAGTACATAGGCCAGCAGCAGCCCCCAGCCAAACGGTGCCAGCAGCCCGAGAAACGCCCCGGCCCCGCGCAGCACGCCCGGCAGCCAGTCTGTCGCGGCAAACACCGCCGCGGCGCCCGCCGCCAGCAGCAGCCAGTCCTTCATCGTGTGGGGTGTGCGGTCAAAACAATTTTTCATTGTCGCTCCTCCTGTTTTGTGGTACACTGTTTACAGCGCATACTTTGTTCATCTTACTTGCTTCTGTTATACCACTTTTTTTCAAAAGGTAAAGAGCCGTACGATTGGAATCACAATAATTTACGGAAAGCCGATGTTTTTCGTGAAAATTCTCGTCAGTGCCCGCCTGCCGGGCGCGTCGGTGCTGTAGGGGGCGGTGTCCCCGACGCCCCGCGGAGGGGGCAAGACCCCTCCCTGCAAGGCCGCTCGAAAGAGGGCTGCAATCCTTTGCACTTTTCCTGCAGTTTTGTAAAATTTCTTCGGCAATCTTGACAGAATACCGCCATAATGTTACAGTGGTCACAAAGCCGCTTTCTGTCCCTGAAAGGAGATTTCCATGTGGTTTGATACGATTTTATGGCTGGTTGCCGTCGTGGCGTTCATCATGGTCGAGGCCGCCACAACGGCGCTTGTCTCGGTCTGGTTTGCGGTGGGCGCTGCCGCGGCCATGCTGGTCAGTTTTTTTGATGTCGGCTTTGGCTGGCAGATGCTTGTTTTTGCCGTTGTATCGGCCATTACGCTCGGCCTGATGCTGCCCCGGCTCATCAGTCGGCGCGGCGCGCACCGTGCCCCTGTCACGAACGGCTCGCCGCTGACCATCGGCAAGCAGGGCGTTGTGCTTGTGGACATTGAGCCCGGCCTTCCGGGTCGGGTCCGCGTGGACGGCCTGGACTGGCAGGCCCGCGCCGAGGTCACACTCCCGCAGGGCACCCGCTGCAAGGTCGTGGCCGTGGACGGTGCGATCCTTATTGTCGCTCCCGTGACCGCTGACGCGGCTGCGGTTTAAATCACAAAGAAAAAAGGAGGACCCCCAAATGCTGTTAGTCTTTGCCATCCTGCTCATCATTATTCTGGTGGTTTTGGTGCGCTGCATCGTTATTGTGCCGCAGTCCAACGCCTATGTCACCGAGTGGCTCGGCGTCTACAAGGATACCTGGGGCGCGGGCCTGCACATCCGTACGCCGTTTGTCGAGCGCATCTCCCGCAAGGTCTCGCTGAAGGAGGAGGCCGCCGACTTCCCGCCGCAGCCCGTCATCACCCGCGACAACGTCACGATGATGATCGACACCGTCGTTTTCTTTCAGGTGTTTGACGCCAAGATGTACGCCTACGGCGTGAACCGCCCGATCCAGGCCATCGAGAACCTGTCCGCCACGACGCTGCGTGACATCATCGGCTCGATGACGCTGGACGAGACCCTGACGAGCCGCGACCTCATCAACACGAAGATCACCGCCAGCCTTGACGAGGCCACGGACCGCTGGGGCATCAAGGTCAACCGCGTCGAGCTGAAAAACATCGAGCCGCCGGTGGAGATCCGCCAGGCCATGGAAAAACAGATGAAGGCGGACCGCGAGAAGCGCGCCTCCATCCTGCTGGCCGAGGGCGAAAAGCAGGCTGCCATCACCCGCGCCGAGGGCGAGAAGGAGTCCGCCATCCTGCGCGCCGAGGCCGTAAAGCAGCAGCGCATCCGCGAGGCCGAGGGCGAAGCCGAAGCCCTTCTGACCGTCCAGAAGGCACAGGCCGATGCCATCCGCATGATCAACGAGGCGAACCCCAACCACAACTATCTGGCCCTGCGCAGCATGGAGGCCATGGAGAAGGTCGCTGACGGCAAGGCCACCAAGCTGATCGTGCCCAGCGACATGCAGAATCTCGCCGCAACCGTGTCCGCGATCAAGGAGATCTCCGGCGAAGTGACCGAATAAAGTTTGACATTCTGTTTTCCCTGCCCGCGGTGTTCTGCCGCGGGCAGTTTTTGTGGGGACGAACGCTGGCGGCAAGGCGCGAAAGCCCCTCCGACACTGCTCCTTTCCCGCAATTTTTTCTTGCGTTTTCCACAAAATCAGGTTATAATATAAGCAGAATAGTATGCCTTTTTGCGCATACTACATAAAATATTGTGAGGTGTATCAGTATGAAGGAACCTATGGTCATCACTATGGCGCGTGAGTACGCATCCGGCGGCAGCGAGATCGCACAGGCTGTTGCCGACAAGCTGGGTATTCCCTTATATAATAAGGAGCTGATCACCCTTGCCGCCAAAAAGAGCGGTCTGACCGAGGAGGCCATTGCCGCCAGCGAGAACCAGCGCAGCGGCAGCCTGATCTACAGCCTGTACATGATGGGCAACACGATGCCCCTGGCTGACCAGGTCTACATTTTGCAGAGCAACGTCATCAAGGAGCTGGCCGCCGAGGGCCCCTGCGTCATTCTGGGCCGCTGCGGTGACTACGTCCTGCGTGAGCGCCCCAATGTGCTGCGCACCTTCGTCTACGCGCCGCTGGAGACCCGCATCCAGTTTGCCAAGAGCCGCCCCGACGCCAAGGACATGCCGGACCGCCTGTGGGAGACCCAGCTGGCCAAGCATGACCGCGCCCGTGCAAGCTACTACAACTATTACACCGAGAACCGCTGGGGCGAGGCCAAGAACTACGATCTGTGCCTGAATGCTACCCTGGGCCGCGAGGCCTGCGCCGACCTGATCGTGGCCGCCGCCAGGGCTATGCAGGAAGCCGACAAGTAAAAAGGAGCCTTTCACTATGCTGCGCTATGTCAAAAACGGAATGCTGCTGTTGAGCGTCGCGTATATCGTCATCGGTATGCTGCTGCTCATCATGCCCGAGACCAGTCTGCTCTGGATCTGCAACATTTTTGGTGTTGTGGTGCTTGTCACCGGCATTGTCTGCCTGATCCAGTATGCCCGCATCCGCGGCACCGGCTTTACCGCGCCGTTCATGCTGGTGGGCGGCGTCATCACGGCGGGGCTGGGCATCTTCACACTGGCAAAGCCGCAGGTAGTGACCAGCTTTCTGCCCGTTGTGTTCGGCATCTTCATCGTCGTTGACGGCCTGAGCCGCATCGGTACCGCCATTGACCTTGCCAAGCGCAAGGGGCAGAAATGGTGGTTGCTGCTGCTGTTCAGCATCGTATCCGTTGCCCTGGGCGTACTGCTGGTGCTGCACCCGTTTGATGCGGCGGTCAGCGCCGTCATGCTCTGCGGCATCCTGCTGATCGCCGAAGGTGCGCTGAATTTAGGCTGCATTCTCTACGCCGCCATGGAGCTGCGCACACTGGACCGCATGGCCTCTGCCGCCGCCAATGCGGCCTTGGGTGCCATCGGCGACGCCCTGGACGAGGCCGAAGCCGCCGAGCGTGATGTCGGCAGCGACGGCCCTGTGGTGTACGACGCCGAGAGCAAGGATGTGTCGGAGGACGGTGAATAACCGTTCCGTGACACCGTAGGGGCGCATTCTATATGCGCCCGCAGCGCCGTGCCATCAGCAAACGGGCACGGGCGGATATAGAATCCGCCCCTACAAGCTCCGTTTGTCCTTATTTTGTTTCCCGCGCGAGGGATCGCGAGTTATTTTTAAAGGAGAGAGCCCCTATCCATGTATGACCTTATCATCGTAGGCGCCGGCCCTGCCGGCATTTTCACCGCGCTGGAGCTGCTGCGCAAGAGCAGCACCCCCCACAAAATTTTGCTCGTCGAAAAGGGCAAGCCTGTGGAAAAGCGCCACTGCCCCAAGGATAAAACCGGCGTCTGCGTAAACTGCAAGCCGACCTGTGCCATCACCACCGGCTTTTCCGGCGCGGGCGCATTCTCGGACGGCAAGCTGTCCCTGTCCTATCAGGTCGGCGGCGAGCTTCCCGACCTGATCGGCGAGGATTTCGCGCAGGAGCTTATTGACTACACCGATAAAATTTACCTCGAGTTTGGCGCCGACCCGAAGATCGAGGGCATCTACGAGGGTCCCGACATCAAGGACATCCGCAAGCGCGCCATTCAGGCGGGTCTGCAGCTCGTTGACTGCCCCATCCGCCATCTGGGCACCGAGAAGGCCCAGCAGCTCTACCTGAACATCCAGAACTATCTGGCCGACGCCGGTGTTGAGATGCTGTTCAGTACCGAGTGCGAGAACATCATCCTCGAGGATTCCGTCTGCAAGGGCGTCCGCCTGCGCGAGAAGGACGGCGTCCGCGACGTCTACGCCAAGCAGGTCGTTATTGCCACGGGCCGCCGCGGTGCGGACTGGCTGGAAAAGATCTGCGCCGAGCACAACATTGCCCACAAGCCCGGCACCGTTGACATCGGCGTCCGTGTTGAGTGCCGCAACGAGATCATGGAGAAGATCAACAAGGTCCTGTATGAGGGCAAGCTGATCGGCTACCCGGCCCCGTGGCGCAACAAGGTGCGCACCTTCTGCCAGAACCCCGGCGGCTTCGTTGCGCAGGAGAACTACGACAACGATCTGGCCGTCGTCAACGGCCACAGCTTCAAGGAGAAAAAGAGCAACAACACGAACCTGGCCATTCTGGTCAGCCACAACTTCACCGAGCCGTTCAACCAGCCCATCGCCTACGCGCAGAAGGTCGGTGAGCTGACGAACATGCTGGGCGCGGGCCACATTCTGGTGCAGCGCTACGGCGATATTCTGGACGGCAAGCGCACTTGGGCCAACGAGCTGGCCCGCACGAACGTCCGCCCGACGCTGAAGGACGCCGTGGCCGGTGACATCACCGCCGCCATGCCCTACCGCGCCATGGTCAACATCATCGAGTTCATCAAGATGATGGACGAGGTCGTGCCCGGCTTTGCCAGCCCCGAAACGCTGCTGTACAGCCCTGAGCTGAAGTTCTACTCCAACAAGGTCAAGATGGACACCGATCTGGAGACGAACATTGCGGGTCTGCACTGCCTGGGCGATTCCTCCGGCTGGACCCGTGGCCTGATGATGGCCTCCGTCATGGGCGTCCTGATGGGCCGCAAGCTGATGGAGAAGCACGAGTTCTGATTTTTCGGGGACGCGGGTGTTCTTTTCTTAGAAGAAAAGAACCAAAAGAATTTTAAACAAACGCATGGGGAGAGTGCCGCAGACGGTGCTCTCCCCTTTTTTGCGGGCGGCGAGTGGCGGCGGCATGAGGGCATGCCGCCCTACGCACTCACTTTATGTCATTCGTAGGGCGGGATGCCCCCATCCCGCCGCGGGCAGGCATCCACTTTACTGCCAGCCCGTAGGGGGCGGCGTCCCCGACGCCCCGCACCCACTTCCCGCAAAAAAATTGCAAAAATCTCCAAAACACCCGCTCCGTGTGACAACTTTGCAACATCCGGGGTGTAGGATAGGGGCAAACCAGGCACAGAAAGGAGCTTTGAGGATGAAAAAAGTAGCTTTATTATTGGCGGCAGCCATGCTGGCGCTGGCCGGATGCGCGTCTGCGGGCGATACCGCGGCGGCTTCGGAGGCCGCACCGGCGGAGAGTACGGCGGAGAGCGCCGCGGCGGAGGACAGCACAGAAGCGGCGCTGCCGGGTGAGCCGCACCCCCTCTCGGCCTATAGCGCCTGCGCAGTCAGCGGCAACTGCGTCTACGCGGCGGTCACCCATTTTTCAAGCAGCGAGGACAGTCTCGGCAGCTTTGATCACAGCACCGTCTACAAAACCGACCTTACCACCGGGCAGACCTATGAGATGTACCGCACGGACTCCCAGCTTGCGTCCGCGCCGCTGATCATAGACGACACGCTGTATTTCATCTGCTACGACGGCGGTATGCTGGCCCTGCCGACGACGGGCGGTGAGGCGCGCGTGCTGCCGTTCTCCTACGACGACTGGATGCCTGTTTTTTACGCAGGTCACTACCTCTACTGCCGGAGCGTCAGCGCCGCGCCGTTCTGCCGTACCGACGGTATGCGGTTTAACTTGGAAAACGGGGAGACCGCGCCGTGGAATATCCCGGTGGAGACAATGTACATTCCCGATGTCGTCGGGGACGCGCTGCTGCTCTGCCGCGTTGTCTCGGATTATCCGGTGCCCTACCCGGACGACGACGAGATGTCCCAGGCGCTTTTGCAGAACACCACGCTGGAATACACCCTGGCCGACCCCGCGACGGGCGCGGTGCGGCAGACCTGCTTTACCCTCCCCTATGACATACCGCAGCCGGGGAGCCTTACAATCTACACCTACCTTGGCAAGTGCGGCAGTGACTTCTATTTCCGCGCAGACCAGTGCGACGATGAGTACGCTTTTGTTTCCCAGTCCGTGCTGCGCATCGGCACGGACGGCACCCGGACCGACCTTGGCATTACCAAAACGCCGGATTACATAGATTACTCTGCGGTTTTGCAGGGCGATGAGGTGCGCTGGCTTCTGACCCGCGGCACCGACGGCATCTATCTGATTTACGACACGCAAGGCCATGAGATTGGCCGCAACGAGCGGCCCGCCGGGCTGGAGGCCTTCTTCCCGCTTTGTATGCTGGACGACGGACGCCTGCTGATGGTCGTCGGCTACGACTGGGAGCACGACAGCGCGGCCCGCTACGCCGTGATGGACGCCGACGAATTTCTGAACGGCGGGTCAGCATACCGCGAGATGACGTTTGCGGAGTGAATGGGCCGACCCTACAGGGAACGGCACGGTGGGCCGTGCCCGCTGCCGCAGAGTTTTTCAATCACCGGAAAGGGCGTGTACCCATGAAAACGAATAAGCGCATTCCCCTCATCCTCACCGCGGCGCTGGCGCTGTCCGCCTGTGCGTCGGCGGCGGATTCCGCAACCACAGCCGCGCCCGCGGAGACTGCCGCCGCCACACCGGAACCGACGGCGGCACCTGAACCGGTGGGGGAGCTGCACGCCCTTGCCGAAACTGGGCAGAACAGATTCGGCAATGTGATTTGTCAGACCCGTCCCGCCCTTGACGATGAGGGCAACTTTACTGGAACCGTCATTTACAAAACAGACCCTGACGCCAGACAGACAACCGCGCTCTACCAATACAACGATAGCACGTATAGTACGTTATACCAATTTCTAGCAAACGACACGCTGTACGTCGTCATGTACCGCGATGACAGCGACACCAAGCTGCTTGCCGTGCCGTTGGATGGCGGCGAGGTTTGGGAAATTCCGCTTGGCCCCAACACATGGGGTACCAAGCTGTACGATGACCGCTATGTCTACTGTATGTCTTACAGCCAAGCGCCGACCTCTCCCACCTGTGGGATGCGCCTTGACCTGAAAACCGGGGCAAGCGAGAAATGGGACATTCCCATCGAAACCTACGATGTACTCGGCGTGGCCGACGGCGGCATTGTCACAAGCCGCATCGTTTCGGACTATCCCATCCCACTCCCGTCCGATTCCGAAATGCGCAGTGCCATCATGCAAAACTCCACACTTGAGTTCGACCTGACAGACGCCGCCACAGGCCAGCCTATCCAAAAGATATTTGAATCTTCCTTCAATGGCACGCGCGAAGGTGACGAAACTATCCAATACAGCTATATGGGCAAAAACGGAAGTGATTACTATTTTCTTGCCACGCACTTAAAGCCGATTTCCGGTAATCCCTATGGTGACACGGTTGGTTCGTCCGTCCTCTGCGTCCACAGCGATGGTACACAGGAAAATTTGGACTTTATGGTCACGCAACAGCCTCTTCGTGAGATGCACCAAAACGAGGAAATACGGTGGTTTATTGCCCCAACAAGCTACGATGCCGACACCTACATAGTCTACGATTTACAGGGTAACGAAATCGGCCGCACCGCCGCCCCCACAGGCGTTGACTTTGATGTTATTGAATATCTTCTGGACGATGGCCGCGTTGTGCTATCCCTCGGGGACGACCCCGCACATAATTATGTCACCCGATACGCTACCATCGACCCCAACGCCTTTTTGAGCGGCAGTACCGAGTATACCGAGATGGAGTTTGTGGGGTGAGTGTCATTGCCCGGGCGGTTTTTACTGGCCGGAAGCGGGCACGGGTCGTCGGGGACGCCGACCCCTACGGGTGACCCGCAAGGTGGATGTCTGCCTGGCGGCGGGGTGAGGGCACCCCGCCCTACAGGGAACGGCATGGTAACCGTAGGGGCCGATGCCCGCATCGGCCCGCATCGTTTTCGCCGCCGCAGGGCGCACAGGCTGTAGGGCGGCATGCCCTCATGCCGCCGTGGCCGTTTGCGTCAGAGTAAAACAGAAAATCTCCCGGCAGTGTGCTTTGAACTGCACCCCATTTGTTAGACAGTATGATATACTATCTAACAGATGGGGTGATTTATTATGTCAAGAGGAAAACCGAACAAACGATACACGCCGGAGTTTAAGAAGCTGGTCGTGGAAACCATGATGGAAGAAAGGTTGAGTTACTGCGAAACAGCGAGACGATTTGAAGTAAAGGGCCGGAGGCATTTGCCATAGAGCGCAGAGGACGCAGAAGTTCAGCGGCTACGCACGGAGAATGAATCCATGACACCAAGATCGCCATCCTCGTTCTTGATGAGGAAAACAGGTTTTTTGCGGAATGGCACAATTTATCAATTACATTGTAGTTCTGGCGGATGCTATGCTACTTTTGCCATTCTGTGTTCAATATGCTATAATTACCTCACCAAAGTGCGAAAGGAGGGCGCCTTATGCGATACATCTTAATGAATAAAGACGAGCCGTGGGCATTGTTCTCCTGTATACAGGACGAATTTGGAGAGGAAAGCGCGGTTCTGCAGGAGTGGTACACCGAATTGCGCCCGCTCGGTCTGCAATCGCTGACGGCGTGGCTTGAGAAGCGTAAAGCACCCAAGCACCGCAAGCATATCGAGCAGCTTCTGGAGCAGTACGGCTGCATCGGTCTGGAAGGCTTTCTTCGTGTGACGCATGCGCTGTCGCTCAACGATACGTTTTGGGTGAAAGAAGAGTCGGAAACGCTCGGCTGGGACAAGGTTTCCCTATATCGAAACGAGTTTGATGCCCTCATCGCGCAGGCGGCTTTCAGCGGCGTGATCAGCGTAGAGTCCCTGTCCTCCACCTCGCCGGAGTTCGGTACGGACGGCTATTACGCAAAATGCTGGGTGCGCGAACCGGACGGAATTTATCTCTACAAGGGCGGCAGCGACACCTATGAAATCGAGCCGCTGTCCGAATTCCTTGCGTGCCAGATTGCGGCACAGATTTGTCCACAGGCTGTGGATTACGACCTGGATTTCTACCATCATCGACTGATATCCAAGTGCCGTCTGTTTACCGATGAGCAGGCCGGGCTCATCAAAATCAGCGACTTTCCCGACCGGCCGACAACGGTTTCCGAGCTGCTGCGGCTGTATGCCGGGTTTGGCGCGGAGGACGCACTCCGCCGTATGTTCGTACTTGACGCGCTCATTCTCAACACAGACCGCCATCTCGGCAATTTCGGCTTCCTGTTCGACAATCAGACGATGGAAATTCAAAAGCCTGCGCCGGTCTTTGACCATAACCGCAGTCTACTGTTCGATCTGGACGAAGATCAGCTGGCCAATCCGGACTGGTATCGGCGTGGATTTTATCAAGACGGCACGCGGCATGCTGACCGATGAAATCCGGCAGGAGCTGAAAAATCTGGACGGCTTCCGCTTCATGCTGCATTCGGACATCGAACTGCAGGAGGAACGGCTGAACCGGCTGTCTGAAATTGTGGAGCAACAGAGAAGAGCGATTCTGGCATGAGAAGACTTGGTCGCATACTTTCGCTTAAAACATCGAAACGGATAAAACAAAAAATCGCCGGACTTCCCATAAACGAGAGGTTCGGCGGTTAATATTTAAGGTATAGCGGTAACTAAAGTATACAATGGAATCTTAGTTGTTTGCGGTTTGTTTCGATTTCGCACACCGCCGGTAAAACGTATTCGTCTTCAATCCGGTTTGCCGCATGGCTTCTGCGGCGGTGATTTCCCCGGCACGCCAGCGAGCAACCACTCGCTCAAAGTTGTCCGGCAGGGGCATTGGCTTGCGGCCGGTGTACTTGCCCTGTTCTTTCGCGATAGCAATTCCCTCACGCTGACGCTGCAAGATATACTCACGTTCGAGTTCTGCGACCGCGGCGAACACAGTCAGCATGAATTTGCCGGTAGGTGTGGTGGTGTCGATAGCCTCTTTGCGGCTGACAAACTCTACATGCTTTTCGGTCAGCCGTTCCACGAGATCGAGCAGGTCTCGTGTGTTACGGGCAAAACGACTGATCGACTCGACAATCACGGTATCGCCGCGGCGGACGTACTCCATCATATGGGTGAGTTCTGGCCGATCGGCATTCTTGCCGCTGGCCTTGTCGATGAAAACCTCGTCAACGCCGAGATCGTGCAGCAGGACTTCCTGAC